>SDBV01008021.1_pt1 | contig 14301 bp, 12 predicted proteins | sample 2277081 | NCBI WGS metagenome assembly SDBV01 (sample SAMN10402039, study PRJNA504765) | marine sediment metagenome | isolation source: marine sediment core GS10_PC15, 223 cmbsf | place: Arctic Ocean: Southern Knipovich Ridge | collected 2010
CAAGCGATACTGGGGAATGCACATATGGGCTCGAGGCTATTTTGTCAGTACAGTCGGCATCGATCGAGACGTAATAAAAGCCTATGTCAAAAAACAAGTAGAATCGCAGGTTCGAGAAGAACAAATGCGAATCTGGAAAGACGGCAGCGGATGACATTGTCAGGAGTTGTCGTCTTTAGAAAGCCACCGACAAGGTCGGTGGTAGTTTACTGGGCACGAATCCGTAACCCAGGAAATTTTTTCTCATGGGTATCTCACTGATCACCCTGACCACGGATTTTGGTGTTGGAGATGAATATGTAGGAGTCATGAAAGGGGTTATTCTCTCCATCAACCCTTCGGCAAAAATCGTGGATATCACACACCACATCATGCCCCAAGATCTGCATGAGGCGGCATACACGATCAGCGCTAGTTACCAATATTTTCCCGAAGGTTCGATCCATGTAATTGTTGTGGATCCAGGTGTGGGGAGCCGGCGCAAAATCATCGCGCTATCCATCGATAACCAAATATTTTTAGCGCCCAATAACGGTATTTTGTCCCATGTGATGAAAACGAAACCGGTTGAAAAAGCAGTTTGTGTAGAGAACAAGACGTATTTCAGGCGCACCATCAGCCGGACATTTCACGGGCGCGACATATTTGCTCCTGTTGCTGCGCATTTAACAACCGGAGTTCCGATCACACAACTTGGGACTGCGATGGATCAAAATAAAATCATCCGCCTCGAATTCAATGATCCGGATTGGTCGGAAGAAGAAGAGTTGGTGGGCAGTGTGGTTTGGGTGGATCGCTTTGGTAATTTAGGCACCAATATCCATCGCGATCACATCAATAAACACTTCCCCCCGGGCTTGCATAAAAACCTAATGGTGGTATTGGCCGAAAAGGAGATAAAAGGGCTCTCAACTGCATACATGGATGTGGGATTCGAGAATCCTCTGGCGATTATTGGAAGCCGCGGGTATCTCGAATTGGCAGTCTGCTGTGGGCATGCCGGTCAATTTTTTCAAGCCCAAAAAGGTGACAAGGTCAAAATATTTGTCGGCTCACCATAATTAGAAGCGCTTTTTCTCTTTTTTCCTTGACACATGACAATTTGTTCATTAATAATACCCGATTGATTTAAGCAAGGAGCAGCATATAGTGAAAAAATATACAATTAGTGCAAAAAAGAGTGACAACCCGGACAACTGGTATATCCTCGACGCAGAGGGTATTGTACTGGGCCGACTGGCAACAACCGTCGCGTCACGACTGAGGGGCAAACACAGTCCGCTTTTCACACCTCATGTCGATACCGGTGACAGCATCATTGTTATCAACGCGGACAAGGTGGTTTTGACCGGAAAGAAATGGAGTCAAAAAAAGTATTACCGCCACAGCGGATATATCGGTGGGTTAAAAACCATTTCAGCCAAAGAATTACTGGAAAAACGTCCCGAAGATTTGGTCCGGTTTGCAGTTAAGGGGATGCTGCCCAAAAACAGATTGGGAAAAACGCTGTTTAAGAAATTAAAAGTCTATGCCGGGAATGTGCATCCACATGACGCCCAACAACCTGAAGTACTGAAAGTTAAATTATAGATGAAGATCGATGGTCATAAATTTATTATTTTTTTTAGGTGAATTTAATGGAACAGGAAAATAGTTTTTACGCAACTGGAAAACGAAAAAATGCTATTGCCAGAACATGGCTTAAACCGGGCAGTGGCATCATCACCGTAAACGGAAAGTTGATGGATGAATACTTCCCCAAGGGTACCGCCAAAACCATGCTGGTTCAGCCGCTCATCCTGACCAATAATCAGGGGTCGTTTGACGTTAAAGTGAGCGTGAAAGGCGGAGGCGTATCCGGACAGGCCGGCGCGATTCGCCACGGTATTACCAAGGCTCTTTTACTGATCGATCCTGATTTGAGATCACAGCTGAAAAAAGCGGGTTTTATCCGGCGGGATTCCCGGATAAAAGAACGAAAAAAGTATGGTCAAAAGGGTGCCCGGGCCCGATTCCAGTTTTCCAAGCGTTAATCGATTTGATTATCAGCCCCTATCTGTCTTTCCAGATAGGGGTTCGTTTTTCCAGAAATGCCTTCATCCCTTCCTGGGCATCTTCAGCGAGACAGTTCTCGGCAATCGCTTCTTTTGCCAAATCGTAGGCCGGCCCTTCCGGCAAATCCACTTGTCGGTAAAACGTCTGTTTCCCGATCGATAAGGTCAGGCGGCTGGCATCAGCCAAAGTCATGGCCCAATCGCGGGTGTCTTTGGCCAAATTTTCCAACGCAGTCACTTTATTAACCAACCCGAATTCTTTTGCTTCATCAGCAGACACAAAACGACCGGATAAAAGCATATCCAGTGCACGACGTCTTCCCACAACCCGAACCAAAGGTACCATGGGGGTTGAACAGGAAATACCAATTTTGACGCCGGGCGTGGCAAATTTAGCGCCTGTTTCAGCAATGGCCAGATCGCAGGCGGCGACCAGTTGACAACCGGCAGCAGTGGCGATCCCGTGAACTTGCGCAATGACGGGTTGGGCAAGCTGATGCAAGGACAACATCAAATCGGAACAGGTGTTAAAGAGGTTGTGGTAATCCGGAAGACACGCGTTCTCACCCGTCATTTCCTTGATGTCATGTCCGGCACAAAAGGCAGGTCCATTACCTCGGATAACCACCACACGGATATCTTTATCAGTTCCAATCACGCCCAGCGTGTCTTGAAGAAACCCCATAAGATCCATTGAGAGCGCGTTCCGGCTTTCAGGTCGATTTAAAGTCACCCACCCAATCGGCCCGTCTTTTTCATAGAGCACAGATTCCATTTGTTACCCTCCAAATAATATTGATGTGACAAGATCTTTATCTTAATAAAAAGGAAGATCACCATTTCAAAACGTCGGATTAGATTTGAGAGCCCTGCCGCAAGCCGATGAAAAAGAGAAGCTTGCAAGGGAGTATGTGAGCATTTTAAAGGGCTTGTAGCTATCAGACTTAATATAGATTTTAGTGTGATTTCTATTCATTTTGTATCATTTGGTGCAAGGCTCACAGCTCATTTAATTTAGTTTTAAAGAGCGATCGCATTTTAATAGCCGCTTGCCGGATATTGGATATTTTTATTGGAAATTGATATTGACAAAGGACAAAGATGATGTCAAGAGGGCGTGAAAATGGGTCAACAATGATCTTACACTTGCAGGAGTGACACAATGTCTCTTGAAAAAATTTTAAACGCCAAGTCAGTGGCCGTGGTGGGCGCCTCAAAAAATAAAACCAAACGGGGTTTCCAGGCCATTCGAATACTGTTGGAAGAAAACTATGATGGAAAAATATATCCGGTCAATCCCAAAGAGGAAAGCATCCTTGGGCTAAAATGCTATCCCTGTATCACGGCAATTGCGGACTCTGTCGATCTTGCTTTGATTACGACTCCTGCAAAAACAATCCCCAACATTTTAAATGATTGTGGAGAGAAAGGGGTGAGCGGGGCTGTTTTGATCGCCGGTGGGTTTGGAGAATCGGGTCCCCAGGGGTTTCAGTTGGAAAAAGAGGTCGTCGCAGTCGCCAGAAAAAATGGAATCCGTTTGATCGGTCCCAATACCTCAGGGATGATGAATCTAAAAAGCCATCTGAATCTGGTCGGATTAAGCGATGCGCCCCAGGGAAATATTGCTCTGCTGACCCAGAGCGGCAATATGGCCCTGACACTGATTACCGAAGCAAAAATGAAAAGCGTAAAGGGGTTTACCTATTATGTGGGCGTGGGCAACGAAGCCGATATCCGATTTCACGAATATCTGGCGTTTTTCAGAAATGATCCGGACACCAAAGCTGTTTTAATGTATGTGGAGGGGATGAAAGACGGTCGAAAATTTCTGGAACAGGCCCAGCAGACCACCATTCAAAAACCGGTGATTCTGTTAAAGAGCGGGCGCTCGTCTGCCGGAAAACGTTCTGCCGGATCGCACACCGGAGCCATGGCCGGCATATCGGAAGTATCGCATTCAGCTTTCCAGCGGGTGGGGATTATCGTTATTGAGAATACCGATGAGCTGTTTCCCGCAACAGAAACCTTGTCAAGTTTGCCTCCGGTAACAAATAATGGTGTGGCCATTTTAGCAGACGGCGGCGGTCATGCCACCATTGCTGCAGATTTGCTTACCGATTTGGGAGTTGAGATTCCGACGCTGGGCCCTGAGACCCAGCAACAGTTGATGAGAGTGTTGCCGGAAACCGCATCCGTACCCAACCCCATCGATCTGGCCGGAGGTTCGGATGCGGATCCATCTGTTTTTGCGAAATGCGCCCGGATTATTTTAGAAGACACCCGCGTAGGCGGAATTCTAGTCGTGGGACTGTTTGGCGGTTACGGTATCCGGTTTGCAAAGGATTTGGCACGCATCGAAGAAAAGGCCTCTCACAGTTTTGGAAAATTGATGAAAGAATACCAAAAACCGATTATTTTCCATAGTCTGTTCAACTCCATGAAACCCAAAGCCCTCGATATTTTACGGGATTACGACATTCCAGTTTATGATTCATTGGATGTGGCGAGCAAGTGCATGGCTGTTTTGGCTCAATACGGCAGATATCTCAAATCACCCTCCACTAAAAGCAATTTTGTTATGAATTGGGGAGCGGGCGCCCGGGAGAAAGGCGTTCAAATTATCAAAAAGGCCAAAAATGAAGGGCGAAGTAGTTTGCTTGAACCTGAAGCCAAAAACTTGCTGGACTTGCACGGTGCCGCGGTGAGCCATGATTGTTTGGCCAAAACACCGGAAGAAGCCGTTTTGTTTGCTAAACGATCCGGTGGAAAAATGGTACTGAAAATTGTTTCACCGGATATTTTGCATAAAAGTGATGCCAATGGTGTTCGACTGGGGCTGGAAACAGATGATCAGATTCGTAAGGCATTCAACGATATTGTGAAAAATGCCCGGGAATTCAATCCAAAAGCCGACATTCGCGGTGTTCTTGTTTCTCCGATGGCCCAAGCCGGGGTCGAGGTTATTATTGGGACCACCATTGACGATCAGTTCGGCCCGGTCATCATGTACGGCCTGGGTGGAATCATGGTGGAAGTCATTAAAGACGTGGCTTTTCGCGTGCTGCCGATTTCCGAAACAGAAGCCGATCAAATGATTCAAGACACCCGATCCCACTTAATTCTAAAAGGAATCAGGGGGAATCCACCCAGTGATATCGATGCATTAAAACAGTTGCTGGTCACATGCTCGGATATTATTGAAGCGTATCCCGAAATTAAAGAAATGGACCTTAATCCGGTAATCGTACATTCCGATGGTTTGATGGTTGTCGATGCCAGAATTATTTTAAAGCCATAAAAAAAAAGTATTCTATTTATGAAGGGTAGTTATAGATTTTTTAAACGAAAATCCACAAAGGAGGTTGGATAAAATGTCCCAAGAAGAACTCGTTGCCAAATACACGAAACAAGTTCAGGATATTTACATGAGTCGCACGAAAAAATCGAAGAAGATCATCGAGGACGCTTCAAAATACGTCCCTGACGGAGACATGCGGGTTTCGGTTTGGTTCGATCCATTTCCGACAGTTATGGCCAAAGGAGACGGTTGCCGCCTATATGATGTTGATGGGAATGAATATCTCGATTTTTCAAACAACTGGACATCCATGGTGCTTGGAAACAACCACCCCAGTGTGGTGGAAGCCATTTGCCGTCAAGCATCCATGGGGTCAGCCATGGCGGCCCCTTCGGAAAGCGCTTACGAGTGGGCGAAACTGCTCTGTCGGCGGATTGAATCCGTGGACCGGGTTCGGTTTTGCACATCCGGTACCGAAGCTGTGATGTTTGCGATCAGAGGGGCAAGGGCGTTTACCGGAAAAGATAAAATTTTGAAAATGGAGGGCAACTACCATGGCAGCTACGATATTATGGAAATGCAGGTGGGCTGGCGCAAGCTAACCCCGGGGCTTCCCAAGAGTGCCGAGCTGGATGTTCTGGTGACTCCGTTTAACGACAAGGAAACTACCGAAAAAATCATTAGAGAAAACAAAGATGACTTGGCGGCTGTGATCGTTGAAGGCATCATGGGTGCTGCTGGAATGATTGTTCCGGAGGACGACTATCTGAACTTCCTACTAGAAACGGCACACAAATACGGTGCATTGCTGATTGCTGATGAAGTCATCAGTTTCCGATTGTCTGAAGGCGGCGCTCAGAAAATATACGATGTTAAACCGGATATCACAGCATTGGGGAAGACCATCGGCGGCGGTATGCCGGTGGGCGCTTTCGGTGGTCGAGAAGATGTGATGGCGATTTTTTCTCCAAAGCAAAAGCGGCCCGCCCACCACTCCGGGACATTTGTTGCGACACCGATTGCAGTTGCAGCAGGGATCGCAGGTCTTAATGAAATGACCCCGGAAGCCCTGGAAAACATCAACGAAATGGGGTGGTCAATGGCTAAATTGCTACAGTCAGCCCTGGATCGACTACAGATTAACCTTCAGATAAAAGGATACGGATCCCTGCAGCAGATCCATTTTACGGATGAGCCCATACACACGGCAACAACCGCTTTTTTTACAATAAACAGAGATTTGCTCAGGCTGTTTCACCTGTCGTTGATGAACAAGGGGATATTCATCCCCAACCGGGGATTTTTCTCAGTATCCACCCCCATGTCCAAAAACGAAATCAACCAGGCAGTGGCGGCTGTTGAAGAAGTTCTGAGTGAATTGAAACCGCTGATTCGGGAAATTGAACCCCGGCTGATCGGATAGGCAATTTTTATATTCAAGAATTTGGAAACTGTTCTTTTGACCTGTTTTGAACATTGACTATCTATAACCATTTCCGTGAAAGCAAAAAAATGATCGAGGGAAAAAGCCTCTTCGGCTCCGGGTGTTTGAGTGATGGTTAAAGCACGATAATCTCTTGTTCAAAACAGGATAGCTGTTTGAGTCCGGATTCGGTCACCACATGGGTATTTTCGATCCCCACCACGCCCTGGCCCGGAAATATCAATTTAGGTTCCAGGGCGATGGTCATACCCTTTTGAAGCGGGATTTTCTGACCTTTGGCCAGAAACGGAAATTCATCCAGCTCCAGGCCGACACCGTGCCCTACAAATCGAATACGCTGGTCATCGGCACCCATAAAAAAATCTTCAAGGCCGCGCGATCGGACAAAATCGGTGGCCAAATCGTAGATTTCGCCGGCCGCCACACCTGGTTTTGCAGCTGATTTGATAATACTTTGGAGGTTCAGCATGGCTTCATGCCCTTTCATCAGGTTATCCGGAAGTTGGCCGATCGAAAAAATTCGAGTATGGTCCGACAAATAGCCATTGTAGACGAAGGTATAGTCAACCAGAATCGGTTCGTGTGAATTGATCCGCCTGAAGCTTGGACCTTGGCCGACCGCCGGTCCCATGCCCGCCCCGCCGGTTGGTGAGGAGAGATAGCTGGGTTGTGCTGCCGTGGGGCCGGCCATGAGGTGCCCGTAAAATACCTCACTTCCCCACATCCGCATCCGAACAGTTCCGGAATGTCCCAATTTGCGCGCTTTTGCCTCCACCTTTCCCGCCAGTTCAATTTCAGTGATTCCCTCATATACAAGTTCTTTTATCCCCTCGGCCACTTGATCGGATCGGATGGCCGCCTGGCGGACCATTTCGATTTCGTAATCTGATTTTACGGCTCGGATTTGTCGAATAGCGGTAGAGACATCGATGATGTCCGGGTTTTCGAAGGACCGTCCATAGCCCAGATAGCTGTTGACCGGAAGAACATCAAGCTCAAGGCCCAGAGCCTTGGGCAATTGATGAAAGCGTTGTTTAATTTTTTTGGGAATATCCGTCATACCGTTGATCGATATCACCTGACGGGTGTTAGATTCTAAACGGGCCCGTTTTCGATCTTTAAATACCATCAATAGCGGATCATCGGCTGCAGGAATGTAAAGATGCGCCTGTTGAATGGTTCCCGAAAAATAGAGCAAATCGGCTTTTTGAACAATCAGTGCACCATCCACTCCCTTGCTTTGAAGGTGTGTCTGGAGCTGCCTGATTCTGTTTTCCAACTCCGTCCCGGGAGTTTTATTTTTCAAATAGAGCATCACGCAATTTCCTTTGGTTTCTCATGGGAATTATATTTTCAGGTTCAAAAGATAAGGCCTGCAAGTGTGTCAAGCAATTAAAAAAGAACAATAGAAGATACTGACCGGCTATCATTTTAAAAGGTTCAGTTTCATCATCTTGAAAAGAAAGCTCTTGTCATGTATTCTATAGCAAAAAAGCTTAAAAAAACAGTATTAGATTCAAAAAAGGTGTTACTGCCATGGAACGGATGGACTATTTTATCAGGCGATTAATTCTGGTGATACCGACATTCATCGGCATCACCTTATTCTGTTTTGGACTGATTCAGTTTGTCCCGGGGGGGCCGGTGGAACAGGCTATTATGCAGATGAAAGGGATCGGCACCGCAGAGTCCGGGAGGGGAGTCGGGATTCAAGGGGCTGTTTCCGAGCAGCAGCGAAAAGATTTGGAAATACATTTCGGGTTTGATCAGCCTTTTTATAAGCAATACTGGACTTGGTTGGTGACCTATCGGATGGGAATGAAGATGGAGTCCTACAAATTTCCCAATAAGACCGCATGGCAACTCATCAAAGAACGGTTTAAAGTATCTCTGATATTCGGCATCAGCGGTTTTATTCTATCTTACCTGGTGTGCATTCCACTGGGGATTTCAAAAGCGCTGCGGCATAACCAAGGCTTTGATTTGGTATCCAGTATCGTGGTTTTCATCGGGTATGCCATTCCGCCGTTTGCATTCGGCATGGTGTTGAAAATGTTGTTCAGTGGAACGGTGGACGGATTATGGGATTTTTTTCCGGTTTCCGGATTTTATTCAGACCAGTTTGAAAGTTTCACTTTTTTTGAAAAAACAACCGATATCTTCAAACATATGTTTTTGCCGGTGACCTGCTATATTATCGGAAATTTTGCCGTTTTGACGCTGTTGATGAAAAACTCACTTTTAGAGCAGATCAGTAAAGATTATATCAGAACTGTTTTGGCGAAAGGCGGCAGCTTTAAAAGGGCGGTTTGGGGGCATGCGTTTCGCAATTCAATGATCCCCATTGCAACGGGATTTGGATCCATTTTAAGTGTTATGTTTGCCGGTTCCGTGATCATCGAACAAGTTTTTGAAATTCCGGGCATCGGGCGGTTGAGCCTGGAGGCGATTGTCGGCAGAGATTATCCGGTCTTTATGGGAATTCTGTCCCTCACCTCGGTGCTGGGTTTGGTTGGCAATATTTTATCAGACTTCACCTATGTTCTCATCGATCCGCGAATCAACTTTGAAGAAAATTAATTCCGGCCCGAGAGCCTTAAAATGAAACCCATATCGAAACAGGTCTTCCTTGAAAAGCGATGATAGAACGATGGATTAAAAATCCGATTGTTAGAAAGCGGATCAGCCGTTTTAAAGAGGTCAAAAGGGCATATATTTCGTTCTGGCTCATGGTGATATTGTATACGTTGAGTCTCGGGGCGGAACTGATTTGTAACAACAACCCCATATATCTGAGATTTGAAGGCAAGTCATATTTTCCGATTTTTCGATTTTACCCGGAAAGTCTCTTTCTCAAAGATGGGGAAAAGACCCGGCCCAACTACAAAAAACTGAACAACCGGCTGGAGTTCAAAAATTCTCCCAACAGCTTCATGATTTTTCCGCCAATCCCCTACGGGCCATTTGAAAGTATTGATCCGGCCTCCATTTCGGTTTCAGATCATGTGACAGTCGTTTTGAAACCGATGCCGCTTATCGGAACGGTCAACATCAAAAAAGACGGCACCATTTCCCGTACCGTCTCTTTTGAGCCGTTTGTCAAAGGTCGGACTATCGGATTGAAAGGGCGGTATCTAAACGAATATTTTAACCTTCCAGATGCCATTCAAAAGGGGGTAGGAGTTCGGTTTGCCAATCGAAAAGCCGACCGAATTTCAGTAAATGCCTTTAGCCGGGAAGGAATGGCGGTTCGGATTTCGTTGTCCACTTTTCGAAAGCGAAGCCGGGTGCCCAAGACAATCCGGCTTACCTTTAAAGAAGCAAAGCCCATCATTACCGATGGGGTAAAAATGGTTTTCAACCGGGAACGAGAGATTATACGCGATCAATCGGATCCAGGATATTTGCAGGTTTGGCAACAGATATCCGGTTCGGACAAAGATCGGTTACAAGGTCGGATTGAGAGGCGGTTTTTAGGCCCTGTGGATTCTGTCTTTATCATGATCCGGGCCAGGCGTTATGAGGCTGTTTATTTCAAACAGGAAGTTCGGTTTCCTTATAGCCCCTCAAAAGAGCATCTGATGGGCATCGATGGTGCCGGTCGAGATGTTTTTACTAGAATTGTTTACGGACTGCGTACCTCCTTGACGTTTGGATTTCTGTTGGTTGCATGTTCCATGACCCTGGGGATTGTGGCCGGGTCGCTTCAGGGATACTATGGCGGGATTCTGGATATCACCAGCCAGCGATTCATCGAAATATGGAGCGCTCTGCCGTTTCTTTACATCATGATCCTCATGGGGTCGGTTTATGGCCGCAGTTTTTCATTGCTGTTGTTCTGTTACGGCCTGTTTAACTGGATCGGGATTTCCTATTATGTTCGAGCCGAATTTTTGCGATTGCGGCGTCAGCCCTTCGTAGAGGCATCAAAATGTATGGGAGTGTCAGCTTACAAAATCATATTTAAACATATTCTGCCCAACGCCCTGGTGCCGGTGATTACTTTCCTCCCCTTTTCCCTGGTGGGTGCTATCGGAGCACTCGCCGCACTCGATTACCTGGGGTTCGGGCTGCCTCCACCGACTCCAAGCTGGGGAGAGCTGTTGTTTCAGGCCCAGCAGTACCGGTGGGCATGGTGGTTGATTCTCTATCCCTCCCTGGCTCTTTTTACGGTTATGTTGCTGGGTGTCTTTGTGGGTGAAGGGATTCGTAACGCATATGATCCGAAACGATACACACGGTTGGAGTAGCGATGACCCTTTTGCTTAACGTGAAGAATTTAACTGTGACATTTGAAACCGACGATGGACCGTTAAAAGCGGTTGACCGGGTCTCTTTTCATCTGGATCAAGGGGAGATCGTGGGGTTGGTGGGGGAATCCGGATGCGGAAAATCCGTCACAGCACTGAGTATTCTCAAGCTTATACCGTCCCCACCCGGATTTATAAAAGCCGATTCGATCCGGTTCAAAGAATTGGATTTACTTCAAATATCATCTGAAGACATGAGAAAAATTCGAGGTAAAGCCATCAGCATGATTTTTCAGGAGCCGATGGCTGCCTTATCCCCGCTGCACCGGATCGGAAAACAGATCGTGGAAGCTTTGACGATTCATAAGCAAATGTCCAAAACTGATGCCTTAAAGTATGCCGAAAATTGGCTTGAAAAGGTCCGGATTCCGGATCCGGATCAACGCTTAATGGCCTACCCATTCCATCTCTCAGGGGGTATGCAGCAGCGGATCATGATCGCTATGGCTTTGATGATGGACCCGGATATCGTGATTGCAGACGAACCGACTACGGCCCTTGACGTTACGATCCAGGCCCAGATATTTAATTTAATACGGGAAATGAAGCAGCGACACACATCCGTTTTACTGATTACACATGATATGGGAGTGATTTGGGAGATGTGTGATCGGGTGATCGTGATGTATGCCTCCAGAGTGGTCGAAGAAGCAAAAAAATCGGATATTTTCTCAAATCCATCCCATCCCTACACCCAAGGCCTTCTTCGATCAATTCCAAAATTGTCGGAAATCGGACAGCGTCTGGAAGCCATTCCAGGTCAGGTGCCTTCACCGCTTCATTACCCTTCCGGCTGTCATTTTAGGAACAGGTGCCCCTATGCGTTTGAAAGATGCAAAAAGGAAGAACCGGGTTTGATCCATGTCAAGCCGGGGCACCGGGCAGCTTGTTTTCTTTTGGATAAGAGATAGGTTATGCCAAACAACGTTAAGAACATCCTGACCATAACGAATTTGAAAACCTGGTTTCCGATCAAACAAGGAATTTTTGCCAAAACGATTGGATACGTGAAAGCGGTGGACGGCATCAGCTTGTCGGTGGCGGTGGGCGAAATCGTCGGTTTGGTGGGCGAATCCGGATGTGGAAAGTCGACTCTCGGCAGAACCATTCTCGGGTTGGAAAAACCGACGACCGGCGAGATTATTTTTTTAGGCCGAAACCTGATACGGGCCGGCAAGCCGGAGCTCAAAAAAATACGCAAAAAACTTCAAATCATTTTTCAGGACCCACTCTCCTCGCTCAATCCGAGGATGAATGTTCTCGACACGGTAACAGAAGGTTTAATCGCATTTAATCAGATAAAAGGCTCCCCGGAATCACATGCCGGAAAGCTCATGAAGGAAGTGGGACTCGAGGCGGATGCTATTTTTCGATATCCGCATGAATTTTCCGGCGGGCAGCGCCAGCGTATTAATATTGCCAGGGCCATATCTTTGCGACCGGATTTTATTGTATGTGACGAACCGGTGAGCGCGCTGGATGTTTCCGTTCAGGCGCAAATATTAAATTTGCTAATAGATTTGCGAGATCGTTATGGGCTTTCATATCTGTTTATTTCTCACGATTTGAGTGTGGTCAGCCATATTGCAAATCGTGTTGCGGTGATGTACCTTGGCCGGATTGTTGAAGATGGGCCTACCGAAAAATTAATTGAAGATCCCTTGCATCCCTATACCCAAGCTTTAATATCCGCAGTGCCCATTCCCGGGGTCAAAAAGAAAGGAGCGGTGTTGGAGGGCGAGCCGCCGTCCCCATCCGCACCTCCCCCCGGCTGTCGTTTTCATCCCCGTTGTCCCGAAGTCATGGCCATATGTCGGAAAGAGGATCCTGAGAGGTGCGACAGAAAAGAGCGGCGGGTCTACTGTCACCTCTATTAAGGGTTCGCGAAAAAATAACTTCACCTTTTAGCATCTGGGTTGCAGCCCGTCTTTGGCCGATGCCTCAGTTTAAAATTCCGCCAAATAGTTTGCTGTTGTTGTGGTTTTGTTCTCTCGAATCAATCCAATTTGAACCAGACCTAAGCGCCGATTCCGCAGAATTATTTCTGTGCGAACCCTTAGACCGGAGAGAAGGTATATCGGATTTCCACACATTATGGGGCGATCGGCTAAATACTAGTTTGATGGTTCTACTTTTTGTTCGGCATCTTTGCCTGGTTTTATCTTTTTGGATGTCTTGGGTTCTTTTACAGTTTTTATATTCTGTTTTTCTTTTTTTGCTTCGATCCCGTTGGTATTTTTCTTGGACTTAAGATCGGAAATTTGTTTGTTAAAAGAGGTCTTCTTTGTAAAAACGAGTTTGATTTGGTCTTTTGTCAGGACAAGGCTGCCGGCGCCTTCCAGATAGTTTAAGGCCTTTTTAAATGCATCTATCGTCCCTTTTGCACTTGCTACATCTGCTTTATAAATCAACAGCATGAGATCAATATGGCTAAGACGCCCATGGATGGTAGTCCGTTGTTTTTGCGTTGTGGCATAAGCTTCGGAACGGGCAAGAAATGCTCTGGTTTTTTCAAAATCCGGAATGCCTTTGACTTCAGTCAGCTTGTCGGCCTTATCGAGATAGTAATTAAATGCCAGTGTCAAAGCTTCACTTTGGGCATAAACGGGTTTGATGGAAGGAGGCGGTTTAATTCCGACAAGCTTAACCAGAGGGGTTTGTCCCATAGGGGCAAAACTGCCTTTCCAGATTTCAAGATTCCCATCGGCAATTTTGATGTAATAATTTTTGGTATTGGCATAACTGGATCCGATGAGGATGAGGATCAGCAGTACCAGGCCGGCAATGAAAAATTTTACGACCCGATCGATGGGGTCTGCTTTGGGCGGTTTTCGGGGTGAGTGTCTGCCGGGCGGCCTAGGCACAAAAGGGACGCCTGTTTTATCATCCTGAGGCCCCGCCGATACCGTTGCTTTTTCTTCATCTTCTGTTTTGGGTTTATCTGAATCTTTTGCTTCAACCCTCTCTTCGTTTTTGTACTTGAGAGATTTCTGAACCGGTTTTTCAATTTCAGCAGATTGATCGGCATCCGCTGCCGCATTTAAATCAAATGTTTTGAACAGCAGTTTTTTGATCTTTCCGATTTCATCCTCATTTTGACCGGATGCAACCAAAGGTGTCTTAACTGGTTGCCGCGCTTTGTCTTCATCCAGTACAAAAAACGGCTTTTCAGGCGTCCATCTGTCACATTGTTTC
>SDBV01008022.1_pt1 | contig 14298 bp, 4 predicted proteins | sample 2277081 | NCBI WGS metagenome assembly SDBV01 (sample SAMN10402039, study PRJNA504765) | marine sediment metagenome | isolation source: marine sediment core GS10_PC15, 223 cmbsf | place: Arctic Ocean: Southern Knipovich Ridge | collected 2010
TTGGAATACTGCAAAAGATAATAAATTAGGTGAGAAACTCCGAAAGATTTGCACAAATGAAAATTATATAAAGCTTAATAAACTTTTATTAAAAGTTGGCAAATCAATTAATCAGATGAAGATGGGTTTTTCAGCAGGTGACCATGAACCTTTCCAAACAGGTGTGAGGAAATCTACAGGGGAAGTTCTACTGTTTGATTTTGAATTAGCCGGATTTGCCCCAAGGTTTTATGATATTTCTATTACTTTAGGTGCTCCGGATAATTATGTATCAAGATCCGCTCCTTTGATAGATTTAGCAGAATATTATTTAAAACAATATAAGCAGGCAGGGGGAGAGTCGGTAAAATTACAGCAATTTTTGTTAGAAATACGTGATTTGTGGATATCCTGGATTGTTTTTTGGATAAACTGCACTGATGATGCTGAAAAAGGGAGTATCAATGCAAGAGATTTATTATTTCATAAAATTGACATCCTTCTAAATGAAGCAGGAAAAATAAAATATGACACCCAGCCAAATATCAAGAAAATTGAAGAAGGAAGCTGATAAACTAATTATTAATATTAATCATCTACTCTTTGCAGAAGGAGTGCGTATCCCGATTTTCAGGGGATATCATATTTATAAGGCTATACTTATTGAGAATTTAAGAGACTGTGATGATATTATAGATTATTTAAAGGAAAATGGGATAATGATATAAAGGCTAATGAAAAAATCAGCCTGGAAGTAGAAAAAAATAATACAGCATTCTTTTTATACAAAAAGATAGGATTCGCAGAAATTAATCGCAAAGGGAATAAATAAATGACTGCAATTTCAAAGAAAATAGCAGAAAAATATGCCGATAAATAACAGCAATTTCGTAATGCATACGGCTAAAAAACCATTGGAAAAGGAATTAAGAAGGATATAATACAATATAATATTATAGAAAATAAGCGTAAATATATGAAAAGAATCAGAAAAAATATGTTCCGTTATGGAGAAAAGAATTTTGATTTAGATTATATGAAATGGGGTTTTCATGATAAAGAGACCCAAATTAATGAAGCAAAATCAATTCTTAATATTCTTAAACCGAAAAAAAAATTAAAAATCCTTGATTTAGGGTGCGGTTTGGTAACCGCGCTTTACAAAAAAAGGACTTTTTGGAGCAAACTCATATATAAATGGCAAAAACCAAATTCCTGTATATTCCTATACGTAAATTTCCTTTACATCACAATTAATTATTGCCAAACAAGATAAGAATGATTATATTACTGTATTAGAGAAGGTGGCTCAAAGCAAACTTTTGACTGTAAGGTTATGAAAAAATTAGTAAGTTTTAAGAAGTTCTATTTTCTTATACTCATGGGCATAATATTTTTAGCACGAACTCTTTTCCCCCAATCAGTATCAGAACAGATTATAATAGACCAATTTGGATGGCGAAATACTAGTAAGAAGGTAGTAATATTTGCTAATCCAATTGATGGTCAGAACAATGGGACTACATATATCCCCGGCAATACTTTTTGGGTAAAAAGAGCATCAGATGATATAACAGTGTACAGTAATACAATAACAGCATGGAAAGGTGGGATCAAACAGATTCAGTCAGGGGACTATGTATGGCGGGGAGAGTTTACTGATTTTACCACTCCGGGAGAATATTATATATATAATGAGAATACAGATAATGCTACATATTATAAATCATATAATTTTGAGATAGGAGATAAAATATACACAGATATACTGAAGGCAGCAGTAAAGACATATTACTACCAGAGGTGTGGGACAAATGTTAATGCAGCCTGTGGCGGGGCATGGAACCATGGCAACTGTCACCAGCAGGATAAAAATGCGCAGTTATATACCAACGGAGCACCAAGAGGCAATGCCAAGGATGTATCAGGAGGGTGGCATGATGCAGGAGACTATAATAAATATATACCATTTTTAGCCGGGTCAATGTGGGAGCTAATGAAAGCATATGAATACAATCCAGCCAGATTTGGAGATGATTATAATATACCGGAGAGTGGGAATGGAGTACCGGATATCTTAGATGAGATAAAATATGAATTAGATTGGATGTTAAAGATGCAATTTGTCGTCGATGGATCAGTAGCAAACAGGGTAGCCCAGGATAATTATCCACAAGGGACACCACCTCAGGACGATTCTATAACAAGATATTACACAGGCCCGACGAGCTGGGCAACAGCCACGTTTGCAGGGATATTGGCGCATGCATCAAGGATATTTCAAAATTTTGATGCACAATATCCAGGCTATTATCAAACACTTTTATCAGCATCCACAAATGCCTGGAATTATTTAGGAACCAAGCCAGGCATGTATCCGGCAGATGGGACAGACAAGGCATGTGACCTTTTTTCAGTATGTGCCACATCAGACGCAAATGATGATAAAAGGAAAAAAATATTAGCAGCAGCAGAACTATTCAGGACAACAGGTGGGGCAAAATATCATACATATTTTACAAATAATTATGATGATTATGCAGGAACAGCTCAAGCAGGATTTCATCCATTAGAAGATAATTTTTTTGATGCAATTGCAGCTGCAGATTTAAACAGGGCATTTATAATATATGCCGGGACACCGGGAGCAAAGCCGGATATAGTGGCAGAAATAAAGTCAGCTTTAAAGAATGGACTGGATTGGCTGCAGGAAGGTTGTTACAATAATGATGAAGATGCATACATGTCCTATATGTGGGATGGCCATTATGTCTGGGGTTCATGTCGGAATAAAGCATGCTGGGCAAATATATTAATTTATGGAATAGAGTTGAATGTTGCCACAAGCATAGAGGAGGAGAATCTATATAGAGAAATAGGAGAAGAATATTTACATTATTTTCACGGCAGGAATCCATTATCCTGGGTATATCTAACGCACATGACAAATTTGGGAGGTGAGAAGTGTGCAATGGAGATATATCATAATTGGTTCTATGATGGAACAGACTACGATGGAGCAGGCTCTTTATATGGCCCGGCACCTGGATTTTTAGCGGGAGGGCCTAATCCGGCATATACCGGGAATGTATCACCACCCAAGGGTGAACCCATCCAGAAAGCATATAGGGACTGGAATACAGCCTGGCCGGAAGATTCCTGGGAAGTAACTGAACCTTCAATAGATTATCAAGCCTCATATATTCTGTTATTGTCATATCTTTCAACTTTTTCCCGGATAACAGTTAGTAATTTCACAGTAACCCCGAGCATGATAACAAATGATGTACCAAGGATAGTACAATTTTTAGCAACAATAACAACAACGACAGGAAACATAACCACAGCGACCTTAAATTTAAGTAATATAGGTGGTGGCAAGGTAGAGATGACGAACATAGTAGGTAATCAGTGGAGGTATACATATACAGTACCAGCAGGGGCAAATGCGGGAGATAATCAAGTTTATGTAAGAGGATATGATAATCTAGGTTCTACTGGTTTGGCCATAAAATCATTAATAATAGTAACAACATCATATTTACCTACGTTAATAATATACGATGGAGAGGGGGGAGAGACAGATTTTTTTGAAGCATGGAAGTGGGGTCAAATCAGTTTTGAAGATGTAGCTATCTCACCAATAGGTGGTTCATATTGTGGTAGAATAATAATGACCAATGCAATCTGTGGTATAGCACATTTGCGTGATACTAGCTGGTCAGGGATAAATTGTGGGTCAGCAGAGAGATTAGAATTCTGGGTAAGAGCCGAAGAAAACTTAGCTGCCGGTGTTAGAATAAGGTTATGTTCATTTACAACGAATAGTGCAAAATCAGCAATAGTATATGTTTCATCAATAACCACAAATTGGCGAAAAATTGATGTTGATGTTTCTTATCTAACTACTGGAGCTGACCCTGACTTTACAATGGAGAAAATTATAGGGATAGAGATTTACAATCCTTCTTTTACTCCTACCAATAGGGCAATATATTTTGACGATATAAAGTTAACCGCGCGAGTGATAGTTTCCAATGAAGTAGCAAGTCCGGATATGATCTATAACAACGTGGACACCAGTGTAGATTTCACCTGTGCAGTAGAGGGATTGGAGAATATAAGTACAGTGACACTGGACTTAACAGAGGTAGGTAAAGGGAAAATAGGGATGACAGGTGGTGGAGGGGACTACAGTCACACAGAATCACTGGGATTAGGACTTCCAGGGAAAACGTATGTTTTTCCTATAATTGCGTATGACGTATCAGGAAACAGGGGCTCAGGAGAAGTATATTTAAGTGTAGTTGCGCCAGTAGTAGCTGTATTAGAAATAGTGTATGATGGTGAGACTGTGGATACAGATGCCAACTGGGATAATTGGTGGGGAAAGAGCATATTTATAGATATAACAAATAGTGGAGATGTAGCAAATGGTGCAAAATCGGCAAGATTTGAGGTTATAACGAATATAAATAGCGGAGGGGCGCATTGGCCTTTACCCGGTTCATGGAGTGGCGTAGATGTATCAGGAGCAGATGATTTTGAATTTTACTATAAAGGCGGAGCAGTAGACTTGACTTTATTCAGTTATGACCCGGTTGCAGGCACTAAATTTTCTACTACACTAAGTTTAGGCGGTTCTCCTGTATGGACAAAGATTAAAACAAATATGAGTTCTCTTTCCAATGGAGAGATAAATTTCAAGAAATTTGTCGGTATACGAATAGGAGCGCTTCCGGGAGTTGTTGCATATTTTGACGATATATGGTTTACAGCTAATGTTGTAGTCAAAGAAGAACAAGCCATACCGGCTCTGGTGACCAATACTCACGATAATATAGTAGAGTTCTGGGTCAAGGCCAGGACTTGTCACTTGCAGATAACCAATGTATATATAGATTTAAGCACTCTTGGTGGATTGGCAAATGCTAAGATGACCAATCAATCCGGTTATACTTTATTCAGATATACTTTTACAGTAGTATCAAATCAAGCTATGGGTAATTACAGTTTACCAATAACAGCTTATGATGATGAAGGAAATTCAGGAAAAGGAAAAGTTAATTTAACAGTAACAGGCAAAACTCCTTATACAGTAGGAATAGTATATGATGGAGATAAAATAAAAGCTAATCCGGAGCAATGGTGGCCGTATCCGCCGCCAATGACAGGTTTTTTCAATGACGTAGACAGTACAGTAACTCCCCCCCATGGAGATAGTTATTGTGGTCAGTATTATCAGACAAATGCAGGTGGAACTACTCTTTTTCATTTGAGCGATTCTACGTGGCGCGGTATAGATGTATCAACAGCAGAAAAGATACAGATATGGGCAAAAGGTGAAAGTGGTGGAGAAACAGTAACATTAAGATTTGTTTTTTATAATAGTGTGACAGGAGCCAAATTTTCAAAACCAGTAGGTTTGTCATTAGGTCAGGATTGGGCTCAGTGGATTATTGATATGTCGGACATAATGACAAATACGATTTATTCGAATTTAACCAGGTTGGTAGGCATGGATATAAGGGATGTACCACAAAATGCTGTTATTTATCTTGATGATATAAGATTTATTAAATATGTAAAAGTAATAAATGGAAAGGCTGACCCTGATACAGTTGATGGAGATAAGGATACGAGTGTAGTTTTTACGTGTAATGCATTTACAAGAAATAACAATATCACGAGTGTAACTTTAGATTTAGAACCGGTTGGTGGTCCTAAAGTATTGATGACAAATATATCAGGGTGGACTTCTTTTAGATATACATTTACAATTCTATCAAATTTTGGTCTTGGGACAAATCCCGGGACAAAAGAATGTAAACTCACAGGTGTTGATGATCAAGGATATATTGATTTTGCATATATATATTTAAGAATAATTACTAAAAAAATGATAGTACTCTGGGATTTTGAAACTGGAAATGCTGAGAACTGGATACCAGAGACGTCAGGTGTATATAATCTTGCTGCTTTAAGCCCAGCGGGTGAATGTGAGCAGAGCGATTGGCCTGCTACTAATTTAAATTATATGTTTGGTTATCACGGAGTCCAATGTATTGGCTGGGATTTTGATATGAGTATGAAACAGTGGGACCCGTCTGCAGTTCCATGGGATTTTAGATATGGTGGTTGTGATTCCAAGGTCGACTATGGCCACGAAGGTACCTGTTCTATAAATAATAAGTTTGATCTATCTTCTGATTCTGGCATTATTATGTATATTCTTGTTGAAGAGAATGACACTATTGACCCTGAGGACCCCCTACATGTAAATATAAATGTCCAGGTGGCAGGTTGGTCCAAGTTCTATATAGGACCTCATGTTAATTTGTTTCCCGGGGAATGGACAAAAGTATGGATAGACTTCAGTTCATGCTGGCACACTACTGTGGGGTCCGGACCAAGTTTTGAATCTTACACGAATACTATACTGGTGGGAGATTTAGATACGGCTGATGAATTAGGCTGGATAGTAACTGGTTCTTATGATGCATCAGGAATGAATAAAATCTATATGGATTATGTTTTATCAATGGATGATGTTGCACCTGTTGCACCTGATGGTTTGACTGTAACAGACCCTGGAACTGGTGGGACTTTAATTCTTTCCTGGAACCAAGCAGGTGAGGCTGATGTTGAACGATACAATATTTATCAGGCAAAGGTAGATAATCCAAATCAGGCAGAATTTATAGCAACAACAACATCTGATTATTATGAGGACAAAGCTGTATGGAATGGTACAAACTATTATTACTGGATATCTGCTGTGGATATGTCAGAGAATGAAGGGAATAAATCTGCAAGTGCGAGTGGAATTGCATCAGGTGTTATGCCAACTGTTTTATATCCATATAAAGGAGCTACACTTCTTACTACTAATGCAAATGAACTGCCGGGAGATGGTTTACATACCCAGTTGACTAATATGGCTGAAGCCGGTGTTAATACTGTTGGACTTGTTGTCAGATGGTATATGAGCGCTAGTAATTCTGATTCATTTATTTCTAATGCTAATACACTTCCTGATGAAGATATTATACATGCTATTAATGATATTCATGCAATGGGCATGAAAGTATTTTTAAAACCTGAGATTGTTGTTCTTGACGGTACATATATAGCAGATATTAATCCTTCGAATCCTACTACGTGGTTTAATAATTATAGAAGTATCATAACTAAATATGCTGCAATTTCTGCTGATAATGGGGTTGAACTTTTTTCCATTGGTAATGAGTTACATTCAATGACAGCTACTATTGTGAGAAGTAGTACCAATACGTATAGTGCGGACTGGGATAATGTAATATCAGATGTAAGGACAGTAGCTAATTACACCAATGATTTAACCTATTGTGCATTATGGGGCTCGACGAATAGTCAGGTAAGGTTTTTTGACAGACATCATAGTTATAGAAGATTATGTATCTGGAATAAAGCTGAGATTGATTTCATTGGTATAAATGGATATTATCAATTAGTAGATCATGATGCATCAGCTTATTTAAGCAAGTTATACTGGGCATGGGATAATTTTTATAGGACTTATGACCTACCTGGAATTGAGCCTGACTGGTATGACCCCCCAGGACCTGATCCCCCTTACTGGAGATATAGGTATGATATGAACTTTAATAAGCTTCTTTTTAAATGGTTTTCAAACCTGAAGGATTATTCAGCGAGTAAAGGAAAGGATGTAATATTTACAGAAATAGGATATGCAAGCATGGATTACGCAGCATATCAGCCCTGGCATGAGGATGTGGCAGCATATAATGCAAATGAAAATTTACAGAGGAACTGTTATGAAGCAGCATTTCGGAGGGTATGGGACCAGAACTGGGTAGAGGGAACGTTCTGGTGGCATTGGGACATGACAGCCCCGGTCGGTGGTAATAAACAATATACACCTCAGGCCAAGCCGGCATATAATGTAATTGATATGTGGTATTCAATAAGGCCACATCATTTTGCAGTTAAGCATAATGGATAAGGTGTTGCCATGGAATGGGAACCTATGACAATAGAAGTACACACATCAGACCACTCAATTGTACCAAACTATACAGGAATTATAACACTGGATATTTCAAGAGGCACCCCATTAGCTATTTCCTGGTCAAATGCTTCTTGCGGCTCACTTAGTGATTGGGGTCCCGGCACTGCCAGAGCAAGCTTTGAATTTGCTGTTGCCTGTGATGGTGTTGTTACGCTCTGGATAAAAGATAATGCTATGGAAACAGTGAATATGGACGTGTACTCGGGAGAGCTATGCGAAGGTGCATTAGATGCGCCGGAAGATGAGAACATTATTTTTTCAGGCCCTCTCGGATATTTTAAAGTCATTCATGACGGCTATGGTGTGGTAGATATTCCAAAGAGAATAATAGTGCAGGCAATAGATGTGTTTGGTAATGTAAAGTCAGATTATACAGGAACCATTACCTTGTATACAGAAGGGGAAACAGGAAACATCGTGTGGTCAACAAATGGCACGACTACAGGTGGAAAAGGGACTTTTATGGATGGTGGCCCCGGGGCTGACTGGGCAGTTTATACTTTTGCTGAATCAGGTACGGCAATATTTACGATTACAGATGATACAACAGAAACTGTGGACGTGGAGGTGAAAGATACTGTTAAAGGTTATATGGATGATGATGGTTCTGACCCATTGAGGTTCATAAATTTTCATCATTTTGCAGTACGTCATTCAGGTGCAGGAAAGATTGGATATAATGAGCCAGTAAGCATAATAGCAGAAGATATTAATGATGATCCTGTATATGGGGTAAGCGGAAATATAACCATTTCTCTTGCTGATTGGCCTAATGGAAATATAATGTTTAGTGTTCTCAGTGGTGCCGGGAGTTTAACCTCTATAGGGGCAAATAAATGGGTATATAATATGGTGCCATCAGATGGTGGGATAGTTACTTTTAATATCATGGATGATTCCGCGGATACTGTTGATATAGATGCAACAGATGGACTACACATTGATAATAATCCAACACCCCAGTATTTAGTATTTAAGCTCTTTCTATATCATTTTGTAAATAAGAACAATACCACACCTGAGTATCCATACACGAGCCCAGCCACGGCAGCAACCAGTATTACAAATGCAATAAATGCAGCCAGGGATGCTATGGTTGCAACTAAAATCCAGGGACATGTAGTTTTAATAATAGATGATTCAACCTATGAGGAGCAGTTTTATGTAGCTATCGAGGATACGGGTTATAATGGACTTACAATAGCAGCAGCACCTGGAAACCATCCTGTATGGAAAAGCCCTTCATCAGGAACTTCTCCGGTATATCTGGTATCATCATATGAGCGTTCTACAGCTCTGTGTGATATTAGCTTTATGAATATAAAATTTGTTGGTGTTAATTCTTCTTGTGCTAATATAGGTATGTCGGGTACATCAGGTACAGATATAAAGTTTTATAATTGTATCTTTACGAATACAACTGCTGAGCATCTTATTCACTCCTATCGTTTGGAAGCCGGGATATTGCCAGAGGATGAAGGGTGTGTGATTAAGGATTGTATATTCATGGGTGGTGGGACAAGTTACGCTATATTTATAGAGCAAGGTATTAATGATGAAAGTAAATTTAAATTCATAGGAAATAGAGTATATAATCTTGATTATGCGTTTAATAGAGTTCAACCGGCATCAGGTGGTTATGGAACCATGATATTTGCCGGAAATACTATATATAATTTAAATATTGATATGTGGAACAGTATGAGTAATCCATGGGATTATTGTTATAACAATACTGTTTATAATAATACAGGTAATGGAATAGACTATATGATTACTAATTATAATAATATTAGTGTTACTAATTCCGGCACAGGCATAGCTTCTGGTTTTGGTGATTACAATTGTGCTTATCATAATATCACTGCTGATTATGGCGGGACCTATGTAGGAGGAGCCAATGATTTAAATGCAGACCCATTGTTTGTTGGCCCCGGTAGTAATGATTTCCGGTTGAGACCGGATTCACCGTGCTACAATGCAGGCAGACCAAATGGAGGAGTTAGAGCATGCATGGGAACTCATAGCTGGGGTGTCAGGTTAGCAGCCCAGGCTGCGGGTGCCGTTACTACGTATACACTCTCTTTTGTTCCTTTTGGAGACATTCCTTCCGGTGGTCAAGCAGTGATAACATTTCCTTCCGGATTTGGTTTATCAACAATAACAAGTATAACAACCACATCACCCTGGGGCGGAACTTCCGGCACATTTAATTTTTCTGTTCTCGGTCAGGTATTAACAATAACAAGGAATGAGAATGGAACAACAGCCCCTGCATTAAATGCTCAGAATCTTATTATTAATGGTGTTCAAAACTGTGGTACTGTAGGTTCCCTTTATTCACTCACAGTAGAGACAAGAGAAGGGGTAGCAAGGTTGGAGGGAGATACTATTGATTATCCAAAAGAATCCAATTGTTTTGAAATAGTACCAGCAGGATTTAGTTTAATGTCTCACTTACCTCCTGATGGTCAGCAAGATATGCCTTTAACATCCTGGCAAACCTGTACATTCAGTACAAACCTTAATACCAGTGGTGCTAATATGTCCAATAATCTTTATTTACAGGATTCAGACTGGAACTACGCACCTTCGGTTTATACTTTTATCGCTAATAATAAGACAGCAATATTATTGCGTTCAGTAAAATTAAAACCAAATGAATTTTATACAGTAACAGCAACAACGAATTTACTAAACAGTGTGGGAGGGAATTTAGTCAAGTACACCCAATTTCATTTTTATACCACTATAGGAGATGAGACAGGACATAGTAATTACCGAAGTTCCTCAAGAACAATGGATGGAACTCTTTCTGATTGGCATATAGAGAACAATGTAACCTACAATACAACGCGTGCAGAGAGAATAGCCAATGATGGAGATAGTAGCTGGGGAGAAACAGATGAGTTATGGGCAACCTGGGATACTAATTATTTGTATATTGCAATACGAAAAGGAACTAATAGTGCTAAGGACTGGTATGACTACATTGCCATAGATATTACCAGGGATAATCAGGGACCAACAAATAATCCTGCAGGGAGACATTCGGTAAGTTATTCAGATAATCGTCTGCCGGAATATTTACTTATGTTTGACCATTATAATCTATTTTCACCATCATGGACTGCATTTACGAATTATGTCTGGTCAGCAGGCAGTTGGACAGGGAATGCAATACCTGCAAGTAATAGAGGTAATGATATGGGTCAGTATGTAGAAGTGAGATTGCCATGGTCTATGTTCGACGAAATTCCCAATAGAATCTCACTTTGTGCTTATTCCTATTTTAGTGGTGGAATAAATGATTATTGTCCGGGAGATATTTCTGGTCCAACTAACTGGATAACAATAGATTGTGATAATAATGGAGATGAGATACCGGATGGAGCATCACCACCACCCCCCCCACCACCTGATCTTTATCTGTCTAAACATGTTACTAATGTAAGTTTATCCTCGAGAATATTAGGAACAACAAATTTATTACCTGGTTCAACAATACATTATGAGATAGCCTGGAGTAATAAAGGGAATATTCCACTAACTAATGTAGTTATTTATGATAAGATACCTGCAAATACTGTTTATGTATCAAACTCCTTAAGTCAGGAAGTAGCAATAGGGAGTTCAGTATGGTCAACCCAGTGGTCTTTAATCCCAAGTCCGGTCCAAACTTATGATTCACTGCATTATAATAACACAGAGCCAATCCCGGCAAGTGGTTGCAACTGGGTCAGGACAAGATGTCAGAATTTACCTGTAGGTGAATCAGGATATATGAGATTTAAAGTTGTAGTGGGTAATTTACCGGCAGATACATTGTTGGTCAATACATCCTACTTTACATGTAAACAGGTAGATACTATATTTTGGGACATTTATAATTTAACTATGACAACCCAATATGGTGGTAAGTTTAGTCTTGTAGATGACATGTCGAATAATGTTATGAGCACAACTTATTTTGATATAACGTTTAGGAATGAAGGTAACACTACCTTGAATTTCCCATTGAAATTAACAAATCTCTCTTCATCAAAGCCGTTAGGGAATTGGGATATAGCCATAGTAACGAATGATGTAGTGATAACGAGTATAGACTTGAGTATGGGAAGCATATTTCCATTTCAGGTACGAATAATAGCCACGAATATTGGATTAGGAGGAAATGCCTGGATAGATTTTCGGATAAGGGCACAGGCAGGAGGGAATACAAGTGCGACCAATTATTTAGGAGATGATGGTGAAATATATGGGGGGGACATAGGAGAGAACTGGAACGGTACAAATGGCAGGTATCCGGGATATATCTATCAGCAGGGCAATCCAAATATAAGATTAACGCTGATAAGTGATGAAGTACCGAATTTAGAGATAACTAAATCTATCTCCAATATTATGCTTGGAGGTTCTTCTGTGCCAGAGCCAATACCGGGTGCAACAGTTATTTATAGGATCAGTTATTCGAATGCAGGGAGTGCGATCGCGAATAACGGAATAATTTATGATTCAATTCCTGTAAATACAAAATACAGTACAAATTACATGTTACCACCCACAACTGGATGGACAGCTCAATATTCAACCAATCTATTTCCAGATCAAAGCTATGGTTCAACAGATTATTCAAACACATTTACGTCAAAAACAAATCTCAGGTGGGTGAGATGGAAGAAACCGAGCGTTGCCGTTGGAGAGAAAGGTACATTTATTTATAAAGTTATTGTAAAATAATATGTAGTGCGGCCTTTTAAGCCTCTTGGTGCCCGAAGGGTAGTCGCAAAAGCGAGGATAAATCCTCGCACTACAGACTTTTTAGACAGCCCCGACATAAATCTAAAAATTAAGCGGTCTGACCACTAGGACTAAAGAAAGTTCTGCTACCCCCGGCAAGAATAATATTGCCTCTGCAAAAATGATGATATATAATAATGCAAAACTGCATTCTGAAGAATTGATTGATGGAGAAGTAACGCAGAGATATTATATAAAAATGTCTTGAAATAGAGCATACTATAAGTTAAGGGCATCTTGAAAAACAACGATTATTTTTGAAAAATAGTAGTTTTTCAAGATGCCCTTAAGGAAATAAAAGGAAAAAAAAGAAATATCTTAAAAGAATTCATTAATTATTATAATCGTCAAAGACCGCATCAGGGAATCAATCAGACTATTCCCCAAGGATATATCACTCAAACAACGGGAAAAATCAGGTCGAAGTCTGTTCTATATGGCTTACATCATCACTATTTTCGGGATGCTGCATAAATAAATCACCCTTAAGGGACTAACTGTTGCATTTTATTTAAAATATTCTTTAAATCCATTTTCGTATTCTGGATTTAATTTTTTCAATTTATTATAATATAATTTTGCTGTTTTTGTATCTTTTAAATTAATATAACATGCAGTTAAATAGTATAAAATACCATCATATTGTTCATATTTTTTATACTTAAAATATAAAATTTTAAAGTATTTAATTGCTTGCGAATATTTTTTCTTGATAAAATTTATTTCGCCCAAAAAATAATTGGGATAAAATGAATTTTTATTTTTAGCAAGCCAATCCATACAAAATTTAATTGCGGAATTTGTTTTTCCAGTATAAATTAAGGAATCACAATACCTTTGTCCTATATTAGTTGCATCTCCTCCTATTTTTATATAATTATCTATTTCTTGATTTACTTTAACATAGTTGGAAAGTATAAAATCATTTTCAATCAGTATTTCACGAATAGATTTATCTTCTGGGAATTGAACCAAATGTTTTTTACAATATTTAATTGAATTCTCATATTCTTTATTGTTATAATAAGCCTTTGCCAAGCATTGATTGATATCAGCATTTTTACTCCCATCTTTTGTTGAATTATTAAAATGGAATATTGATTTTTTATAATCTCCTAATTGGAAATATATTTCACCAAGAAAGTAGTTTCTTAATTTATTTTCTGGATATTTTATTTGTAATTGCTCAAGGTATTTTATAGATTTATTATAGTCCCTCTGAAGATATGCTGATAATGCTAATCCCTCAAGAATATTTGTATTATAATAATTATTTTTTATTAGTTTTAAATATTCTTTTTCTGCCCTCTTGTAATCTTTAATATTAAAATATGAATCTCCCAATAATTCTATTGCTTCGAGGTCATCATGATATTTTTTTAAATATAAATTTAACTTTTTTTTTGCAATGTCATATTTTTGCATACCAAAATAAGATACTGCTATGG
>SDBV01008023.1_pt1 | contig 14295 bp, 1 predicted proteins | sample 2277081 | NCBI WGS metagenome assembly SDBV01 (sample SAMN10402039, study PRJNA504765) | marine sediment metagenome | isolation source: marine sediment core GS10_PC15, 223 cmbsf | place: Arctic Ocean: Southern Knipovich Ridge | collected 2010
TGTAACGTTTGGTAACGAATACAAGTCTTGCTTAAGAATCAGCGAGCAAGGGTAATGAGCGCTGTACTTTCCAACCGGCCAACGGTCCCCGATAAACGCTGCACTATCCGGCCGGTGTTTACAACTTTGGATTTTCCTACCTTGGCAATCGTTTTGGCCAGTTGGCCTCGCGAGATGCAAACCTTTAGCACGTCGCGGAAATAACGGCGGATGGTCGAAAAAGAACAATGGCAGACGCTCTTCATGTAGGCGACCAGAGTCGTCAATCTAGGGCCGAGCAACCGGCCCTTCTCCACCTCGGGTGGAAATGGAGCGTAGTGAATCTTCTGGCACGTTGAGCACCAATACGCAAGGCCGCGATGTTCGTCGATGCGAATCGGCTTCTTGACGATATCGCTCGACGGCGGCTTCGACGAATTGGAAGAGTCTTTTCGGGCGGCGGCCAATTTGTGTTCGAGTTGATCGACTCGTTGCGTCAACTTTTCGATCATCGCCGCTTGTTTGGCGACCAGTCGCTCCAATCGTTCGATCTTCCGTTCCTTGGCGTCCATGCCTGTAATTGTCACCAATTGCCGCCATGGCGCAATGCCACTTATGGTGGTGGGTGTGCCCTTGGCCGGATATTCTTGACAACGCAAACCGCATCGACGAGAATGGGACTCCATCCCGTTCGGCGGCAAAACATCTCAGAATGGTTCTGAGACCCGTGAACGGTTACAGGCATTGTAAGCCTGGACCGGTTTCTGGCTCAACCTAAATGGGAAACGTCGGTTTAGCGATTGATGAGTACCCACTGCTCTAGGAGGCACGAAATGGACTCACGAAAAAAGAGACGAAAGTCGCAAGCGCTACGCAGATGCAAGAAGACATCCCGCGTTCCGCACGCCATTCGGCCGATGTTCGAACGACTGGAAGAGCGGTGCTTGTTGAGTGGGCATGGATTTCTTGAAATCCCCCCACTGTTTCCCCCTAAGTTTGAGTTTGAAGGTCCGGCGCCGTTGGAACTTGTTTTTCCCGGGGGGGGCCAAAATCTCAATCCGAACATTGGTACGGGGGCGATCGAGGCGATTGCAGCCCATCCGACCGACGCCAAGACCATTTACGTAGGCTCTGTCAACGGAGGCATTTGGAAAACCACAAACGCTGACGAGACTCTGCCCGATTGGGTGCCGCTAACCGACCACTTTGAATCACTAAGCATAAGCGCGATTGCTATTAGCCCCGTCGATGTTACTGAGGACGGTACGTCGAAGGGTACTAGCGATGGCACGACTATCTATGCCGGCACGGGAAGTTTTAGCAGCGGTGGCGCGGCTTCCGGAGACGGGATCGGGGTGCTGCGTAGTACGGACGGAACCAACTTCAAATTAATGGACGGAAGTGAGGTTTTCAAAGGGCTCAAAATTCGCAGTATTGTGCCCTTAAATCTCTTTGACGCGGGCACGATGAAGCAAGTGGTTTTGGTCGCGGCCATTGATAGTACGGGAAGAAATGGGGGTGTTTACGCCAGCAATGAAGGGGGCGAAGGTTTTAGGAAGATTACTGATGGGATGGTGTTGCCTGACCTTCCAGCGACCCATCTGGTTCTCGATCCTAGCGATAATGGGATCGCCAACAACCGAGTTTATGCGGCGGTTGTCAGCAATTCGTACAATAAGGATGTGGCTGGCATCTATAAGAGCGAAGGAACCAACCCTGACATTTTCTCCTGGACTAAAGTAAACACGGGACTGCCGCAGCGAACACTAGACCACGTGGAACGCATGGAGCTCTCTGTCAGCAAGGCTGATGGAACCCTCTATGTAGCGCTGTTGGGCGACGGGACTGCCTTGAGCGCCCCGGTCGACCCTACAAACTTAGCCATCGATCCCTCTTTGGGCACCATCCTGCGCGTAGAATCGCCCGAACTGTTCCGTTCGGGTGATAGCATCATAATAGGCTATGTCCCGCCGACCAGAATTGAGAGTGCCCTTCGCAACGAAGACACAATCACGCTGCAAGATGCCAATCTTGATCTCTTTATAGATGACGCTTTAGTTATCAGGGACCCTCGAGGGCGCTTAAGTGTCACGATCGTGGCCGACCTCGGCGGCGGCAAGTATAGAATTGATCAACTTCTACCAAGAGATGTTAGTCGTGGCACCGACGTGGTTAAGGTCGCAGATGAGGTTCTTATCGTTCCAGGTGGGGTTGATGTCGCCGCGAAGACGATCGCCATCGATAGCGTGCTAAGTACCGTTGGCACTCAACCAACTGTGCTTTCGTACTCTGCCGGGCGCATCGTTAGGTTCCTTGGCAACGTACAACGGGCGGTGATGCTCTTTCAGTCGAAAGACAAGGGTGCTAACTGGTCTCACGTACCGTTGCCACAACCCTCCGGCGAGTTTGAGAACGTAACGATCACGGTACCATCAAGAGAAGGGACCAATCCTCTTAGGTCACCGTGGGTGGCGACGGCTGGCAGCGCGACGACCACCACCATTCAAGCCCCCGAAACGGGCCTGCATCTTGGCGGGCAGGCTAACATACATTTTTCGATGACAACCTCGCCTGACGATGGGGATATACTGTTTCTTGCCGGCGATCGACAGCCTAGCTCGGTGACGGGAGATTATGGGCGGCACTTTGCTGGAGTGAATATACCCTCGGTGGGATGGATATGGGCACCTATGGCGGGGCCACGAACATCGATCGATGTCGATGGCGATGGAACAGCGGACCCAACCGGGCCGCACGTCGATTCGCGAGACATGGTCGTGGACTTTGCCGGGAAATTCCTGGCCTCCAATGACGGTGGCATTGTACGATTCACCCCTGCGGTCGATCTGGTAACGGCTATTGTGGCTGAAGGAAACCTAGGGCATTGGAATAGTTTGGCGGGAACGCTTGGCACGATTGAGTTTTATGACATTGCCTACGACCCGGTAACCCATACCATCATAGGTGGAGCAATAGACAACGGTACTTCGGAAGCCACTGGCACGGGGAATAGTTTTCGCGAAAGTGTGGGTGGCGACGGAACGATACCCCAGACGCAGAGTCTTCCACTTATTGGAACGCCAACTTCGACGGTTCGCTATTTGACCAGCCAGAATTTTAGCGTCTCTCGACAGACGGTATCCGCGGGCGGGATCCCTACAGCGCCTGTCTGGCTCCCGGTTGTCAGCTCTACAGGCATTCGTACCGAGGGATTCGACTTCATACAACGTTATGCGGTCAATGCCACCGATCCGAATCGCATTCTCGTCGGCAATTCCCAAGGGGACCTTGCCGAGTTGGAATATGACTCGGCGAGAGACCGTCTTCAGGTCAAGACTCCCTTTTCAAACCGAACGCTCGGAACTAGTGGGCGGAACTTGACTGCTGTGATCTATGGCTTTATTAAACCCGGCGAAACGCTCGCTACCGCGAAACCAGATCTCTTCTACGCCGGTTTTTCAAACGAAGGCAAGCTTTTCTTCCGCGAAGAACTCGACCCAATGGACAAAACGAAGATCACAGAATTGGTCAATTATACGGGACCAGGGATTCGAGATATTGTCGTCGACCCGTTTGACTTCCGAAAGGTTGTCATCGTGGATGACCAGGGTGAGGTTTGGGTAAACGAGAACGCACCGGAGAACGATCCGAGCAAGCCGTTCCGGAAAATTGCGACGTCACTTTTGACGCTAATGGATGCTAAGCGTCTCTGGAAGGGTGATGTCCGCACTGTCGAGTTTGTCAATCTCACGTCAAATCCCGGCGATGAGGTGTTGCTAGTAGGCGGACTGGGTGGGGTTTTTCAGTATACGGGTGATCCTTTCGATAGCAGCAAGACGTTCAAGTGGCGCGAGCTAGATAGAAGTTTGCCCAACGTCCTGGTGACCGATCTTGAGTATAATCGCGCCGACGACATTCTTGTCGCGGGCACCTGGGGTCGAGGTGCGTGGTCCATCAAGAATTTCAAAAACGAGACGAGTGTTTTTCCGCCAGCCCCCAGCGCTGCGTCTTCTTTGGCCTCGCTCACGACCGCAACAGCCAGCCTGCAGAGTCTCACCTCTCCGGCGACGCCAACCGGTTTTGTACTCGACATCCAGGGGACGCCTGAGAATGACGAACTCCTCATCCGTAGAAGTGCGGACAACCCGTTGTTGCTCGAAATTTTGGCCGACGGCCAGTTGGTTGATACGGACGGTCCGCTGCCGCTGACCAGCATTTCGCATATTGTCTTCAACGGTCTTGGGGGAGACGATCGGCTGATCGTGGACGTTGCCAGCGGAGTGGTGGGTTTTCCGGGTACGAGTCTGGCGGAGGGAGACTTTAGCATTCTATTCGACGGAGGCGGAGGGATCGACACCCTCGAGCTGCGCGGTGGCCCGGTCATGACACGGGCTTCCTCTTACGATGCGAGCAGTCAAGGAGGCGTGATCGTTCTGGCTAGCGAGGACGCGATCAGCGAGATTTATCTTACGAACATCGAAGTATTGGCAGACGGCCTGCTTGCGTCACCCACCGACGATAGGCTCAAAGCGTTGGGTGCCGGATTGGAGCATTTGGCCGATTGGTCGGGCAAGGTTTTAGAGGAATTGGCGACGCCTATTGCGGTACTCGGCGACTCATGGCCGCAAGTGTTCAACGGACTCACGGTAGAGCCCGATGAAGAGCCGATCGGCAAGCCGAAACCCGATGCCAACGCAGTAAAGAAAACCATCGGCGTTTCAACGAGCGAAATTCTTCGTCGCCTTTTTGAAACCGGCTCCAATTCGCTGCTCTTTGCCGAACTAGGAACAGGAATAACAACCACCGCCGAGTTGGTCACGCGACTAGAAGCTCTCGGCGATTCGGCCGAGGTAACCCTTGTCCAAGACGACGCAACGAGGCTGGTGCTCGACGTGCAGATCCGACGTTTCTTGGAGGGAAAAGCGGACTTGGCAGTTGCCCTTTTTGGGGGCAGTGTGGAACTCGGCGGAGACGTGATGCTGTCTGGAGAGGTCACGGCAAAACTGCGATTGGGAGTCGATGGCACAGGGTTCTTCATTGATGCCAATGCCTTCAGTGAGCCTGAAATCATCCTTCGAGATCTGCATGTGACAGGCGATATCAATGTCACCGGAAAGATCGGCCCCTTAGGAATTACCGTGGACGCTGGGTCACTTGAACTCGACCCGAATGTCGCGATTGAGATTGATATTCTAGATCCGGGTATCGACCCGCTGTTGGGCGATGAAGACGGCGTAGTCAGGGTGTACGAGCTTGCCAACAATCCGGCGTCGATGGTGAGTGTCAAGCTGCGCGGCAACGACTCTGCCGACGATGTGGTCTTCGCAATCAACATGAGTGCGCTACCGTTGCTGGAGGGTGGCGGTCCGCTCTTCGATTTGGTGGATGCTTCGATCGAGGTGCGGTTTGCCGACATTAACGATCCGGACCAGGCGCAGGTGACTACCTCTTCGGCATTAGGTCAGGAGATACTCAATTTCCTCAACCTGGATATTCCAGGAATCGTCGACGGCATACGCCAGGTTGCCGAGACGTTTGAGACGTTTACGAGCATCGATGTGTTGGCTACCGAAATTCCGCTGCTTGGAAAGAGCATCGGCGACATACTTTCTAGTGTTCCGAAGCCACTTGAATTGAAAAACGACCTGGTGTTGCGGATAAGCGAAACCAATCAACACGTCGATGGTGCGTTTTTCAGCGTCGATGTTGGCGGGGTCGATCTGGTTGGCCAGGGAGTTGACGTAGGAGATACGGTGCAATACCGAGGGGTCGACGGCAGCTCCTTGGAGGGCGAAGTTATCAGTGTTGGCTCGTCTTCGCTCTCGGTGAGGGTTGCCAGCGATGTGAGCGAGGAACCAGACCGGGGCAGTCCGCAGTTGGAGGTATTTCGTGGTGGGGGACTTGGTGACCAGCTGGCAGGGATATTAGGGCAGTCAGCGACCTCGTTGATCAAAACGGTGACGATCCAGGGGCTGATAGAAGAAATCGCCCTCCGTACGGGTATCGATCTCAGCTTGTTTGGCCTCGAATCGACCGGTGCAGGCGAAGAACGAGTGATCACCGTCTTGCTGCCGTTGGATATCCAGCCGTGGACATTCAGCGAGAGTATCGACTTGAGCGGGCAGATTCCTGGGTTGAAGTTGTCTGCCAGCGGAAATTTCGAGGTGCAGATTGATTCAGCGTTTGCCCTCCATGTCGGAATTCGGACGGCATCCGGACTTTCCCCCGCCGAGCGCATCTTTCTGGTAGACGACGACGTGCCGGAAGTCGTCCTCAACATCACCGCGCAGTTGGACGATCCCGTCATCCTCGGTTCGTTTGGCTTCTTAGACCTCACTCTGCAAGAGCAGAACCTGCCGGTGAACGAAGGGATCAAGATCACTGTAGAGATCACCATCGACTTGCACGAGCCTGTCGCCGACGACGGCCGTATCACGCTTACCGATCTCCAGGCAGGGCCGCTGCTTGACATCGTGGACGTCGGAATTGACGCCAGTTTTGATATCGATGGAATGGAACTCACCGCAGGGGGTATGCTGGGAGGGAGTCTCGGGGCGATCCAACTCAGTCTTGATGGCAGCGGACCAGGCCACGTGACAAGTCTGGAGGACCTGACGAATCTGCCTTCAGCGATCGATGTCCAAGGTCTGGATGATTTTCTCAACTTCGATAATCTTTCCGCCTTTGCCCTCCAGCAACTGCTTGTTCAATTGCGCAGTTGGCTAGATCTGGTACGCGACTCAAGCGTGTTTGCCACCGAATTGCCGCTTACCGACCAGAGCCTCGGCGATGTTGTCGATCTCGGAACGGCGTTCTTCGATTCTGTCGTCGGTCTGCTCGATAAACCGCGTCTCGTTGCCTCGAACCTTGCGCCGGTTGACGGGAAGCTCAGTGAAGACATGAACCTGTCGCTGAGCGTCAATGAGGAGATTGCGCTGAACATTAGCGTGACGGTAAGTCAAACGGCCGAGAACACCAGTCTCGACGACTTGGTGGACGACGTTCGTGCTGCGCTCGCCTTTGCTCTCGACGAGGTCGGCATGCCGGGAGCGCTTGACGTGGGCATCCGCCAAGGAGCACTCACCTTCTTCGCCACGACCGATGCGATCGAGGCCCTGGCCGTAACGACTGGTAACACGCTGTTGGGCATGGTCACGGATCAGATTGCCGACAAGATTGGCTTTCGCAGTCTCGACGAATTCATCGAGATTCTTACCAAGCAACTGCCCGGCCCACTCAATGCCAACTACGACGCAACAACCAACATTCTCACGTTTACCCTCTCGTTTGATAAATCACTCGCTACCGCTCCGATCCCCTTGAAGTTCGAGCAAGAATTGGGGTCACTCGCAGAGATCTCTACCAGCAGCGAATTGAACGTGGCTGCTCAGGCAAATGGTAGTTTAACTCTCGGCATCGATTTGAGCGATCTGACCGGCGGTTTTCAACTCCAAGGTGACATGCTGTTGGCGACGTTAAACGATGGTGAGGGCGTGGTCATTCCTTCCGATACGCCAACTCCGCTCAACGATCTGAGCGTCACATTGAGCAGCGGCGAAACGCTCCATATCGACTTCTCGGATTCATTCACGACCGTCGATGAGGTGCTCGCGGCCATTACGAACGCATCTCCACTACTTACGGCCATCATTGATCCCGACTCCCAGCAAGCGATTCAAATCATAGACACATCCGGAGGCAGCGGCACGTTGACGGTCGGGGCGCTGCCTGGTTCGTTCGCTGCTTTTGACTTGGGCCTGATTGGCATGGATGTCGAAGGTGATGGGATCCTGGTCGGCCTACCGCTGCATGGCAAAACCGCCAGTGACCGCTTCTTCATCGACGCCGCCAGTGCTGCGATTGGTGGGAGCCTGAGTCTGACGGCGACGGACGTGGACGCCACGGCTCGCTTCGGTTTCGTGGACGTATCCATTGTCGATGGAGTAGGAACGGCCAGCGCGAGCGTGAATGTATTGCTGAAAGACCCAGGCACCGAGGCAGCGGATGGGCGAATCACATTCAACGAATTATTCGATGCGCTTAGCGGCGATGCCAGCAGTCTCTTCACCATCCAGGGGCCAACTGGCAGTGCCAACTTCGATCTGCCAATTGAGGTTAGCCCGGCTCTACTCTCACCGCCTGGCGATCCTCACTTGCTGTTAACGCTTACCGATTTGTTCGATTTCGGCACGTTTGCCGCTACGATCAGTCCGGAGTTTGATCTGCTAGCTGGCTTGGAGAACTTTGCGTTTGATCAAATCGTGAATGGGCTTCGCGAAGTTCAGGCGATGCTCGTCGATGTAGAGAACCTGAATCTACTGCAACAGGATTTGCCGCTCCTCGGAACGAGCGTGGCCGACCTGTTGGAGTTATCAGCACGATTCGGTCGCGTGATCGATAAGATCGAGACCGACCAGCCGCGGACGATCAACCAGTTTGAACAATCGGTTACGGCGGCGTTGCAGGCAGAGATCAGTGGTGCGACGCTTCCCGATGTTATCCTCTCGCTCGATGCTGGTTCCTTCGACATCGACCTGACGTTTGGCAGTGGTCTGAACTCGACTTTGCCACTGGACTTCGACCTGATCAGCCTGGGTGGTGCAGCGGATAATCTGATTAGTGTCGATATCGATGGCGAACTGACTGTGTCGGCTAATGCCGAATTCAATTTGGGACTGACGATTGACTTGAGCAATCCAAATTCGCCACAATTCTTTATCAAAGACACTACGGGGATCACGGCCAGCGCAAATGTCAGCGGCAGCGACCTTGAATTTGACGCCACGGTCCTGGTGTTCGATCTTTTCGTTCGCGGGGGCACGGCCGACTTGAGTGGTAATTGGACGATTGGCGTGATCGACGACCCGGTCGATGGTCGCTACGAATTGTTCAATGAGTTCTCGACTGCTATGATCTCCTCGTCGCTCACTGGAACGGCCGATGCCAACCTTCCTGTCGACTTTCTCACGGTCGGCAATCCACTCGATCCCACGACGCCAGCGATCCTACTTGACATCGATAACCTGGGCGCGGTGCTAGAGGATCCTGGGTCAATTCTTGTTGCGCCCACGCTTCTGTTTCCAGACTTCACCGGTTTGGTCGACCAACTGATGGCAGACCTGCGGGATAACTTGGATGGTCTGACAGGAAGCTGGGACGACATTTTCGGCCTCTTGGAAGAGCTGGTCGATGGCGAAGTGTTTGGTGTGCCGATTCCGCTCATTGGCACCCAGTTGGCCGACGCAGCCAGCTTCTTGACGGAGCTTCGCGACGAGGTGACGACCATGATCGAGGGCGTCGGCAACCAAGGCGTGCAGCCGGTGCTCGACGCGTTCCTTGGTGTCCTTGGCCCCCTCGGTCTAAACTTGCTTACCGACGTGAACTCCGACAACGTGATCACGACAGACGACATTCCCGTCATCGCCACCGCCGATCGCGTTGAGTTCGACTTCCATCTGCACCGCGACCTGACGCTCGTTGATCAGCAAGTGGCCTTCGACATCGGTTTGCCGGCATTGTCGCTCGACGTTGACGGAGGGGTTCGGACATTAGTGGGATTTGACTTCGAGTTTGGTTTTGGGTTTAGCAAGACGGAGGGTGTTTACCTCGACGTTTCCAAAAACAATGAATTGAGAATCGACTTTGAAGCGACCATTCCTAATCTAAGTGCCGCTGGCAGAATCGCTTTTCTGCAGGCCGATCTGATGGACGATCCCGACGATCCGTCCCACTTCACAGGCAGCTTTACCGTCGATATTCTCGATCCGGCAACGCAAGCTGCGGATGGTCGCCTTTCTCTTAGTGAGCTTCGAGGCGTTCTAGCAGCCGATGTGATCGATGCGAAGTTGACCGCCACGGCAGATCTGAATCTACCGTTTGTTACCAGTTTTGATGTTGGCTCAAGTTTCCCAACGCTCCGTGGCGACTTCAACCTCGATTGGCAATTCAACAGCGCCAGCACGTCCGACAGTGCCGAGAACTTTGGCGATGCGCCCACCGTGGCGTTCAATAATCTGCAACTCGATGCCGGGTCGTTCCTCTCCGATGTATTGGGCCCGACGCTCGGCACGATTCAGCAAGTGCTCGCCCCGGTACAACCGATCATCAATAAGTTGTCGTATTCCATCCCAGTCCTCAATGTCACGCTACTCGATCTGGCCAAGCGATTCGGCGTCAGTGATGTGCAATTTATCGATGCCGCGCTCGACCTGACTGACTTGGTGCGAAATATCCCGATTCTGAATGAGGAGGTTTTCGTCGACCTGGGTAGCTTCGACCTTGGCGGGGCGAATGTGCGTGGCTTGAGCAATCTCTTGGACGTTGTACCCAACACGACTTCCATCGGAGACCCGATGGCCCAATTGGAGGCACTCAACGCCGAGGTGATCGAATTCTTGGAGCAAGCCGAAAACGTTTCGGGCAGTGGATTTTCATTCCCAATTTACGATGATCCCGCCAGCGCGTTTGGGCTGCTCATGGGGAAGAATGTCGACCTTATCTTATTCGATATGGCCCCTCTCTCGGTTTCGCTCACACAAACATTTAGTATCCCCATCTTTCCGCCGCTCTTCATCGAGTTCACCGGAATGGTTGGCGTCGCGGTTGATTTTTCCTTCGGGTACGATTCGTCTGGCCTGAAGCAATTTGCCGACTCGGGGTTTGAAGATTTTGCAGCGATTGCCGATGGCTTCTTCGTTGCTGATACGAACGCGGAGGGCGAGGATCTGGACGAAGTCATCTTCTCGGCCTCGCTGGTCGGGGCAGGAGTCATCAAAACACCGGTTGCCCGAGGTGGCATTCAGGCGGGTATCGAGGCCGTTATCGCTTTCAATCTCGATGATCCAAACGACGATGGACGTGTGCGGTTCGGTGAGATTGTCTCGAACCTACTCCGCGGTCCGATGGCGCTGTTCGACGCCTCGGGAAAACTTGATGTCTTTGCCGGACCGTTTCTCAAGATTGGGGTGACCCTCCCCTTGGTCGGTTTTAGAACTCTTTATGAGGTCGACCTTCCTGAGTACAGAGAGACCCTCTTGAATTTCGACTTCGACGCAAGCTTGGTCGGAAACCCGGTGCTTGGTTCGGTCGATCAGGGCCTGCTCACCTTGCACATGGGACCACTCGCTGGCGACCGTGAGGATTTCAATACCGAAGATGGGGACGAGGTTTTTCAAATCTTGCCCGGGGCAATTCCCAGTCAGGTCATTGTCGAGGCGTTCGGATTCCGCCAGCAGTATGACAACATCACGCAGATCGTTGGTGATGCTGGTTTGGGGAATGACACGATTACCGTGGCGGCTGGCGTCTCTGTGCCGGTCGATCTGTCGGGCGGTGTGGGTGACGACCAACTCTCAGCAGGCTCAGGTCCTGCCATTCTCCGTGGCGGTGAAGGCGACGATCTACTGAGCGGCGGTCCGGCTGCCGATCAGATCTTCGGAGACGATGGCAATGACACACTCCAAGGTTTTGGTGGCAACGATCTCATCGAAGGTGGGGCTGGACGTGATACGATCAAGGGTGGCGGTGGAGACGATACCTTACGTGGTGAGGAGGGCAGCGATACGATCTCTGGCGGCGATGGCGAAGACACGATCGACGGAGGTGACGAACCCGATCAAATCACCGGCGGCGCGGGGGCCGACACCATTGATGGCGGATTGGGCAATGACACCATCGAAGGGATGGCAGGCAATGACATTCTCTCCGGCGGCGATGGCGCCGACATTATCTTTGGCGGACTGGGACTCGACACGATCCACGGCAACAAGGGCAACGACATACTGCTGGGTAACGAAGACGCCGACGTGATTTTTGGCGATGAGGGAGACGATCTGCTCGAAGGGAACGCGGGCGACGACAGACTTGACGGTGGCGATGGTTCCGACATCCTCATCGGCGGCGCTGGCAGCGACGAACTGTGGGGTGGACTTGGCGACGACCGCATCCTTGCTGAAGACGACGAGACTGCTGGATCGAGCGGTTCCTCTCACGTTATCTTCGGTGGCGGCGGGTTCGACGTCATCTTTGGCTCGGCGGGCCCCGATACGATATACGGCGGTAGCGACGCCGATACGATTTTCGCCTTCGGTGGCGCGGATGAAATCCACGGAGGACTCGGCGACGACGTGATCGACGCCGGAGCGGGCGCCGACACTGTGTTCGGCGACGACGGCGACGATTACATCACCGCCGGACTCGGCATTGACACGGTCTTCGGTGGCCTGGGCGCCGACACAATCTTTGCCGGTCAATCTGCCGCAGGCAGTGAAACCAGCGCCAACACGATCGAAGGAAACGAAGGCAACGATACGATCACCGGCGACCTTGGTCCCGATTTAATTGACGCCGGCGCCGGCGACGACACGGTCTTTGCCCTTGCAGGTGATGACATTGTTACTCTCGGCACGGGCGCTGATTTCGCCTCGGGTGGCAGCGGGCAAGATATAATCCGTGGCGGCGCCGGCGACGACAACATTACCGGCGGCGAGGGCGACGATGTGCTCGTCGGCGACAGCGGTGCCGACACGCTTGCCGGAAACGGCGGGCAGGACGTGCTGTGGGGCGATACCGAGGCGATCATCCGTGCGACTCTGCTAGCCAACCTTGTGACCCCACCCAGGTTTGATGAGGCCGAACTCGCGAACGACACACCGCACGTACCGCCTGCGATCACGCCCAGCTTACTCATTGATCAGGCTGGCCTCTCTCTCGTAACTGGCGGCCTTGGCGATGGGTCCGATGTCCTAACCGGCGGCGACGATTCCGACTGGCTGTTCGGCGCCGGCGGGGTTGACGACTTGGACGGCGGAGCAGGCGCCGATTTTGTGCATGCCGGAATTGGCAACGACACGGTCCGCGGAGGGGATGGTCCAGATGTCCTTCTTGGCGGAGATCATGATGACACCGTGCATGGCGGCGCCGGCATCGACCAAGTGTATGGCGACAATTGGTTCGATTCTGGCGCCGGACACGGCGCTGACGCGCTATTCGGCGACGCGGGCGAGGGTGGCGATCAGGCAGGCCAGCGGCTATGGGGCGGTGGCAACCGGGATGCCCTCTTTGCGTTTGCGCCGACCAGTGACGGGGTCGTCGAGGCGCTGCTGGTGGGTGATGAACTGCATGGCGGCGATGGCGCCGACACGCTCAACGGAAATCTGCGCCGCGAGGTTCTGTTCGGCGACGGCGGTAAGGACACTCTGCTGGGCGACATTCTCGCCGGCCCGAACTACGCGCTCAACGCCAACGCCGCAACGACAGGTGGGGAAGATTTTCTCGACGGCGGCAGTGGTGAGGATCATCTCTTTGGCGGTGGCGGCGCAGACATTTTATTGGGAGGCTCGAACTCTGATCGCCTCGAAGGCCAGGACGGCGCCGACCAGCTCGCCGGCGGAAGCGGGATCGACCTCTACGTGCTCGACACCAATCCGGCCTATGTTCAGTCTGGTGACGCCATCGAAGGACTCGATGTCGGCGCCACCGACATCCTTCAAGTCTTAGGCACTTCGAACGACGACACAATTCGGCTGTTCGAATCCGACGTTGCCCTTACTGCTCTCGTCGATGCGCCAACGGACGGTAACCTCTCAGCGCCGGCACAGTTCACCTTGTCACTTAACGGCGGAGCACCGGTTGTCGTCAACGTCTCGGAGACGACGGCAGGTCCGGTGAACAATCAGTCCATCGACGATCTACAACTAGACGTCAGTCAGGCATTGGCAGACGCCGGTCTGGCTCCGGACGTGGTCGCCCGCCGCGTTGGAAATCGCATTTCTCTCGCGACGGTTGGGTTAGGCCGTGAGACTTCCTTAGTCCTCTCCAATCCGAACGCTGTTGCCATGAGTGAGCTGGGATTTGTCGCCGGACAGAAGGCGGTTCCGTTGCTTGGGGTGCAAATCGTCGCGGCGCAGAACAGCGCGGAACTGTTCAATCTCACGCTGCTCGTGGTGTGGCGTGATGGAAGCGGCGTACCACTTGTCGAGCAGTTCCGCATCGCGGGCCTGGGTGGCAACGACGACCTGGGATTCACTTCGGGCGATAGCGCGGTGGATGTCTCCGCGCTCAACAACCGCAGCAGTGATTTCGTGGGCGTCTTTGACGGAGGCGCGGGCGACGACACACTCTTAGGCGGCAGCGGGCGCGATCGGCTCGACGGCGGTGCCGGCAGCGACACGTTGTTCGGCTTCAGCGGCGACGATCGGCTTTTCGGCCACGACGGCGCGACGTCTCCTTCCGGCGATCATGACACACTCTTTGCAGGCAGCGGGAATGATGACCTCTTGGGTGGCCCTGGCACAAACGATCTTTACGCCTGGTCGC
>SDBV01008024.1_pt1 | contig 14295 bp, 28 predicted proteins | sample 2277081 | NCBI WGS metagenome assembly SDBV01 (sample SAMN10402039, study PRJNA504765) | marine sediment metagenome | isolation source: marine sediment core GS10_PC15, 223 cmbsf | place: Arctic Ocean: Southern Knipovich Ridge | collected 2010
TTAGGTATGATTTTTATAGGAACAAGATTTTGTTGTTTTTGTGGGGATCATAGTGGTAGTGATTTAGTTAGTTTATTGTTTTGGTTTATAGTTGCTCCATATAATTATTTAAAGAAGGAGAAAAAAACAAAAATGAAATACTCCCACATCATAAATGATGGGGTATCTAAAAAATGAAAAATAAAAAGAATTTAATTGATAGCAGATTTTGGTTGATTCCAAAAGAAATTTATAAGCCATTAAAAAAAGAATTTAAATTTGATTTTGACCCTTGTCCTTATCCTTTTGTGAGAGATGGAATAGAAATTGAATGGGGAAAATCAAACTGGGTTAATCCACCATTTAGAATCAAAGATGCAATTAATAATCATGGGCCAACTGCTTTCGTGAGAAAGGCAATTGAAGAACATAAAAAAGGAAAAACTTCGGTCCTAATTTTGCCTGTTCAATCTTATGTTAATATGCTATTGGAAGCTGGTGCTGAGCTACGGCCTGTTGGGAGGGTTAAATGGATTGATGCAAGAACAGGGAAACCTTATCCTATGCCAAGTAATAATGCTTTATTTATTTTAAAAGGTGAAAATGAGTAAAAAATGTTTAGTCCATGAGGCTATGGATAAATGCAAATGTGAAATGTGTGGTATTCTAAGAAAGTCAAGGGATCAATCAGTAAAATGGGTCATTGAGCAAAAAGCCAAAGAAATGGTAGCGAAAGCTTTTGAGGAAATAAATCCAGAATTAAAAGATGATCCCCCATCAATGACCGGATAAAAAAATGAAAAAAAGAGATGATCAAAAAGAGAGATGTCCAAGATGTAGGAAATTCCGAATGGTTATCAAAGATAAAAAAAGAACTAATTGGCCCTTTGGAAAAAAATCAAAACCTATAATAACAATTTATGAAAGAACAAAAATTTGTAAAAATCTCAAGTGCAAATATAAATCAGTAACTAAATTTCCCCCAACTTTCATAAGATGAAAATTGAATGTGCTTATTGCAAAGATTCTTTTGAAGGATCTGGGAAAAATGAATTTAGAAGAATGGGGATTGTCAGAATAGGAAAGTTATGGAAATGTAAAACTTGCAAAAAAAATAATAAAAAAGACCATAGAGAATTCTTAAAAAGAAAGATTCTTGGGATTGAAAAAAGAAGTGATTTGATAAAAAAGTGGGCTGCGCAAAGAGAACAACGGGAAAAAGAAAAAAAAGACTTTGCCCCAAAAATTCCAGGATCAATTGTTCAAGAAAAAAAGAAAAATGCCCTATTTGAAAGAATAAGCAGGAGAGGTTCTTGGTATATTTTTGGATATCTGACAAGAACAGAAAAAGAAGTTCTTTACCAAAAATATACTACCCGTAAAATAAATCCACTAACTATAGAAAAAGCAAAAGAAAAAATAAATAAAGATGTAGATTTCCTCGCAAAATTTGTTAAGAATATGAGAAAAGGAAAAAAACCTGAAAAAGAAATTAGCATAAAATTCAAGGAAGAATTTGCTAAATTGATTGATATTTAAAAATATGGCTTCTAAAATAAAATCACTTGGAGATTACAAAGTAAATAAGTATAATGAAGTAAATTATATTAAAAGATTTATTAATGGAGTTTCAAAAAAAGAAATAGAAGAAATGTTTAAAAAACATTTACTTGAAGGATTTATATCAATATTAATTGGGAATGAATTATTAAAAAATAGATATTGGGAAAAAGGATTTTTTAGGGGCATGCATATTAGTGCAAATTGCACTTAATCAGAAATTTTATTCAAGTTCGTCTATTTCAAGTAAATCTATTGCAATTTTTCTTTTTTGTTCTTCAACAGATTTTTTTAATTCAAAAATCTTTTTTCCTTTTTCATCTTGTCTTATTAAAGGATTTATCCAAAAAGTTCCAAATTGTTCATCTTCTTTTTCTTCAAGTTTCAATTCTTTAACAAGATAATCTTTAAATTCTTCTGTAATTCCAAAAGTATTTTTGTGTAATCCAAACTCATCACAAATCATAATTGTTTTAGAGAAAAAATCAGTTCCCATTATGCAACTTCCAATTTGTAAAATATTTTTTCCACTAACCTCTTCTTTTTCCGTTGTATGAGAATAAAATATAAAATTATCATCAACAACTCTAAAACCTTTTTCGCCAACTCCTAATTTTCTAAATTCTTCAATAAAATATTTTTTCAAGCAATCAGAACATTTATCCCGTATATTTATATCCCATTCTCTTTTATCTTTTTTGCAATCAACACATAATTCACTTAATCTTCGTTTTTCTTTTTGCTCCTCTATTTCTTCTTTTGTAATAATTTTTGCTGGTTCTTTTTCTGAAAAAAGTTTTAATTGTTCCATTTTTAAAATAAAGTTTGCTGATTTTTATTTATTCTCTTATATTTTTTATTCTCTTCGGCTTCTCTTTGAAGTTTTAAATAATATTCTTTTGTTCCTTTTTTATACTCTTTAAATAAATCTCTCTCTTTCCATATTTTTATAGGTAAATAATTTTCCCATAATAAAAATAAATCACTTTCTTCTTTTAATGTGGTTATGCTTCCTGTATATCTATTTTTCCAAATACTTTCTGGATTAAGAGGATATTTTTTTAATTTAAACCAATTCTCAACACCTATTTTTTCAATCATATCCCAAATTCTTTCCCTGTATCTATTTCCTTTATCATCTTCTATAAAAATCCACTCTCTTAAATTATCTCTCAAAATAAAATCTTCATTGATTATTTGATTTGGCTTTTTATCTTTTGGAATTTTTATGGCTTTTTCTTTAACCTCTTCTATTTTTTCTTTTGCTAAAAGTTTTAATTGGTTATTCATTTGTATAATCCAATCTCCTTTTTGATATTATAGAATGTTCTTCGGCTTCTGCCCGTTTCAGTAACAAACATTTTTTCTGCTTCTGTTGTTGTGTTTGATTTTTTTATGCAAAACATTAAAAATTCCATATCATCATTTTTTTCAAATAAAGGTTTTGATAATTTTTCCCAATTTTCTTTGTCATACAAATAAAGATTTTCTATTTTTTGTTGTAATCTCAAATCAAAGTTTTTCGTGCTTTCATTAACATTATTTTTTATGAAATTAACTATTTCAAATCGCTCTTTTTTTGTTAAATCTTCGTGTTTTTGTTTCGCAATATTATACATCATTTTTATTTTATCTTTGTTTGAAAGTTTTAATTCATAGAGTAAGCAACGGCTTTTTATTATTTCTGAATTTTCTCCCGTTAATTTATTTGAAATAAAAATAATCTTTCCTTTGAATCTAAATTTCTTTGGAATTTTTAATTTGTCACTTGTGGTATTCCATTCTGCAAAACCTTCCCACAAGACATTTAACAAAACACTAAAAGAATTTGGATTATTAATAATTCCTGTTGTGTCATCAAAAACCAAAACTAAATTTTCTTCGTTGTTTTCATAAAGAAATTGATATAATGCAAGAGGGGAATTAACACCCCTATTTTCAATAAACTTAACTTTTTCTTTCATTAATATTTGTCTTGTTAAATATGTTTTTCCGATTCCTGCTTCGCCTAAAAAAATAAATGCTTTGTTAAATCCTCTTGCAACACTTTTAATATACTCTTTTGGAATTTCATAATGTTTAATAAATGATTCTTTGTTCTCTTTCAAAATTTCAAGAGATTTATTAAAATCATTTTCCGTTTTTTCTTCTTCTTCCTTATATTTTTGCATAATAGTATATTCTTCTTTTTCTTTTTGATTCTTAACTTCTTTATTTGTCAAAGTTTCTTTAAATAATTTTTTAAGAATAATACCTAATTGAGTTTTGTTTTCTGCATAAGTAATTTTATTATCAATATGTGCTTCTGTATCAAATGTTTGGTAATCCAAATCGGATTTATCAAAAAATTTCTTTGCCCATTTTTTAAGGTTTTCAATCTCGTAATTATTTAGTTTCTTTTCTTTCATTTTTTATTATTTTGAGCATAACTTTAATTGCTCTTGAGTTATATTAAATTGGGATTCATCAAAACAATTAAAAGTTCCCTTATAATTAAATTCATCAATATAAATAAATTTTAAATTATCTTCACAAACTTTTTTTCCTATTTCTTCTAAACAATCCCTATTTATTAAAAGAGATTTATCTATATTGTCTGAATTTTGCTTTAATATATAAAAAGGTTTTACAAATAAAAAAAAGAAAATAAGCAAAATAAATATTATTGAAATACTTTTTAACAATTTCATTTTATATTTTTAAAATTCCCAATCCAATTAATTGGTATTCTATAATTTTATTGATGTGGTTTCTCAACTCAACTAAATCTTTTAATTCCATTTCATTCAATTTTTCTTTTATTTTTTCTTTTTTCATTTTAATTAAAAGAGTGCTTTCGGGCAGACAAGGGCTTTTTGTTTTAGGCACTCAATATTACTTAAAGTAACTATTATTCTTGACTACGACAAAAAGAAGCAATCGTTTCTTCATCTTCTTTTGTTAAATCAATTTCACTCTCAAACTCAAAAAAAACATCTTCCATTTCTCCAACCACATCACTATATTTACATTTCCTAAATACTCTTATTTCTTTTCCTTTAAAATTCAAAAAATAATCGCTTATAATAGTGTTTATGTTTTCTTCATAAACATTTCCTAAAATCAAATTATCTTCCGTCATCTTTTCTTGTTTTGTTTTTTGTTTCATTTTTTTTAGTTTTTATTTAATTAAAAAAGAATAGTAACTATTCTTTAATCTCAATTAATTCTGCACTTTCCCAACACTCTCTTGAAAATTCCATATTTTCCCTCGCCAAATTCTCTTCAACTTCAATACAGGCATCTTCAAAATTATCTGCATTTACAGAAAAAACTTTGTTTATTCTTATTTCTCTTTCCATTTTTGTTTTTGTTTTTTTCATTTTATTTTTTGTAGGTATTTGATTTTTTTCTTTTAAAAGATATTCACCACAATGAAAACCTAATTCTATATCACACATTCCCTCAAAACATTTATCACATTTTTCATAATTTTTTTCTTTATCTTTCATTTAAACAACCTCTTTAAAATTTTTAAATATTGTTCTTCTCTTCCACTTAATATTTTATTTTCATATTCCTTTTTAGCATTCCTTAAATCCTCTTCAACATCTTTTAAAATTTCTTCTTGTGTTGGGATATCATCATAAAAAAAAGAATTGATTAGCCCCATTTCCCCAATACTTTCATAATAACCAACTTCAACAAAAAAATAAACTTCTTGCCTGTCCTCGTTTATTTCTTCTGTTATTGTTCTTATTTCACAATCCAATTTTTTAAAAGGTTTAAAAATTCTTTCTTTCATCAACCCTGTTTTTTTTACCTCTTCAAAACTTCTTTTTTTTAATGTTGTTATTTCCATTTTTTATTGTTCTTTAAGAAATAGATTATAAAAACACGGGATAAAAACCCCGTGCTTTTTCTCTACCTTAAAGAGTATGATTTTTGTAATTATTTTAAATCGGCTTTTCCGATTTTCTCTTTAAGGTAAATCCGTGCAACATCACGGCAAAATAATAATAAATTTATTCTTCTTTTGCTTTTTCTTTTTCTCGTAGATTCTTTAAACTCTCTTTCCACTCTTTAGCATTTTGTTTATGCCTATTGGCTTCCATTTTAATTTGTTTAATAATTCCTCTTGCAAGTGATTTATAGTTTTTACTTCCTAAACTAAAATTGGCTTGTTTGCAAACACTCCCCAATAAATCTTGAGGAATCCAAGTTTCTAAAATCTGAAAAGCAAAAGCAATATCTTGACTTAAATCCATTCCCCCACCACAAAGAGTTAAAAACCACTCTCCTGTTTCCGTGTTTTCTATAATTGTGCAATTTGTTTCTTTAACAACTTTCAAAATTTTTGAATCCTCAAAATTTTTTAATTCTAAAGGATAAATATAGTTCATTATTGGAATTGCTGAATCTTCCGAGATGTCGCAGTTTTCACAATAACCAGAATAAATAACATTTGTGCTTTTGTTTTCTGGTTTTTCGCTTTTATCATATCCTGTATGACCACAACTATCTTCTAAAATTCTTCTTCCGTGATTATCCCAACCTTCGCCAGAATTTACTTTTTCCATATCTTGTGAAATTGAATATCCCATTTTAAATTAAATACTTCCTCTTAACTTTGGAATTTTCTTTTCCTGTTTCAATTTCCCTTTTAGAATATTCTTTTTCTGATTTATCAAATTCATTTTTAGTGGTTTTTTCATACTCGCTTTCATCTTTGATAAAACCCCCAACATAATGTTTTGCCGTTGCTATGTCGCCATTTTTATAAAGCCCGAAAAAAGCAATTATCTTATATCCTGAATAAAATTTCTTGCTTACATTTCCTGTTTTTGTTTTTTCAGTTTCCACATAAAGAATTAAATCCTCTTTTTTCTGTTTCCAAAATAAAGAGTCTTCGTTACTTTGTGGTGTGAATTTAAATTTTTGTTCCATTGTTTTTCTTTCCCCCTTTCATCTCTCTAAGGTTTTCCTTTATAGGACTATTATTTTTTGGTTTGTTTCCTGCATGCATATCTATAATATCACTTGTTGAAAACTTTTTGGGTTTGCACTTTGAACATAAAACCAATTCATCAAATTTTGCATAATCTAATTTTTGCCCACATCTATAAATTTTATTTTGTATAGGACACATTTTCCCACAACCTTTTTCGTTTGTCATTTTGAATCCTCTTTCATTTTTGTTTATGCTTTTCTTTTATTATCAAATCAAACAAACGGGCTTTTTCTTCTAAGGAAAGATTAGAATAGTTATTCTGTGCTGTAAAGTTTTCCCTGTCCTCGTGTTCCTTCCATATCCTTAAAAGTTCTTCATCTGTTTTCATTTTGAATATAAAAAGGGAGTTAGTAATAAACCCCAATTCCCCTTTTATTTAGTTCTTCAACAAAACCTAAATCAACTTGCTTCCCGAACACAAGGTTTTTTATCCACTTCTTTATTTTATCTGTCATCATTTTTTATGTTATTTCGTTTAAGTTTATTTATATGAAATTGAACCAAAGAGGTTTTATAAATGTTTCGTTTAAAGTAGTTTATCAGAAATCACAAGAACCATTTTATAGTGAATACATTTTCGTATTCTAATTTTAAACGAAAACTTATTTATCAAAACCTTTCGCATACTCAAAACTAAACGAAAACTCACATACTATTAATAGGAGTGCTTATTTCCTTTTTCGTTTAATGATGATTTTCGGAAATCGGTTTCTTTGTTTTTCCCTTTGAAATTTCAGGCAACTGATTTTATTTATTTGATTTTTTTTCTTGCCTTTTTGTGCATATAAAATAATTCAAATAAATCAAGAAGCCCTAAATTAATTATATTGATTTCAAAATAATTCTGGGCAACCCTATTATTTAATTTACATCCCAGCAGGGCAATCTTTTTTATTTTTTTGCGCTGCTACAAGCAAAATAAATATTATTGAAGCTATTTATGTACTAAGGATCACTAAATTCTCAAAAAAGGGAAAAAAGAGGCCCTTTTAAGAAGCCGGCAATCTTTGATTTCATATATGTAGTTGATTATAAAGTATTTGTGGCGGATTGTCGCATATTTAGACACCCGGTAACCCTCAATAGCCCTTTTTCTTGGCAATAACTTCGTTTATTCTTTCTCTTGATCTCTCTAAAGTCCTTTTGCTTAAATTTATATCAACAACCCTTTCAAACTCTTCTAAAAGTTCACCATCCTTAATCTTATAGTTATTTTTCAACAACCAAACTAAGAAATCTCTTTGGAGAAGCAAATTTCTCTCTCTTCTGGTCTTCCTTTTTCGGTCTAGAGCCTCACCTTTCAATTTTTCATACTCTTTTTTATTAAAAGGAAGCCAAGGAGTAAATCTCCCCCAAAAACTAGGGTAAGCTGCAAAGTATTTTGCTGTTATACCAATTCTTTTCTTTCCAAAGAAGTAAAGATTCTCTTTTTGTTGCTCATTATAGAAATTAAAGTACCCTCTTTCTATCCCATCCTTTGCAAAGACATCAATTAGAAACAAACTTCTCGCAACAGCATAGTCTTCATGGAGTTTAAAAAAATTTGGGAGGACAATCAAAATAACATGACCCATGTATCCACATTCTTGAAAAAAATCTTCCATACCTTTGTTAACATTTTCCATAGTTCGCGCACTATCCAATCCTTGACGCCCTTCATCATAAACCAAGACTTGATTTTTCCCATGGTTTAGATAAAGATGCCTGGCTTTTTCTTGTAAGTCTTCCGCGGAGAAAGAATAATTTTCTTCAAGGTTAAATCTCACTTTTCTTGATGGGTATCTCAAAATCACATTTCCCTTTTTGGTTTCAAAATCCATTTCACCACCAGCAATTATCCAAGCGATATAATATCCAGCTTGTGCAGCCATTGTGGATTTTCCGATACGAACTTTCCCATGTCCAGAGACAATTCCAACACAATCCCATGAAGCATCTAAATATGCGGGAAGTTGATCTAAATTATTTGCAAGGTATTTTTGCATATAAAATCCGGTTAATGTTTTTCCCTGGGTTGTTTTCCTTTTTATATTAGTTACTAACATTTCTAATAGACATTAATTTATCTTGTTTAACTTTTTTAAGATTTTCTTCTGCAGTTAACCACTGATGATTTTCTGGAGAAAATGCTTTAATGATTTCTTCTGGATTTTCTAAATTAAAAGAACATAAAGGTTTAATATGGTCTATATGATATTTTTTAAGGTAATACTCTTTTGGGAAAGTACTTATTAAATGACAAATTATTTTTAGGTAATCGATTCCATATTCATTTGATTTTTTTAATTTTCCATTTTTAGTATATGTATTAAAAGCTTCTCCAACTCTCTTTCTCAACAAAAAGGCAAGTTTGTAATTTAAATTGGTTTGTAACTGCTCTTTAGTCCAATTATTAGCATTTTCTTTCCATCTTTGATAGTTATTTTTTCGCCACTTATAAACAGCACTTTTTAATTTTTCCTTATTGTTTTTAGTATATTGTACCATATATTTTTTATGATATTTGTTTATTTTTTCTTTATTTTTCTTATAATATTTTTTACGATAGATTTTTCCATAGTGTTTATCGCAAAGAAAAGATCTACTTTGTTTCCCTAAGGAACAAAAACAAATCTTACATTTCTTATTTACCCCAATTAATCCAGGGTATTTTCTTGTTTGACACAATCTAGAACAAAATCTTTTTCCTTTTTTCTTGTTTAAAATAATACCCTTACATCTCTCACAAAAAACATTTAAAATTATTCTAACAATTTTATTAATCCCCCTATCTTTTTCTTCTTAAACTCCTATTGAACAAAGACATTGAAGGATTTGAACTTGATTCTTTCATATATAATTTTAGTTCGCTATGCATAAATTTTCTTAACCAAATGTCATAAAGAGTCAAAGATTCATAATGTCTTTTTTTAGACATTAAAAAATCTATTTTATTATTTTCTTTAAAAGCCTTCGCCCGTGAAATTTTCACTTGAACAATATTATTTTTTATTTTTTTCCAAACTTTAGCATCTTTGTCGGACAAGGTAACATCTCCTATTTTTCCTTCATCATCTATTTCAGCTTCTACATCTTCACGATACAATAAATTCCTAAAAATAGTATCCAAAACCAATTCCCATTGATCGTAATGTCCTCCGAGAGCTTCCCTATCAACCTTGCTCCATAAATAATTCAATCTGTAAATAAGGCCATAACTTGCATCAGCCTCAGGAGTGTAATCATCAGCCATCTTTTATAATAAACAAAATTAAATGTTGTTTAAAAACCTTTAGTAATTTTTAACTTATCTTCAATCATCTTATTAACATCTGAAGAAATGTTATGAAGTACTCCAAGTGCCTCAAATAAATTCATGGTTTTTGATTTATTTACTTCATAAGCCATTTCTCCATTGTCATTGATGGCTGCTTCTATTTTTAGTTTTTTCATTATTTTTTGCTTTCTTTTTTTGCTTGGCTTTTTTGGCGCTTTCTTCGTTACTTTTTCGTATGTATACTTTAGAACATTTACTATTGCATGTTACTGAAAGAATACTCCTTCTTGGTTTAATGGATTGCGGGTTTGTGCTTCTAAATATCTTATTCCCACAAATTATGCAATATTCTCGGGGTTTCTTTTTTTTAATCATCTCTTCTTACCTTCTTATCTTTTTCCAAGATATTAATAATTTCATCAGGGTCATCTCCAAAATAAGACACAGGATAATAATTCCCTTTATCTAAATAAATATTAATTGATTCGCCCCCTTTTATTGTAACAAAAGATGTACTCTCTAAAGCAAAGATTTCTTTTTTAATGGGGGGTAATTGTTCATTTAATTTCAATACTCTCTGCATTAAACTAGGGTCAACATTATACTGAGTTTGGGACAATATTTTTAATGAAGTTTCTATATCTTTAATTTCAAGTTTTTCGCTTTGCCTTATTTTTGCAGATGAAATTGACATTCTAGTGAGAGATTCTAAAAAACGGGGGTTGATTTTTACGTTCGAACTTTGGGTTTCTCTGGCAGTGGAATAAACTTTTTGTAATAATTTATGAACACTTTCATCAATCGTTGGTTCTGGTTGTTGTTTAATATATACAAAGAATTTTTTTAAAAATGATTTATCATAAGAAGGTTTCAATATTCCTCTTTGTCTTTTAATCATTCTATCGGCAATTTTCTTATCAACATTTTCATTTACTTTATCTTTAAAAATAAAAACAGAATCAAATCTATTTAAAATTGGAGAAGGAATATTAAACTGTTCAGCAATTGTTTGTTTGCCATCATCCACAAAATGTCCATGAAGAGGATTTGCCACAGCCAAAATTCCTGCAGTAACTTTCATTCTAACATGAAGATTGGCTTTATTTATGCTCACTACTTGCTCACTCATTCCTTCCTGAAGCTTTGGTTTATCTTCATCATTAAGATTATTTAATTCGTCAATGAATAACAAATCCTTAGCCAAAACCATGGCCCCTGGTTCAACACGATATCCTCCAAGAGAATCTTCTTCCTTAACTACGCTTGCAGTGATTCCCACAGCAGAACTTCCACCACCAACAGCCTTTCTTGCTCCTGTTGAAATATCAACTGAAAAATCTCCCAAAATAGATTTAGCTACTCCAGGATCTCCAATGAGAAGTATGTTTGATTTATTTCTTACTGATTTTGTTTTCTTATCATTCCTCCTATTACACAACTGAAGAGCCATTGCACTTTTGATTTCTTCATATCCATAAATATCTGGGGCAAAAGAAGAATTAATTGTTTCAAGTCCTTCCTTATTAATTTTGTCGGAGAGTTCTTTAATTTCTTTTAAATCGGCTTTATTAAAATTAGATATTTCAATATTTAAATCAATCAATTCAGCGGATTGGATTTCAAATATCCAATTTACAAAAACAGTTTTTCTTGAACCTTTAATTACAGGAACTTCTTTTAAGATACCAACACATTTTATTTCATTTCCAGGAGTAAATACTTTTATATTTTTATCTTCGCAAAGCTTTCCAAAAGCAATTGCTTTTATTCTCTGACTATGAGGATTATCTGTTCTTTCCTGTAAATCTTCTAATTGTAAAAAACATCCATCCAATTGTGTTCTTTCAATAATTTTAAACCCCCCTCTTCTTCCACAAGAACATCTTAATGGTTCTTTTAATGTAACTGTTCTATAGTCTTGATTAATTGATAAAACAGTTCCACAACTAGGGCATTCAAATTTAATATGAATTATAAATGGTCTTACTTCACCAAAACTTGTAATTCTTCCTTCAATGGCAATCAATTCTTCCAAATGTTTGGCTCTAAGGGATTCAATATTAATAGTGAGGTCTTTTGGAAGATTAACTATTTTGGCTTCAATATCTGAACCAAATTTATCTTCATAATAATTATAAACAATATCCATGAATTTTTGGGACTCAAGTAAAAAGAAATCTGAAAAATCTGGACTTCTTAAAATAATTTCATTATAATCAATAAATATGATATTTCCATCTCTCTTTAAATTCCCAGATTGACCTTGTTCCATAAGAAATGCAGCTACCTCTAATTCAACATTTTCAAGGAAGAATTTTCTCTCAGCTTGTTGCCTCTCAGCATGCTTAATATTCTCCAATATTTCCATTTCTTGGTCATATATTTCCTTAATCCAAGCCATGCTCAACTGTAGTAACTTTTCCTTGCCTTTCCAATCTGTAGTAACTATTTTTCCCTCTTTTTCACATTTGTTAATTGCTCCGGTCCTAAAACCATCCCTCTTTTCAAATTCAATATTTAGCTTTTCATATAGCTCATTCACCGTAATTTTAGGGTTTTGGTTTTCCAAAAAATAGAGTAAAAGGTCTTTTTTCTGACTTGGCCGGGTTTTGTCTATAAAGTCTTTTACTACAGACTTCATTTGCTTCAGTTGGTTAAGTGTAGTATCTGTAGTATCTGTAGTATCTGTAGTATCTGTAGTATCTGTAGTTGTATGTTTTATATAGGTATTCTTCTTAGTTTTTCCACTGGAAATAGGGGTATCTAAATTTTCCTTTTTTTCGTTTAATTCTTTTTTATCCATATCTCCATTTACTCCATTTAATTAACGCCTCAATCGGGAATTGAACCCAGGGCTGCTGGCTGACAACCAGATATTTTTCCATTAAACTACTGAGGCACATAGATTTTGCGCTCACCGAACAACTAATTAAGTTCATTTTTTCCCTCTCCTATTATTTAGTTTTTCTTGAAGATTGCCCCATTGTTCTGCCATTGCTATTCCAATTCCTAGAAAAGTTTTGCTCTTTTTTTTAGCATCCCAATTTGCAGTAAATTTTGAATGTCTCCAACCTTTATTACAAATATAATATTCGGGTTTGACTTTTCTTGTAGGTTTTAAATTTGGAAGTCCTTTAATCCATAACAAAGTCTTTTTTTGTGCTTTGTGTCCAAACTCATAAGGCTGTATTGCTTGTGATTCTTTTGGCATTTCAAAAACCTTGTGGGGAACAGGATTTTCAATGACAATTTTTGGGATATTAGCATTAAGCAATTTCATAAAAAATTCTTTCATTTTCAGTCCCTTTGAATATCTTTCTTGATTTATTTTTCCTTTTGGAAAAAGCCACCTTGTTCCTGCTCTTGAAATATATGTGCATGGGGGGTGTGCAATCATTAAATCCCAACCATCATCTAAATGTTTTAAAACATCATCTTGAATATGCTGTCCTGATATTTCTGTAGGCAATAAATCACATGACCATACATCATGCCCCAATTTCTTAAACTCTTCTCTTACAATCCCACTAAATTCACAGGCTATAAGAACTTTCATTTTCCCTCTCCTTTTTCTTCATATTCTTCAAAAGTTTCAACTTCGACCCAATAAATTTTATCTCTTGTTTCTGCTCGTTGTTCAGGGGCAAAGTTATCAACAGTCAAAAAATCTTCCCCACTTAATACAATGATGCAAAAATGCAAATCCCCAGAAATAGTTTTAAGATATACTTTAGAATTATTTTTTATAAATATATCTGCGAGAAGTTTAAATCTTTCTACCTTCTCCTTTATTTTTTCCTTATCCATTCCTTATTAAATTTCCTTTTCTTTTTAAGACTTTCTATGAGGTGTTCCTATTTTCAAGTGGCATTTGCTATATTTCTATATTTCCATAATTACCAAAAAGCTTATAAACCATAGAAATATAATTATGTCATGGAAAAAACAACAATTGAAGTGTCTAAAAAACTAAGGGCCAAATTAACGAAATTGAAATATAAATTAAGTGTTAGAAAGATTGAAGATGTAATTCAAAGAATGTATGACATAATTACTAAATTTAAATTAGGTGAGGAATTGGATAAAGGGAAATGAAAGTTGAATTTGAAGTTTTATATTGTGATGATCAGGAAGAAGTAAAGAGATGGATAAAATCCTGTGAAGGAAGACATATTCAACAAGTTGCTTATAGTTCTTATCATGATGCCTTAACACAGATTTGTTTTATTTGTGAACAAGTAAGAACTTCATTAGGAGATAAGGAGCTGAAAAAATGAGTTTTGATCTCTTTGATAAGGTTATATGTAGTTTTATTGGGTTTTTGTTATTGCTTGGAGTATTAGGAATATATGATTCTCTTTATGTTGAACCAATTGCAGATGAGAATGCAAATCAATATTGCCAGGAAAAAGGTTTTGATTTTTATGAAAAATATTCAAGGGTTGGTTTTTTATCAAAAGAACCCATGGCAATTATTTGTAAGTATGTTGAGCAATATAGAGAGATTGAT
>SDBV01008025.1_pt1 | contig 14294 bp, 17 predicted proteins | sample 2277081 | NCBI WGS metagenome assembly SDBV01 (sample SAMN10402039, study PRJNA504765) | marine sediment metagenome | isolation source: marine sediment core GS10_PC15, 223 cmbsf | place: Arctic Ocean: Southern Knipovich Ridge | collected 2010
TATCATTTCTGGTCAATCCGTCAAAATATTACAAGAACATGATATTGATCCAGATACTTTTGCTCGTTGCTTAGGTAATGAGTTTCAAGTTGTTTTGCATGGAGAGTTTGTTGATATTATCAATCAAATAGCTGAATATGATGCACATTATGTTTCAGATAATATAACATCAACAATCATTAATTTTAGTGATGTTGGGCGTGAATATAATCAAGCAGGATTTATTGAAAAAGCCTCATCAATAGCAGACTTTTGCTGGTCTACATTGGAAGTATATAGCATAGCAATTACCCGTGGTGCTGCAAAAGGAGCTATCAAAGGGGTTATGCAAACTGGAGAAATGATACTGCATCCAATCGATACAACAACAAGCATTGCTAAGGGAGTGACAAATGCTGCTTGTTGTTTAGCAAAAGTTCTTGTTGATGTAACAAATCTTAATGATTTAGCAGTGCTATATCCTGAAAAAGCGGAAACCCAGGTCAGAGAATATGTAGATAAAATAGAGGCAATCAGTCAGGCATTAGGACAAAAATATCAAAAAATGTCCGGGCCAGAGCGAGTTGAAGCAGCTGTTGAATTTGCTGCAGAAATGTATTGCTCATATAAATCACTTACAACTTTAGGCAAATTTTTCAATGGAGCAAAAACAAAAGCAGTTGCACTCGCAAAAAAGGTTGAACAAGGAACAGCAAAAACAGCAGAAGTTTTAAGTACAGCAGAAGGACTTGAAATCAAAATCGCTGCTGAATCTGCTGACATGGCTGAATTGATTGCTAAACATGGCGAAGATAAAGTATCCAAAGTTGTACAATTTGCTCAACAAGATTCAGAATTTATCAAATCAAGCAACGATGCAGCTAAAGCAACAAAAAAAGTCAAAGAATTTACTGATCACTTAGGAAATCCACAATGTAAGACATTAACGACGGGAGAAAAATGCCGCCTTGTACGACCAAATGATGCTGAAAAGGCATGGTTTGAATGGGCACCTAAGAAATATGACGAGATAAGAAAATGGACTGACGATGTAAAAAAAATAGCTAAAAATACTGGCTGGCCTGAAAGTAAGATTCAAAGAATTAAAAATCATATGTTTTATGATAAGCATGAATTAGATAGAGGTATAATGAGATTTGATCCTAGTCCTGACCAGGCAGCAGCATGGGACAGACTCTATAAAGGAGATTTTATTAAAAATGATATCCAACTATTAGGGCACGAATACTTTGAATCTGGATATGAAAGAACATTTAAGGTAAATTCTAGAACAGCACATGATGCAACTCAGCGTCCTAAAGGCCGGCCTTGGTTTGTCCCAGAATATCAGGAATAAATTAGAAAGGTAGAACATGTATATAGATATGAAAAAAATTCAAGAGGATACTACATTTGTTTATTATCGACTAGAAGAAGGAGTTTATGAGGAACAATATAAGAATAAGGAGCAAAAGCCAACTTGCAAACACGTTATCAAATATGGTTACTGCAAATTTAATAAAAAAACTGAAGAGTTTGAATTAGATCAAGAGAAAACTGACCAACATTTTTTTGAAAAAGGAAAAGAGATAGTAAAAGTAGCTCGATTATTATTGCTTTATTATAAAAAAAGAAATTTAGACTTCCCTGATAGAATTTCTAGAGCTTATGGTTAAAAATAAGTATTTATAAGTTATTTTACTTCAGCATTTAGTTAATATCATGGCGAACTCTATATTAAATAATACAGTTATTTTACGATGCGCTAATTGGGTTATGGAAATTTTATATGAAAATCTTAAGGCCATAGTAAAAGAAGAAAAAATAAATGATGCTACTATTTCTAACTTTATATCTAATTTAGATCAGGAAGTATATGGCCGAGGTTTTATTCATGTTGATATTAATGAATATTTTAAAGATGATAATAAAAATTTACAATTATTAGCTTATCTAGTTGATTGCGCAAATAAAAAAGCACTAAATGATAGCTCTTACACACTTTTAATATATAATCGCATCGCAGAGTTTAAAAAAAGACTTGTTGAATAAATGAATACTTAAATTAGATTATGATATTGTGCATAAAACTATAAACCATAGTGAACAAATAAAGCTAACAACATGAATATATTGATGACAAAAATTAAAGAAGATGAAACCTTTATTTATTACAAGTTTGAAACAAGCGTTATAGTTGATACATTCAGAACAGAAAAAGGAAGATTAAGAAATAAAACAGAAATTAAATATGGTTACTGTAAATTTAATAAAAAAACCGAAGATTTTGAGTTAGATCAAGAAAAAACATACTCATATTTCCTACAAGAAAGTAATCCTATAGCCGAAATAGCTCAAGTCTTATTGCTTTATTATAAAATAAGAAACTTAGATTTTCCTGATAAAATTTCTAGAGCTTACGGCTAGAACAAGCCATGGATTTAGAATTAAAAAAAAGAGAAAAACTCTCTATGTGTTATGCTTAGGAAAATTTTTTAGCTATCACTCTTGAAGCGCTTAAAAATGATAACAAAAAATCTAATATCTCAGCCATTTATGATTACGGCAGAATTATTGGACTTGATAAACATGGTCAAGCAACATCGAAGGTTGCAGTTATTTTGTCAGAAGTTAATAGTTTAAAAACCGTTTATCCGATTTAATATTCAATGCAGGAATTTTTATGAGTATTCATATATGTGTTATGAAAAAAGATGACGTACTTATTGGTGAAGCTGGGCTTGTCGATCAAGCAAAATCCTCTGAAATATATATTGCTGATATTGAATGGGAAGATTTATTTTTAATTCGTAAACAAGAAATAAGCAAAGAATTAAAATTAATTATCTTTATCTCTCCTGTCGGAGATACTGTTTTTAATCAAAAGCAGATAAGGCAACTTAAAAAAGAAGTTAAGCAATTAAAAGAGATGAACAATATTAATCAAGAAATGTTAGATATTATTAATAAGGGAATCGATATTGCCTTACAATCAGCTGATTTATATTTAAAATTTGAAGGCGATTAAATATGATCAAGTTATTAGTTATTGATGAGTTTGCTGAAGTTGAAAAAGTTCTAGGCATTGTAGATAAAAAAGATATTAATAACATGATAAGTGTAGCTGAACAGCTTGATATGAAATGTTTAAGTTTTGTTGATGTTATAGGAGATACTTATTTTAATGAAGATCAAGCAAGTGAATTAAGAAAAGAAATAGAAATACTTCAACAATATCCTCAAGTAAGTAAAAAATTACTTGGTATAATTGAAGAAGGAATAAAAATAATACAACGAGAAGGTGCTTATTTAAAATTCGAAGATTTAGGTTAATTGATGTACATAAAAATGAATAAAATAACCGAAAATGAAAAGTCAGTTTGTTATCAGATTGAAATAGATGTTTGGGAAGAGCAATACAAAGAAGGTAAAATAACCTATAAAGATGTTATTAAATATGGTTATTGTACATTCAATAAAGAAACAGAGAAACTCGAATTAAATAAGGAAAAAACAGATCCCTATTGGTTAGATAGAAATAATGAACTGGCCGCTGTATATGCTAAATTACGTAGACAAAAACGTGATAGCTCTGACTATCCAGATGTACTTGAAATCGCAACTGGTTAGATGCCTCTTTTTCATAATAATAAAAATGGATCTCCTTAGCTTAATTGAGATAATTAAAAACCGGAAAATTAAATGTATGTAGATATGAAAAAAATTCAAGAGGATACTACATTTGTTTATTATCGACTAGAAGAAGGAGTTTATGAGGAACAATATAAAAACAAGGAGCAAAAAAAGCCAACTTATAAACGCGTTATCAAATATGGTTACTGCAAATTTAATAAAAAAACTGAAGAGTTTGAATTAGATCCAGAAAAAACAGATCAACATTTTTTTGGTGAAAAAGGAGAATATATAGTAGAAGTAGCTCGATTATTATTACTTTATTATAAAAAAAGAAATTTAGACTTTCCTGATGAAATTTATAGAGCTTACGGCTAGAGCAAGCCATAAACTCAGAATAACAACGCATCATTACCTAAAAATCATCCTTGGAGAACAACAAATTCTCTCTTATTCAAATAGAAAAGCGGACATTTTTAAAGTCGTAAAAAAAGAGGACATTATCATTGTTACTTGACGCCAGAAAGCATACAATTAATTGACAAATGATAAGCCAATGATACATTTGATACAGTATCAATAACACATAGGTTATATGCGGGAATAGCTCAGCTGGTAGAGCGTTGCCTTGCCAAGGCAAAGGTCGCGGGTTCGAATCCCGTTTCCCGCTCCATAAAAGCCACAATTCTTTAGTATTTGTAAATTTATAAATTTCTGCTAAGGTTAATTAAAAGGCCTATTTTCTTTCTATTAATTAATATCCATTAAAAATATATATTTTATACTGATAAGGTTTATGTTATGAAATCAATAGTAGAACAAGCTTCATCTATCATAAAAGCGATAGAAAAGGCCTGGCAACAGGCAGGCAAGCCTCATGAGTTTTCAGTCAAAATATTTGAAGAATCTCAAAAGAATTTCATCGGTTTAACGACTAAGCAAGCAAAAATTGCGCTCTTTTTTGAAGAAGAAAAAATAAAAATAAAAGAAAAACGTAGAGAACGTCCGCCAGTAAAACAAGCAAGGCCTTTACAAAAACCAGCGGTGGAGCAAAAACAACCAAAACCAGAAATAAAAACAGAAAAACTAAGGGTTGATCGAGTTTTCTGGACAGATGATATGGTTCAATCTGCTGAAAAATGGGTACAAGAAGTATTAAGATCGATCGGGCTTTCTGATAAAACATTCACAACAGAAGTTAAGCGCTACTACCTCAAATTCAATTTTGACTATCCAGTTCTTGAGGATAAAAATAAAGAAACAATGCTTTTTAAAAGCTTTGCTCATTTAATTATGCAAACACTGAGAAATACCTATAAAAAAAGCTTCCCCGGCCAGAAAATTATTCTCAATAGTTAATAGCTATCAATTATATGGAGGAATATGATTCTCTGCTCTGATGATGAAACTATTATTGCGCAATGTACCCCGCAAGGAAGTGGAGCTATTGCTTTATTGAGAATCTCTGGCATCAACGCCATTGAAGTAGCTACCCGCATAAGCAAATTGCCTGCAAATAAACAACTCAGCAACCTTCCTACCCATACTATTCATTATGGGTGGGTTATTGATGAAAAAGAAACTGCTATTGATCAAGTCATATTTCTATTGATGCATGCTCCCAAAACATTTACTGGTCAAGATACAGTAGAAATTACCTGCCACAATAATCAATTTATTGTAGAAAGTATTATACAACAGGCACTTATGCATGGTGCTCGTTTAGCGCAGGAAGGTGAATTTACCAAGCGGGCAGTGATCAATAATAAAATAGATCTCATTCAAGCCGAAGCAATCAATGAGCTCATTCATGCCAATACACAGTTAAGTCTTAAACAATCATTAGCACAACTTGAAGGAAGTCTATCTGGATGGATTGTGCAAATAGAACAAGATTTGCTCAAAGCGCTCGCATTTTCTGAAGCAAGCTTTGAATTTATTGATGAGGAAATGGAATTTGGCAAACAAATTCAACACATTATCAACAACATACTCAGCACTATCACGACTATTAAAAAAACATTTAATCAACAGCAACAGATCAGGCAAGGAATACGCATCGCAATCATTGGAGCGGTTAATGCCGGTAAATCATCGTTGTTTAATGCATTAATCAACCAAAAACGTGCTATTGTTACCAGCATAGCAGGGACAACGCGAGATGCAATTGAAGCCGGCTTGTATAAAAATGGCAATTATTGGACGCTTATTGATACTGCAGGACTACGAAAAGCAGAGGATATTATAGAGCAAGAAGGCATTCAGCGATCATTTGCTCAAGCACAACAGGCAGATATTATTCTTTTAGTCTTTGACGGCGCAAGAATTACGGAGCCTCAGGAGCAAGAGATATATCAACAATTGATTAAACAATATCGTAACAAAGTAATGTTGGTCCGCAATAAAGGAGACTTGAATCTTTGTTCAAATCAATCTTTTTCGACCGAACCCGTAATAACAGTATCAACCAAAACTAAGAAAAACATTGATCTTCTAGAAAAAAATATAGAAGAAAAAATTAGGCAACTATTTCAAGAAATCGAAGCACCTTTTTTGCTCAATAAACGGCAATATAATCTTATATTGGGGCTTGAAAAGAAACTTAACGAAATACAAGCTATGTTTAATACAACAATCCAGTACGAACTTTTATCATATCATTTGAATGATGCCCTTGCTCAAATAGCAGAGCTTTCAGGCAAATCAATCAGTGAACAAGGAATGGACAAAATATTTAAAGAATTTTGTATAGGCAAATAAGATAGGGGAAACTTTACTTTCCCCTTATCTTTCTTAACCTGCGATTGTAACTCCCTTTTTCCATCTTAATTTTACAATCAAGAGCCATATTTAAAAGCCTTATTTAACCCCTAGCTGTTTTTTTATTTCTGTAAGACTGTCGGAAAGAAATCCTTTTTTTGCTATCAAATAAGCCTCCCTTACTTTTAATTTTACTTTTTGCCCCCATGGAACAGTTTTTATCTGCCCTCTTAAACGGGCTATCTCATTATCTGTTTTTTTAATCTCATTTTGAAGCCTGTTTTCCAGGGCTGGAAGATGTCCTTTTGCAACTTGTTCTGCATGTTTTATTGCAACATCCATTACTTGTTTTTCTGCGACACCCAAATCGGCATGACTATTTGTTACAATTAACGCAGTCCCGGTTAAAAGGGCACTTAACACGATATTCTTCTTCATAATATTCTCCTTTTCCTGGCTATAATAAGCCTTTTTTATATGTTTTATTACAGGGATACACCCCCTATAATATACTACCCCTACTACTCTTTAATTTCATAATAGAAAATTTTACACCAGGAAGTCAATATTTTTATATAAAAAATAATACTTTATTCTTTTCATAATTGATGCCTAATCAATCAGTATAAGTCTTGTTTTTCAGTATTCCATTTCACTATTTTAAGGGAATGTTATAGGATATATCGTTATGAAAAAAATTATCATTTTTACCACTATTATTGGCGGTAATACTACAGTCAGTAACGTTTTAAAAAAACATCTTGATAATCAATACCACGTACAAACATCACTTATATTTACTGATGTATTAAAATCAATCGATTTCGTGCATACAATCACTCGTGGACAATACATAGGAGAAAAACTTTATTACTATTTACTCTTCAAAAAAAAATATTTTTTTATAAATGTTATTTCTTTAATCGCATATTGGTACTTTAAAATCAGAAACAGAAAAATTGGTTCTCTTGTATACTCCTATATGCAACAACACAATACAGATCTTGTTATTTCTGTTGTTCCTTTGCTAAATAATATTATTCTTGAACAAACCAAAAAGCTTGGCATTCCCTTGTTAATCGTTCCCACTGATCTGGATGCAACTATATTTACGCAAGACATAAAACCATCAAACGATGCCTCTTTATATATTACTGTAGCTTTTAATGACAAAGACATACGTAAAACCATACCTGCACTTAATGAACAATATCTACCTGTTACCGGTTTTGTATTACGTCCAGATTTCTTTGAGCCAAAAGATCACCAACTTATAAAGCAAACATATGGCATTCCACATGATAAACCAGTTATCCTGCTGCTAATGGGGTCTCAAGGTTCAGAATCACTAACCATATTTGCACAAAAAATAGCTCAAATAAATATTCCCGCACATCTCGTAGTATGCCTGGGTAAAAATGAAGAAATGCGCAAGGCTATTGAAGTAATACCATTTCCTTCTCATATAACTACATCTATTATTGGGTATACACCTCATATTGCTGATTTAATGGCAGTTTCTGATCTGCTTATTACCAAATCAGGTACTGTCAGTGTTTGTGAAGCTATATATATGAATCTTCCGATGTTACTCGATAGCACTTCAACGGTATTACGCTGGGAACAGTTTAATCATTATTTTATTCAAAAATATCAATTTGGGGCTATTGTTAAACAATATGATGATGTAATATCCCTTATTACCAAATTCCTTACTGATAAACATTATGCTACAATGCTTAAAAATAACTTGAACCATTTTGAAAAAAAACATGGTGGCCAAGAAATTAAACATCTTGTTGCCACCATCTTACAAAAGAATTATTAAAATTCAGAAATACTATGCATGAATAATATGCATCTCGTCACGTCTATTTGGCCATTGTTGTCCACGATCGCCATCAACCGACTTCCCATCTACTGAGGCAGGAACTTCATAACCTCGGCCAACAATTTTTATATATTCTTTTGGAATACCAGCTGCAAAACATCTATCAGCAATAATCTTTGCTCGCTTCTCTGATAGTGCAAGATTATATACAGCAGATCCGGCAGAACGACATGCATGACCATCAATAACTACAGTAGGTGTACGTCCTGATTCTTTATCTTCTTGAATAATTTCTTTGACGAGAGCAATATTATAAGCAATATTCTCTTCTTGATCATCTCTAATAGTATATTTGCCAAAATCAAAGTAAACAGCTTTAAATTGTTTATCTTCATGGTTTGGCTCTTCAATCCATGCAAAATCATCATTGTTATCATCTAATGCAACAGAATCAAATGCATAATGCTTAGAATCAAACTTATCAGCAGATAAATCTTCTTGATCTACCTCATCAGCCAAAGCAAACTCACCAACCTCTTCATCAAAAAAGCTTTTAATGTTATCATCTGCTACAGGAATATTAACTTCTTTGGCAAGTTCGGTTCTTTCAATTGGTTTTCTCTCTGTTTGTTTTCGCTTCCGCTGTAGACAACCAGAAAAACAAATCAGCATAATTAATGAAAAGGCATAATATTTTTTCATGTAAACTCCGCTTGAAAATTAACGTTAAATAAACAAAAACCAAAACAATAAAAAAACTGTATCATATTTTTAGTTAATTTTCTACTCTTTGTGAGTCGAATTCGTTATATTTAAAGATAAGGATAACGCCAGAGTAGAAAAATTTTTTAATTGCCTATCACAATTATTATAAGCAGGGACAATGAAAAAAATTTTAATTAATAGCGAACCTTGGCAAACGAGAGTCGCTATTATAAGAAACAGTGAGCTTGAAAGTCTTTATTTTGCAGCTCATGATGAAAAAGCTTTAGAACGATCTTTTTTTAAAGGTATTGTAGTTAAAGTACTACCAGGCATACAAACTGCCTTTGTCGACATTGGACAAGAAAAAGCTGGTTTTTTACATATTTCAGAGATAGATCGTGAACTTGCTATAAAAAAAGCAAGCGAATTTACTCAGATCGATGATCAAGAAAGACCTCAAACTGCTAAACTACGAGGAATCTTGGACATCAAAAAAATTTTCAAAGAAAATGAAGCCATCTTGGTTCAAGTTGGTAAAGAACCAATTGCTGAAAAGGGAGCAAAGCTTACAACCTGTTTTACACTTCCTGGGCGATTTATTGTGCTTATGCCAAACATACCCCGCATTGGCATATCCAAAAAAATTGAAAAAAAAACAGAACGACTTCGCTTGAAAGAAATTGTTCAAGATTATTTGCCTGAAAATATGGGAGCCATCATACGTACCACGTCGGAATATCGCAATAAAAAAGAAATAACTAAAGATATCGATTTTTTAGTACGCACCTGGCACACCATTCAAAAAAAATTTAAAGAAGCAAAGCCTACAGAAAAAATTTATGAAGATCTTCCTCTTTCATTACAAATTGTACGTGATCACCTTGATGATAATGTAGAAGCAGTCATTATCGATAACAAAGAAAATCAACGTAAAATATATAAATTCATAAAATTAATCGCCCCTGAACATGCTCACAAAGTTAAATCGTATGATGAACCTACCAGCCTCTTTAATTTTTTTAATATTGAAAAGCAAATAGATGCAGCTTTAGAAAAAAAAGTTCCACTCAAATCTGGTGGATCATTAGTTATTGAAACAACAGAAGCTATGACGGTCGTCGATGTGAATACAGGGCGTTTTATCGGCAAAACAAGTCTTGAGGAAACATTATTAAAAACCAACCTAGAGGCCGCGGAAGAAATTGTCAGACAATTACGCCTTAGAAATATAGGTGGCTTGATTGTCATCGATTTTATTGACCTGGCTGAAGTTGGAAACCGTCACAGACTCTTTAATTTTTTTGAAAAAACATTGAAAGAACGAGACAAGTTTCAATCGGTTGTCCTTAAGATTTCAGAATTTGGCTTGGTTCAAATGACAAGAAAAAGATCCGGAAAAACACTTATTCAACAACAAACTTATATCTGTCAAACCTGCCAAGGATCAGGATTTGTTAAATCGCTTCCAACAGAAAGTTACACTATTTTACACAGTATGAAAGAGGCATTTAAAAAACAAAAACCTGCCTCACAAGTAATTTTAAGCGTTAATCCGGCAATATTTGAGCATATTACTTCTATCGAATATGATTCCATTTTATATTTTGAAAATAAATTTAAGATCAAAATAACGCTTGCAAGCAAAAAGAATTTTGCCTTGAATCAATACAAAATTGAAAAAAAATGATATAATCATATTCATCGAAAATCGATCCTATAATCATGCGCAAAGGAATAGAGTGTCGAAAACTATACATGATAAATACCCAGATTATGCAGTAAATATTGGTATAGAAGTCCATGCCCAATTAACAACGAAAAGCAAGATATTTTGTTCATGTTCTAACGAGGTAATAAAGGAGCCAAATACAAATATCTGCAATATTTGCGCTGGACATCCTGGCATACTACCTGTTTTGAATAAAAAAGTCGTTGATCATGCTATTCTTGCGGGGCTTGCTGTTAATTGTAAAATAACACAACTTTGCTCTTTTGATCGCAAACATTACTTTTATCCAGATTTGCCTAAAAATTATCAGATCACACAAAATGATTATCCCATATGCACTGAAGGTCATGTTTCTATTAGACTAGAAGATGGCTCTACTAAAAAGATTTGTCTCATTCGTATCCATATGGAAGAAGATGCGGGGAAAAATATCCATGCGCCATTGAGCAATGAAAGTTTTGTTGATCTTAATCGAGCAGGTACGCCACTCCTTGAGATAGTTAGTCATCCGGATATCACAAGTTCATACGAAGCAAAAGCATACTTAAAATCATTGAGATCAATTGTCCAATATCTCAAGATTTGCACCGGCAATATGGAAGAAGGTGCCTTCAGAGCTGATACCAATATATCAATTCGCAAGAAAGATGCACAAAAGCTTGGTACAAGATGTGAATTAAAAAATATCAATTCATTTAAATTTATTGGTGATGCTATTGACTATGAAATTGAACGACAAATCACTGTTTTAGAAAGCGGCGGTACGATTCAACAAGAAACAAGGCTATGGGATACCAAAAATAAAAAGACAGTTGTAATGCGTACAAAAGAAGAAGCTGCCGATTATCGCTTTTTTCAAGATCCCGATTTGCCGCTTGTAGAAGTCAATGAAGAATGGATATCTCGCATAAAAAAACAGCTACCTGAGCTACCTTATGAAAAACTTGAACGATTCTGTATTCAAAAAGAACTAACGCCTTATGAAGCAGCAATTCTTGTTGATGATATTGAACTTGCCAATTACTTTGAGAAAGCAAGTCAATATACTGAAAGTAAACAGTTAATTAACTGGATGTTACGCGATGTACTGAGTTATCTCAAAGAACAAAAAATTTCTTTGATTGAGTTTAAAATAACTCCCCAACAACTTGCTGAAATAGTAGAATTAGTTGATAAAGGGATTATTAATAACCGCAGCGCACAAGAGGTGTTTAAAATAGTTGCTCAAACCGGTGAATCACCTGAACAAGTTGTAAAAAATAAGGAACTAGAACAAGTTGGTTCTGTAGAAGAATTAGAAAAAATAATTAAAGAAATTATAACTTCCAATCCTAACCAAGTAGCAACTTATAAAGCAGGCAACGATAGGCTTTTTGGCTTCTTTGTTGGGCAGGCTATGCAAAAAACTAAAGGCAAGGGCAATCCTAAAATTATTCAGGAATTACTTAAAAAACATTTGAAGTAATTATTACTTATCAATGTAAAAATGAATAATCAAAAATTAGTTTTAAGCATTGAACCATAGAAACAGATGAAGATTACTCCCTATACTATCTTTAAAGTACTTATACTGTCTACAATAAGTATCATAATTATTGGAATTGTAATGCACAAAGATAATGAAACAGATAAAACCGAAGTCATTATTGGTTTTGCTGGTGATGTTATGCTTGGCAGGCTTGTTAATAAGACAATAACAAAAACAGATTATGCCTACCCATGGGGCAACATGCTTCCATTATTACAATCAACAGATCTTAATATCATTAACCTAGAAACAACCCTTACGGTAAGTAAAAAGAAAATACCGAAAGTCTTTAACTTTAAGGCTGATCCTGATAAGGTACAAACATTGCAAAAGGCACGTATTGATGTTGTTAATCTTGCTAATAATCACATATTAGATTTTGCTGAGCAAGGATTACGTGAAACAATAGAAACAGTTGATAAGGCGGGTATTAAGCATATAGGGGCAGGCACAACTATAGCCCAAGCACGCAAACCTATTATTATTAATAAAAATAATATTAGTATCGGCATTATTGGTTATACCGATAATGAACCAAGCTGGAAAGCAACCGAATATAAAGCAGGAACAAATTTTATTCACGTTGGTGACATAGAACAAGTTAAGCAAGATATTCAGAATGTACGCAATCGGGTCGATATCTTGATTGCTACTATTCATTGGGGGCCAAATATGCAAGAACGACCTTCTAATGAATTTATCAACTTTGCTCATCAGATGATAGATAGCGGTATCGATATCATTCATGGCCATAGCGCACATATATTCCAACCAATAGAGATCTATAATGGTAAACTTATTATGTATGACACTGGTGATTTTGTTAATGATTACATGGTTGATCCTTTACTGAGAAATAATCGATCCTTTTTATACTTGGTTACTATCGATAAACAAGGAGTAAAAAAAATACAGCTTGTTCCTGTGTTAATAGCACATATGCAAGTTAATCGTGCACAGGGAAAAGATTATGAAGAATCAATTGCTCGGATTAAGCAATTATCAGCAGAATTTAATACAAAAATAAGCAATGACGGAATAATTATTATCGAATAAGGCTCAACTTAAAGGGTATATAAATGTTGCTTGGCAACTATAAAACTTGGTAACATAAAAATATACAAAAAAATATTTTATTACTTTATTAAGTAATCAAAAAAAGGAGAAAAACATGGCTAAAATTCTCGATAATTGTAAGTACGATAAAATCAAATTACTACATGAATTAAGTTGCATTTCATGGTTTATCCAAAAGCATGGCAAAGAGGATGCAAAAACTACAGGAGATACTGAATGCCATGCGGCATTTGAAGAGCTACAGAAAGATCTTGAAAAACATATAGCTAAGCTCGAAAAAATGCTCTGCACCTGTAAATGAGAAAAAAATTATCGAATTGCCATATAGCTACATATTAATTGCAATAGATTAGTTTTCCTACAACTTACAGCATAATCGTAGGCCATTTTACCTTTTTTATTTCTAACCCAGAGATTTGGCCTATGAGAAAGCAACTGCCGAGCTGCCCTATAATCAGCCTTCTTACAAGCTATAATTAATGCTGTATCACCTTTTTTGTTTTGTATATCAAGCTGAATATATGGGTTCTGCAAAAGTATGCCTATGCAATCATGATATCCTCTTGAACAAACCCATATCAATGGTATGTCCCCTCCCAAATTTCTAAAATTAATATCAGCCCTCTCATCAATTGCCTTACTTAATGCTGAAGGATCATTTTGCTCTAAAGCACTAACTAATCTAACTGTTGCCCCTGTATTATGATTATTACAAAGAGGATGGCCAAAGAATGTAGAAATATAGCTTAACCATAATAAAACAAAAAAGGCTCTCAAATATAGTGTGTGCATCATATCTCTAACTATTGCATATTATATCTTTATTCGTACAACAAAACTCAATAAATATTTCAAATGATAATACTTACATGCTAGTTCTTTTGATTTAACTAACATAACATTGACAAATTAAATCTTTTCTATAGATTATTTAGTATAAACAAAAAGTTATATAATTTAAATTTTTATTAATAGAATATTATATTTCTAAAAGCAATGGAGGTTGCTAAAATGGTGGTTAACAAAAAAAGACATTATCCCGCATTACTTGC
>SDBV01008026.1_pt1 | contig 14290 bp, 12 predicted proteins | sample 2277081 | NCBI WGS metagenome assembly SDBV01 (sample SAMN10402039, study PRJNA504765) | marine sediment metagenome | isolation source: marine sediment core GS10_PC15, 223 cmbsf | place: Arctic Ocean: Southern Knipovich Ridge | collected 2010
CATCATCAAGCGAATCGCCTACAGAGTTTCCGCCGAGCCCGAGCAGGTCGAGAAAGTCATCGAGCTGTTCAACACGGGCTGCACGATCCCCTTCATCTCGCGTTACCGCAGAGACATGACCGGCCGGATGGACGAAGCAAAGCTCGAGGCCATCACGAACGAGAACCAGGCCCTCGTCGCGCTCGAGCAGCGCCGTGCATCCATTCTCAAGAACATCGAGAAGGCCGGCCGTCTCACCGAAGACCTACGCCTGGACATCGAAGCATGCCCCGACAAGCATAGACTCGAAGACGTCTATCTGCCGTACAAGAGAAAGAGGCGCACCAGGGCGATGGTTGCCCAAGAACTCGGCCTTGGACAGCTCGCGGACCGCATCTGGGCCCAGGAACCCGATGCCCCGCCACCTGAGGAGGCCGCCAAAGAGTCTATCGCGCCCGAGAAGGGCGTGACCTCCACCGAGCAGGCGCTCGAAGGCGCGCGCAATATCCTTGCCGAGCGCGTTTCCGAAGACGCCGTTGCGCGCCGGATGGTGCGGGACAAGATGTTGGCGGAGGGTAAGATCACCTCATGTTCCACCAAACTCTCCGAGGGCAAAAAGACGAAGTTCAACCCTTTCTATGAGTTTTCTGAATCGCTTCAGAAGATCCCATCGCACAGATTCCTCGCCATTATGAAGGGCGTCAAAGACGGCATGCTTCGCATGGAGGTCGGCTTCGACGACGACGCGATGCTCTCCACGCTGGCCGACCACTACATCAAGGATGGCGGTTCGTATCGTTCCGAAATCCAAGCGGCCGTCGAGGACGCGTACCGGAGGCTGATCCGGCCCTCCGTTGAAATCGAAGTCCTCTCGACCGTGCGCAATCGCGTCGACGATCACGCCATCGCCATCTTTCGCGAGAACGCCCGGAACTTCCTGATGGCCCCGCCGGCGGGAAACATCACCGTGCTCGGCGTCGACCCAGTACGTGGTGGCATATCCCAGCTCGTTGTCGTCAACGGAGCAGGCGCATTGATAGAGCACGCGATGATTTCACCCCTGGAATCCGAGGAGAAGCGAGACGAGGCCGAGGAAGCGGTCCTGGGCATGCTCGATCGGCACCATGTTGACGCCGTTGCCATCGCTTCGCGCACCGGGTCCCGCGAGGTGAACGGCTTCTTCCGGCGCTGCCTGTCAAAGCTCGCCCCGAAGGGGCCGATGTGCGTCCTGGTCAATGACGCCGGCGCCTCCACCTACTCCAAATCCAAGCTGGCGCGCGAGGAGCTTCCCGAACTCGACGCAACAGTTGCAGGGGCCGTGTCCATTGCACGCAGGCTGCAAGACCCCTTGGCCGAACTCGTCAAGATGGAACCCCGCAGCGTGGGCGCCGGGCAATACCAGCATGACGTCAATCAGAAGACGCTACGGGAAGGGCTGCACCATACGGTCGTATCGTGCGTGAACCGGGTCGGCGTCGACCTTAACACCGCTTCCGTTTCCCTGCTCCGTTACGTGAGCGGCGTGCAGTACGGCACGGCACAGAACATCGTTGCCTACCGCACGGAGAAAGGCCCGTTTACATCGCGCCAGCAGCTCTCCGAGGTCCCCGGCGTGGGGCCGAAGATATTCGAGCAATGCGCCGGCTTCCTGCGAATTGCAGGCGGCGATAACCCACTCGATGCAACAGCCGTCCATCCAGAAGCCTATCCCGTCGTCGAGGAGATAGCACGCACACTTGATGTCACGCCAAAAGAACTCATCGGCAACCGAGAGCTCGCCGGGAAAATGGATTTCGCGCCCCTCGAATCGGAGATATTCGGGAAACTTACGGCGGCCTTTATACGCGACGAACTGATCGCCCCGGGCCGCGACCCCAGGAAGCGTTTCCGCGCCCCGAAGCCCGTCGAAGGCGTGCAAGATATCAAAGACCTCGACAAGTCGATGGAGCTCGAGGGCGTGGTGACGAATGTCACGGATTTCGGCGCCTTCGTCGACATCGGGATCGAGCAAGACGGACTCGTTCATCTCTCCGAACTTGCCAACCGCTTTGTGCGCGATCCGCGGCAGGTCATCCGGGTGGGCGAGGTCGTCCGGGTCAAAGTGCTCGACGTCGACAAGGAACTCCCTCGAATTTCACTCTCCATCAAGGCCTTGCTCCACAGCCCGAAGCGCCCCCCCCGGGACAAGAAGGAGCATCCTCCAAAGGAACGCCATGGGTCTCAGGCCGCGAGGACGGACCGACCAAAACGGCAAGGCGACGCGAAGCGGGACGCGGACGGTAGGACGCGCCCAAGAAAGAAGGCCGCGAAACCGCACAAAGGGCAACGGACCGGGCCCCCGAAGCCCAAGGTGCATGCGTCCGGCGAGCAATCGCCTATGAATACGCAACTGGCCGAGCAACTAGAGGGACTCAAAGAAAAGCTGGGCTCGTGAAGACACCGCGGCCGCGGCCCCTTACGACTCGTCTGGCCGATCTTCGCGCTTAAGTCTCTCGCTGATAATTGACCGTGCCCGTTCCGCCGCGTCCTCATCCACGAGCACCGTGACCTTTCCCAGACCATCGGCAATAATCGGCAAGACCGAATGCGGCACCTCCGAGTTCGCGATCCCCTCTATACCGTGACTGCGCAGCAAAGCGATCACCACCTCGGCTTCGCCGTCGTCATAGCATTCGTGGACCGGCACTACGGATCGTTCGCCATCGCGCGCTGTCACATGAAGTCCTCTCTCCCGGAGCCGCACACGCCCGACAGAGCGTCGGCTGGCGAATCCGGGAATCGTAGTAAATGATAGCAAAGCAAGTCGGCACTTCCAATCCATGCCAGCGCACACGATCCCGGATTTGCCGGCCAGAATTCAGCGGAAAACGTCGTCTACCGGCCTGTGTTGACACTCCCTCCGCCGCCGTGCTATCGTTCGCCGCTCTTAAGCACTGGAACGGCAGCGGCTTATGGGCGTTCCGTTCGTGAACCATGGGGGAGCACCCAAGTCGCCGATATTTCAGCGCGGCCCTATCGGCCGCTCATGGAACATGTGACCGAAAGTTGAACCGGCACGGTGCATCGGAGGAACCCGTTTAGTGAAACTCTGAGCGAGTTCAGGGCATTTATCTTCACGTAGTGAGCGGCATTCTTCCTCGGACAGCATCCAAGCACCTTCGCGCCGCGGTGATCTCAAAGAGGCGGGAGTTCCGATCGATGAAAAAGCGGGAAACGGGGAAATTCAAAAAGCTCCTATTGGCCGAGAGCCAGCACTTGACCAAGGGCATTCGGACGATAGGGGAGGACACGCTTCAGGCGGCAGAGCTGGATGTCGCGACGGACATGACAAGCTTTGCCGAGGCCGGCACCGACACCAACGACCGTGAGACGGCTCTAAAACTGGCCGGTGGCGAGTCGCAGATGCTGCGCGAGGTGGGCGAGGCCCTCATGCGAATCGAAGACGGGACTTACGGCAAGTGTATCGACTGCGAGAAGGACATTCCCGTAAAGCGCTTGGAAGTCTTTCCGGCCGCCGAGCGCTGCATCGAATGTAAAGAGCGCTTCGAGAAAGATGGGAAGCTCTAGAAGCTGACGCGGCGAACGGTTCGAGAACTCCGGCAGAGGCCATGACAGCCCGAAGAGAACAATTGAAGTGGGTCCTGTCCGCAACCCTCGCCGTTCTGATACTGGACCAAGCCAGCAAGGCCATCGTGCGGATGACGCTCGCGACGGGGGTCCCCGGCCACGACGACGTCTTCTTCCAGTTTGTCCACCATCGCAACCTCGGTCTCGTCGGCGGGGCATTCAGCGGCCTGCCACTCGTGGCGTATATCGCGCCCCCCCTCGCATTAGCGATTCTGATCTACCTCTTTCGCCATCTAGAGCCCTCATCAAGATGGCAATCCGCCGCATACGGCGCGGTCCTTGGCGGCGCCTTCGGAAACATCATCGATCGCCTCCTACTCGGGGGCGTTACCGATTTCCTGCAATTCCACTTCCTCTTCATTCCTTTCGACTTCCCATGGAAGTACTTTCCAGCGTTCAATGTTGCCGACGCGATGATTGACATCGGCGTCGTCGTGCTCGTTGTGACCTGGAACACAGGCGTGCGCAAAGATGCTGCCAGTACTGTTTGAGATAGGCTCCCTCAAGATCAATTCCTACGGCCTTATGGTGGCCCTGGGTTTCCTGAGCGCCCTCTACTTCGTCCAGCGCGACGCCGCCAAGTTCGGCCTGCCCCCAAAAGTCTTCGCCGACATGGCCTTCATCATACTGCCCTTGGGAATCGTCGGCACGCGCCTCACCCACATCATCATGTATCCCCAATTCTACTCCTGGGGCGACCCCATCGGATGGATCGCGATCTGGCGCGGTGGACTCGTGTTTCAAGGCGGCCCGCCGCTTGCCCTGGCCTTCACCTACTACTGGTTCAAGAAGCACGACATCCCCTTCTGGAAAGGCTGCGACGTCATGTTCCCCTATCTCCCCCTGGGCCACGGCATCGGCCGCGTGGGGTGTTTCCTATACGGCTGCTGCTATGGCTTGCCGACCGACCTGCCGTGGGGCATTCCCGCGCGCCGCGTCCCCTGGGACATCGCCGAGCCCGTCACGGGAAGCCCACCTTTCCTCGATCACCTGAACAGGTTTAGCGACGTGACCATCCAATCGCACTGGTCGCACGCCATTCACCCCACGCAACTCTACAGCTTCGTGGGCCTTATGGTGGTTTGCGGCATCCTTCTCGCCCTGCGCCGCTACTGGAACCCCTATACCGGCTTCGTCCTGCCCGCATACCTCGTCATCTACGACATATTCAGGTTCTTCGTCGAGTACTACCGCGGGGACCAGAACCCCGTTCACCTATTCGGCCTGACAGATCAGCAGATCTTCAGCGTCATCTTCGCCCTCATCGGCGTCGCCCTCTTCTTCTATCTGAAGAAGCGCGCGGCCCTGGAGCCCCCACCAGAGACGAACTGACCCCGTGATCGCCCCGAAGGGGCGGTGTTCAAGGCGAAATCAGCCCTAACTCACTGTCCCCAACGTATTTGAACGCCAGAAATTTCTCCATCGTTCCCCTGAAACACTTGACAATTTCCCCTGAATTTGTTAAATCAGGCAAGTAATAACGGGGGAATTACCTATGCGTCCAGCAAAACTCAGTTCCAATGTGTTTCTCGAGCTCCCACCCGTCTTGGCACATTACGTGGAAGCCGACCGCCATCTGTGGATCGATGGGAACCCAAAACGCGGACGGCTCAGCATGATGAACCGGTCCGGAAAGTTCGTCGACCTCGAGGCCCAGGCCGTCGAACGCCGCCATCTCATGCAAATGATGGGCATCGACCGTGCCCGCGCCCTCCAATACAGGATTGGCTTCGAGCAAGGCCGGCGCGACGCCCTGCGGCACAATCAGACCTTCGAGAAGAACGCGCGCTTAGCGCTCCAGGCCGCCCTCGTGTTCGGTCAGCTTCAGGGCCGCTTCGTCGCCGAGACCATAGTCTTCGAATTCGACCTCAACGAGCCTACGCTGCACCGGGAGGTGAAGCTGACGGCCTGTTCAGAGGCCGCCATTCAGGCCATGACGCGTTCCAGATGGGACGAGTGCGTCTGTTGGAACACGGCAGGCTACCTCTCCGGCCACGTAAGCGAAATTCTCGCCCGCCACATCATCACGCTCGAGACCTCGTGCCTCGCCCACGGCGGAGAGGCGTGCGCATTCACCAGCCGCCTCGACGCTGAATTCGGACCCGAAGCCGACTGGGTGCGTGAGGCCATGCGGCCTCAGAGTTTCGAACAAGAAATTGAGAAGCGCGATAGATTAATTGAGAACGCTCAGAAGTCCGCGCGCCGCGCCCAGGCAGCGCTCGGCAATCTTAACGACCGCAACCGTTCCGATCTCGTGTTGGAGACGGTCGTCGCGGATTCAGAAGCCATGACGCCCATCGTGCAGCGCGCCCGGCAGCTCATGGGAACCGAAGCGCCGATAATTATCACAGGCGAGCCCGGGACTGGAAAAGAGATGCTTGCCCGGACGATTCACAACGGAAGCGAACGAAAGCGCCGGCCCTTCATCCAGATGGATTGCGCCGGTATGAACGACATGCTTGTCGACCAGGAATTGTTTGGCTATGAGAAGGACGCTTTCCAAGGAGCGACGTTGCACCACACCGGCGCCTACGTCCGCGCGCATGGCGGAACGCTATTCCTGAACAAGGTGTGCGAGCTCTCCATCGAGACACAGGGGCGGCTGCTCAAGGCGATGAACACCGGCGCCGTCGAGCCGCAAGGCGCCGAGGCGTCCATCGAGGCCGATGTGCGAATCATCGCCACGACGCACGAGGACCCGCGGGAGGCCGTCGAGGCCGGAAAGCTGCGTCAGGATTTCTACTACGCGCTGGCCGTGGGCCGGCTGAATCTACCCCCCTTACGCGAGCGGCAGACCGACATCCTGCGCCTCGCCGAGGACTTCCTGCGCGATTTCCAGAAGCGCTACGGCCGCACGCAAATCGCCATGAGCGCCTCCTTTAAGAAGGTGGTCATGGACTGCGCCTGGCCGGGGAACGTACGCCAGCTCAGCAACGTCATCGAGCATGCCGTCATCATGTCCGGCGGCGGGGAACTGACTCCGGCCGACCTTCCAGAGGAGATTCTGGCCACCCGTTGGACCAGGCAGCCGGGCGAACTGACCGAAGAGGTCATCCGGGCCACCCTGAGTAAGACCCACAACAACCGCAGCAGAGCGGCGCAACTTCTGGGCGTGGGCCGGACGACCCTCTGGCGTTCCATGAAACGGTATGGAATCGAATAGATCGCGCTCCATATGCTACGCTCCCGTACTGAGGGGAGCAACCGTTCCATGTGGCGTTTCATACATGTTTCCGACCCGCACCTAGGCAGCCAAACTGACGGCCGGTGGAACAATAACTTCATATGTTCCATGATGCCCGACGTGATGCGCTGTCTGCGGGGCGATCTCGCAAAACTGCAGCCGGATTTCATTCTGGCCACAGGCGATCTCTCCAGCCATCCCACGCGCGACGCCATGTTCGCCGCCCGAGATTTTCTGGATTGGCTCGGATTCCCCTATTGCCCGATGGGGGGCAACCACGATTTCCTCGTGGAGGAATCGCGCGACTGGTTCCGCGAGGCCTTTCACGCCCACCTTCCCTCGAAGGACCTGCACTACGCCTTCGACCACGAAAATCTCCACATTTGCGTGCTCGATCCCCACTGGAAATGGGCCGACGCATCGCTTCACGGGTACTCGGAGAACATGGTGTCGGACATGATGTACTCAGGGAAGAACCGCCCGCATTGGCTCGTGCCCAAGGAGCAATTGGACTGGTTAGACGCCGACCTCAAGCAGAATGCCGGCACGCCCACCATAATCGCGTGCCACTATCCCGCCGTTGCCATTCCTGAACGAATGACGCGGCCGGGCATGAGGAACGCGGGGGAGCTGGACAACGGCGATGAACTCGTGGCCCTGCTGCGGGACCATCCACAGGTCCGGGCCGTCTTTTCCGGCCATTTCCACATGAACCTTATCATTCAAGGCGACGGGCCCACACACGTCATCACCGGGTCACTTCCCGAGTATCCGACCGAATTCCGCGAGGTCCGCGTATACGAGGATCGCCTCGAGATTACAGCCGTGGGGTTGAGCGACCCGTCTTTCGCCGCACGCTCATTGATCCCCGGCAACGGCTGGACGGCCGGTCAAGCCGTCGATCGTAGAGTCACTATCCCCCTGGCTTGACCGATATCACGACGATGAGTTCACCCGAACTCAGGCGGAGCCCGCCCAGATTGAGATGGCTCCCCGGCTTGATCGTCAACGTCGTGTCCAAGGCCTTGACCGTCTTCTTCTTCTCTTTCATCGTGATCCGCGCCTTGATACGAATGCGCCCGTCTTCCATAACCGAAAGCGGCGTGACGTACAACGTATACTTGCCGTCGATGTAGATCTTCGCCTCTTCCTCGAAGGGCACGGGGACATCGGCCGAGCGGACCTTGTAGAAACTGTCGTAATCCAGAGTCGAGACCGCCCGCCGGACCCGATCCAGACCGGGCCCGAAATGCTTCGAGGCGCGGCCCTCATTCTTCGCCTGAACCGCCACCACCGATACCTGCAGCGGCTCCTCAGGCGCGCTAACCAGCGAGACAGCGAGCAAAACGAGAGAAACTGCGGTCACAGCATGTCCCCATCGGGAAGGTTAATCCAAACCATCGTCGTTTCCTCATTCACATACACCGATTCCGTCGTTGCGCCCTCAATCTCCGTCGAGGCCTCCTCGACAGTGACCGCCTGGAGAGGCTCTGGCCCGGGCGACACGATCGAAATTAGAGACAATGCAACGACAAGCGCCGCCGCAAGCACGGAAGAAAGCGCCCACGCTCCCACATGCCGGCGTTTCGGCAGCTCGATCCCGTCCTCAATCCCCCGCATAAACGATGGGAATTGGGCGTCGCTCACCTCCGCATAGGCCTTCGTGGATTCGACGGCCGTACGGAGGGTCTTAAGGTCCTTGAGCCCGCGCGTGCATTCGGGGCATCCGGCGAGATGCTCCTCGACTTCTTCAGCGGCGGCCATCTCGCCGTCAAACCAGCGTTCAACCCGCTCGATATATTCGCATGTCTTCATCTCATCCACCCTCCACTACGCCCATTTCCGTCAGGGCCGCTTGCAGCTTCTTCCTCGCGTGATGCAACCGGCTCATGACCGTGCCCAGGCTGCATCCCATGACCCCCGACATTTCCTCATAAGACAATCCCTCGAACTCGCGCAGAACAAACGCCGTCCGGTGCTTCTCAGATATCGATGCAAGCGCCGCGTCGATCGCCTCGCCCAGTTCGCGGGCCGATGCCGCGCGGTCAGGCCCAACGGCCGCCGCCGGGGCGTTCTGTCCTCCGTACGTATCATCCAGCGCGACCGTCTTGAGCCTTCGCTTCTTAAAATAGTCCTTGCAACGGTTCGCCGTAATGCGCAACAGCCACGTCTTAAAACTCGCGTCTCCACGAAAGCGCCGCAACGCGCGGTGCGCCTTGATGAACACCTCCTGCGAAATGTCCCACGCCTCCTCGCGGTCGTGAAGGTAGTGATATGAAAGAGCAAAAACGTCATTACGATACCGCCTCACCAATTCCTCGAAGGCCGCATGGGCGCCCCCTTGCGCGAGCGCGACCAGCGCCTTATCTGGCTCCTCGCGAACAGTCGAGTATTTTCGCTCATCATTGCCTTCCACTGGGGCCGTATCATACAGCACGCCCATTTCAAGTGGAATGCCCACAGGTCCTCCCCTCGTTAGCATCCAAAAGAATAGACGCGAACCGCGACGGAATATTTAACGAACTGACAGACTATCAGTAATTGCGGCCTTGCTTGGCTCCTAAGTGCTTGCACATAAGCGCTTTATGAACTATAGGCGGCCATGGGCGCTTTCCCGGGACGTTTGCGCCGTATTCGGGCAGGCGGGTATCATGCGCGTCTGGCCCCTCAGCAGAACATATCGAACCAATCGGAGACTCTAAGATGGCACAAAGCATTACCCAAAATGCGCAGATGAGCGTAGAAGACGCCATAATGGCGCGGCGGTCCATCCGGGGGTATTTGGACAAGCCCGTGCCACAAGATCTCCTCAACAAAGTCTTCGGAATCGCGCAGCATACCCCGTCCAACTGCAACATCCAGCCCTGGATACTGCTCGTGGCCTCGGGAGCAGCGCGCGACCGGATTCGCAAGAGATTGATCGACGCAGTCACCAGCGGCGTCCCCGCCGTGTCCGATTTCGACTATCCGGAAAGGTTCGAAGGCGAATACCGGCGCCGGCAGGTCGAATGCGCCGTCGTCATGTACAAGAAGATGGGCATCGCGCGCGACGACAAAGAGGGCAGAGCGCGGGCATCGCTGAGGAATTTCGAGCTCTTCGACGCGCCGCACGTGGCCTTCATCGGAATGCACAAAGATTTCGGCACCGCCGTGGCCTTCGACGTCGGGATGTACATCCAATCCCTGATGCTCGCCATGACGGCCCATGGCATCTCAAGCTGCGCCCAGGCCAGCATGCGCCACTACCCCGACATCGTCCGTGAAGAGTTCCCAGGCAACGACGACACACGCATCCTATGCGGCATCTCCTTCGGCTACGAGGACCCAGAAGTGCCCGTAAACGCCGCCCACACAACGCGCGACGACATCAGCGCCTGCGTGACCTTCATCCAGGAATAAGGTCCGATCCGGAAACGGGTAGGCCCGCGAACGGGGCCAGGCGGACCTTTGGCGGACTGTTAGCAGTCCCGTGCGAGAACGAACTCAGTCATCCCCAGCATCGAGTCCGTGTAGTCGTTATCAGGCAACGCATCAAGGGCCAAGCGCGCCGCTTCGATATAATCTCTCGCGAGGGTCTCAGTGCGTTCAAGCGCCCCAGTGCTCCTCATCGTCTCGCGGAGCCATGCACGGTCTGCCTCGCTCACCCCATGGCCCGCCATATCCTCGATCCGCCGGATATCCGCGTCGCAAATCTCGGCCTTCATGTAGAGGATGGGCAGCGTCGTCTTGCCCTCAACGATGTCCCCGCACGAGGGCTTGCCGAGCGTCGTTTCACTCTGCTCAAGATCGAGCAGATCGTCTATGAGTTGGAACGCCGTCCCGATGCCCATGCCGAACGCCGACAATGCTGCGCAGTACCCGTCGTCGATGAGGAGCGACGGTGTGCTGCACGCGACGGCGAAGAGGCTCGCGGTCTTCTTCTCCGCGAGACGAATACAATCCTGCTCATCCAATTCGCCCTGCTTGCAGCCGTAGTTGATCAGCTCTCCCTCGGCCATCTGATGAATCGATTCAAGTGCGCTCTTGATGACGGCGCTTGAATCGTAATTCGTCAAAATGTCCAGCGCCCGCGCGACCAGATAGTCGCCGCCAAGGACCGCCGTGTGGTTGTCCCAAAGCCGGTTCAACGAAGGCTCGCCACGCCGCAAGTCGGCGCTGTCAACCACGTCGTCATGCGCAAGCGCGGCCAGATGCAGCAACTCCATGGCCGTTGCCATGTCCACAAAACGGTCCAAATCGCGCGCACCAATCGCCCCCGCCGACATAAAGCACAACGCCGGCCGCATCATCTTGCCCCCCAGACGCGGCGGCGTGGCCGACGGACCATAGACCAATTGGAAGGCTTCGACCCACTGTTCGCGGACCGATGCCCGCACGAGATCGACCTGGCCTTGGATCTGGGCGTAGCGTGATGCTAGATTGAGTGCCGTTGCCATCGGCGGATCTTAGCACAAGTCCTTAAGGCTAGGCGAGTTCGCGATTATGCGCGGATAAGCGGGTGCAAGGCCCACGCACGTTTCGGGCCAGTGGCGTATCGAGGAGGAATTCCCCGTCCTATGAGTGTTCGGCATATGCGGCCCACCCCCACCAAGAAACTCAAACTGCGCCACGTGTCCTTGGCCGCCGCAGCGGGCCTATTGACGGCTATCGAAGCCACGGCCCAGGAGGCGAACGCAGCCGGCCCACCCTCGTCCAATGCAGCCTACTTTCTAATGTTCCTGGGATGCATCAGTCTATTCCTGGCCTGGTGCGTGGGCGCCCTTCGCTGGAAGTGGATTCTCGACGCGTCCGGCCTCAGGTTCAAGTACGGCTTCCTTCTTCAGACTTGGATCGCCGCGGACTTCCTCAGCAGGCTCCTGCCGCTCACGTTTCCAACGCCCCCGCTCGGGGCCGCGTATCGCCTTGCACAGACGGCCCGCGTGTCCCGCGAAACCGTCCGGGCCGCTGCCGCGATCGGCGTCGAAAAGTTATACGGACTCATTTCCCTCGCGCTGCTCTTTGTCCTTCTTATTCCAGTTGCCGTACTCCATCTCGATCTCACCTTCGCGAGATTCCGCTTCCTCATTATCGTCCTGACCTTTCTCGTGCTGGCCAGCATCGCCTTGGTCGTCCTCTTACGGCCACGACTCCTCTGGCTTCTCGCGTCGCAACTATTCTCCCCCGGCAAGACCCACCCGAAACTCGCCAACCTCCTCGCGTCACTGTCGGTATTCGAGGGTAAACGTCTCAGATCGATTCAGATCGTCGCCTTAGGCGCGATCATGCACGCCCTAGGCCTCCTGTACCTGGCCTCATTCATTCGCGCCCTAACAGTCTCAGGCGTGAGTTGGCTGTCAGGACTAATGACCAGCGTCCTCGATCTCTATGCTTCGATCAGCGGCTGGCTTCTCATGCACACGCCGTCAGCGGCGGCCATCGCCCAGGATGCGCTCGCCGACCTTGGCGCCGCATCCGCCCAACGTCAAGGGGCCGTGCCTCTGTTCGCAGTGAGCATCACCTTTCTCCTCATTCAACTCTCCCGCATGGCGTTGCACAAGCCCGAACCGGTCGACGTAGCCCAGCCGCTCGGCGAGGAGCAAGCACATCGTGTAACACCAGAGGATGCCAGAGACTTTCGAAGCTACATCGCCAGCCGAAGCGCCGCTGCCTTCGGCGGCGGACTCATCGCCGGCGCAGCCGTAGGTCTCACCGAGGCCCTCTGGATCACCCACCTCCTCACGATCACCGACGAGTTGCGCCTACTGTGGTGGGGGCCGCTCTTCTACGGCATCCTCCTGTCGCCCTTCGGACTTGGCGTGGGCCTATTGGTGGCCTTCCTGGCAGCGCCATTCGACAGACGGCCGCGGCCCCCCTCAATCGCCATCCTCTCCCTGGCCGCGACCCTGACCATATCCATCGTCGTCTTCGGCCGCTTCCGCTACGCGCGCGACATCCTGGGAGAAGGCGCGATGAGCACGGCCGAAGTCGCCGCCTTCATGGGCATAGCCGTGGGCGTCGGGCTCCTAGTGGCCATCGCCGGCATTCGTCTCCTTCGGAGCGCCTCTTTCGGATGGAAACGCGGCGCCCTCACCGTGTGCGCCAGCTACAGCGCCTTGGCCGTGACAGGCGGCGCCCTCGCGACGCTATGGGCGGACCCCTATGGCCCGGGCGAGGATGCGCCCTCGCCTGGACTCACCGCGCCGAACGTGATCTTTATCGTTGCCGACACCTTGCGGGCCGATTACCTCAGCATGTATTCGTCCGAGGCCCAGGCCGAGACACCACACCTTGATGCGTTTCGCAACGACGCGATCCTGTTCGAGGAGTTCTTCGCGCAGGCCCCTTGGACCAAGCCCGCCTTCGGCTCCATGTTCACGGGACTGTATCCGACAGAGCACGGCCTGATTGGAAAGGCGTCGAGGCTGACTCAGGGCGTCGAGATGTTTCCAGAGCGGCTACTGAATGCGGGCTACTACACTCAGGGCTTCCCAAACAACAGCAACCTCATCCGCGCCTACGGCTTCGGCAAGGGCTTCGCCGGCTACGAATACCTCGCGCCCAATGCCCCCTTCTTCTCAACACCGTCGGTGGTCCACCTCGAGATCTACCAAGTGCTACGCCGCCTTCGCGCCAGACTTCTGCTTCCGCGCGTCGATATCGATTCCTTCTATCAACCCGCGCCCGTGGTGAATGAAACCGTGACGAAATGGGTCGAGCAAGAATCGCCCTCCAAGAACCCTTTCTTCCTCTTTTTCCATTACATGGACACGCACGACCCCTATATCTCAGCGGAAACGCCGCCGCGCGGCTACGCTATGCTGAATCTCGGCCTATACCCCGACCTCGATGAATACGCGGTCCCCATGCGCGAGGCCTATATTGACGAAATCGAGAGGCTCGATAGGCATTACGGGGACATCATGGATCTTCTCAAGAGCAAAAGCCTCTACGAAGACAGCCTCATCATCTTCGTCTCCGACCACGGCGAAGAATTCTACGATCATGAGGGCTGGTGGCATGCACTCACGCATTACGACGAAATGTTACACGTCCCCCTGCTGATCAAGCTGCCGGGCAACAAGATGAGGGGGGGGACCAACTCGAACTACGGACGGCAAATCGATATCGCCCCGACAATCTTGGAGGTGCTGGGCCTTCCGCTCTCCGAACGTATGTCCGGCCAGCCACTCATCAACGCGAACGGCGACTTTCTAAACCGGGACATTTCACTCATATACGCCGAAAGCGACTTCCTGGGGGCGAAGATCCATTCTGCGAGGGACCCCGAAATGAAGCTCATCCGTTCCGTCTCAGGTCCTCACAAAGAGCTCGTGCCCTTCGAACTCTTTGATCTGCAACGAGATCCGCATGAGCAAGACAACCTCGCCGGACGCGGCGAAGCAAAAGAGACGGAACTCCGGGCATGGCTGGAGGGCATGATGAACGAGCTAAAGCGCGGTGGCAGGCCCTAGAAATCCGGCCAGAAAGGTACTTTCTGGCCGCGCCCCTAGCCCGCAAGTC
>SDBV01008027.1_pt1 | contig 14290 bp, 12 predicted proteins | sample 2277081 | NCBI WGS metagenome assembly SDBV01 (sample SAMN10402039, study PRJNA504765) | marine sediment metagenome | isolation source: marine sediment core GS10_PC15, 223 cmbsf | place: Arctic Ocean: Southern Knipovich Ridge | collected 2010
TGTAAATCTCTATATAAATGTCGATGATGGCCTTCTCTAGGCGAGCCCGTGTGCCTGCGGGTATATCGTGGGGCTCAGCGTACCGGCAGGTATGCAGTCGGCGTGTGGTTACAATTCGACTTGACGCCATTCGGGCTCCCCCATCATCCTTGTCGCAGCCGAACAGGTCAACACCCAGCAACGCATCATCAGTGTAGGGAGCCGCTTTAGTGCCGGTTTCCACAACATCCGTCACCATCTTAGCGCCCCATCATCAGGGTGATGTACTCGGCGATGGAATCGACTTCCTCGACGCCGTAGGCACCGGCGCTGGTGAAGTAATCGGCGTCCGGCTCCGTGGGGTGTGTGACCAGGAAGCGCTGATTCCACGGCTGGCGCAACAGCGCGACCTTGGCGTTGCTGTGCAGCGCCACGCTCGTGACGTGCGGCACGTTGTCGTCCAGGTGGAAGCGGATGCCCGCTGTCTGGATCACGGCCGCCTTGTCCGGCGTCAGGAACACGTGCTGCGCGTCGGCGGGCAAGTTGTTCTTGCGGAGCCAATCCAACGTGATCTCCGCCAGCGTGTCCGTCGTCGCCTGCACATTGTGGCCCCCGAAGAAGGAGCGGGCGCTGACCCAGAACAGCTCGTATCCGGCGGCGGCAGCGCGGTGGATCGCAGCGTAATCTTCCATCGTCGCAATGCAAGCGAGGTTGCCGAAGAAGCCCTCCATATCAGCGCTGATGTGATCCTTCATCGCCTTGTTGACCGTGGCGAGGCGTTCCTTCATCACAGCATCCAGCTCGTTGGGTGCCAACCCGACCGGCTGCGTCAGCGTTGGGATACCGATCTCTTTGGCGGCCTCGCTGCGGCCGGTGAAATAGTCTGCTACCACACCGTCGATGTCAAGAGAATAGCGTGTCGTCATGTGTTTCCTCCAACTTCTTTCGGTGGCTGCTGTAGAAACGCCACCGCACTACCCTAATGTTACGCACATCCTTCGTCGCAGTCAAGAAGAGTTCCGCTTTACGGCCCGCCTCAGTCGGGTCATGGGCCGCAATCTTCTTGACCCACACCTGCACGAGAAGCACGCCGGTCAGATCGTCCCCTGGCTCCGTGCCGGGCGGGGCGTGCTCGGCGAGGATGTCGAAGAAAACGGCGGGGCGCTGCGGAATGATGCTGATGGGCGTCGGTGGTGTGTTCACGATGTCACCTTATCGGGTCTCGGCGCGGGAGTCAAATTGTTTACGTGTTTGCATGTTTACCAGGGGCCTCTCTATGTAATGGTGTCTGTTATCTCTGTAGAGTAGTGTATTTATATGTAGTCAGGCCCCCTGGTAAACAGCGTAAACATCCAACATTTGAGCCCCTTTTCGGTCGGTAAACACGTAAACATCCGCATTTTGCTCGGTAAACACGTAAACATCTCAGTCGTCCGCCAAGATGTAACCGCGTGCGACGTTCTGCACGACACCCAGCGTTTCGAGCGCTTCAAGGAGTTGTTTCAGTTGTGGTGCCGGGATGCGCCCGAAGTGTTGCTGCAACAGCCGCTTCCTGATCGGCTGGTTGACGCCAATGTATTCCTTGATCAACTCCTGCCAGCGGGCCTGCTTCTCGTCAATGAGCTGGCCCATGATGTTCAACGTCACACGCTCGGCGTAGCGTGCCGCCTGCCAGCCCAGGCGCACATCCTCCTCGACGATGGTGTTGCAGTGGCCTTCCGTCATGACAGCGTAGATCAGGGCGAACTTCATGGCGTATTCCTGCACGCGCTCCGTCGCTGCCAGCTCGTCGTCGGCAAGGGTGTCACGCCGCCCTTTCGCCCATTCTAGGTAGAGTTCATCCCACAGCTCTTCCGCCTTCTCGTTCATCACGAATTCGGTGCCCACCTGCTTGCTGCCTTTGGTGACCCACGGCACCGAGTTGAAGGCTGCGCGGATGTGGTCAACTACCTCATCCCACATAATTTGGTCGGGCCGCGACGTGCGGGGCAGCGGATCGACGGGACTGCCGTCCACGAAGATGAGTCGGTTGCCGAAGCCGCTTGTCCACTCGATCTCATCGAAGTATTGGGCGAGTTTGCTGAGTGTGCTGTCGGACAGGATGCTAGTGACGGAGTTGATAAGCACCAGCGGGCGCTTGCGTGTCAGCAGGCGGATGTCCTTCGGGCAGTCGTAGGCGGACAGCAGATGCGGGATAAACCCCGCACCGTTGGCGCTGCTGCTGGCCTTCGACAACAGGCGACAGAACTCGTCCTGGTGGATAAGCATCCGGCGCTCCGGGTTGGTGTACAAGTCCTCCTCGTCGAACTCGTGGCCGTCCTCCGTCCGGTTCTTCCAACCCATCATTACTTGGACGGCCTCGCGCTCGTCTCTATCTTTGCAGTCAGCGAACACAGCCGCCTCTAGGAGCCCTTCAGGACTACCCATCGCCTGTTCGATGGTCAGCGGTGTGCTACGCAGCCTGTCGACGTCCTCTTTGTCGTACAGGTCGTTTACGAGATCGATGGCACGGGAGTTCGCGGTCGACTTGAAGCTCGATGTCGGCCCGATGAGCACGGTGTACTGATTAGGGTACAGCCGCCGCCCTTGATACACGAATGCGCGCCGCCCCAACACGGCACCGATGATGTTCATGAGCCCAAAGAAATGGTACTCGTCGCAGGCAGCGGTGTTCTTCTTCAACGACTCGCGGTAGGTATCCCACGGCTCGACCCAGCACTCCTCTGGCAACCCCGCCGGTTGCTTCTTACGTGTGCGTGTAACCTGCTTGCGGTCGCTGGCAACCACATTCTCAGTGGGCCATACGCGCTTCTCGGTCTGGTCAAGCGCCGCCTCGAAGGCATTAGGATCGCACGCGACACGGAGCCACAGGTCGGTTAGGTCACCGCCCTTGCCCAGGTCTTCGGGCAGTTGGATGGTCGTGACCGCAAGACCAATTTGGGCCAGCTCGATAGCCAGCTTCTCCGTCGCCTCTTGGCCAGTTGGGTCGACGTCGTAGATGACGTAGACCTCTTTGATTCCTGCCTCGGTGAGCTTGTTCAGCGCCCGCTGGTTAGGCATGTTGCCCTCACCCGCCAAGAAGCTGATGGCCGGGAAGCCTGCGCGCGTCATTACCCACACGTCGGGCGCACCAGCGCAGACGTACACCAATTTCTCGCGCGGCAGGCGCGGCAGAACGCGGTGCAAATTGTAGACGAGACTCTGACTCTTGACGCCGGACAGCGACAGCTTAGGCTGCCACATATACTTGGGCCGTGTAGTGGTATGCTTGTCGTACCACGTGCCCCGTTTGATCTGCTCGTGCCGCTGGCGCTTTTTGATGCCGTCCAGCTCGTAGTCGATCTCGATGTCGGGGTCGACTTCGGGGTCGTCTACAGGGATGCTGTAGCCACCGGAGCCCACGCCGATACCGAAGCGGTCAATCAGCCAATCACGCGGCAGCCCACGCCGCTCCGCCAGGTCGCCGATCACATCCTTCGGCCGCTTCCCACGCCGCCGCGCGGTCGTGCGGTCAAGGATGAAGTCCTCTAGGGCGTTCAGGTTGGTGACATCGCTCATCGGGCCACACGATGCCATGCACTTGACGCCGCCGCTCTCCGCGTTCAAACGCAGAGAGGGCGTGTCGTCAGTGTGCCCCGGACAGTGGATGCTAATCCAACCGTCCTCGTTCGCTTCCAGGTCGCAGCCGTCGAGGATACTAGGATGGAGCGCTAGGATGCTCTCCCAGACCTGCGGCCACGGCGGCAGCTTGGCCAATTAGTCGTTCTCCCCGTGCTCCCCGTGTGCGCGGTGTGCCTCTTGATCGTCCTCATCATGCGCGTCGTGATCGTCCTCCACACCCGAATGTACACAGGTATGGACGTTGCGCGAGACTTCCGTCACCGAGCCATCCAGCTCTGGCTCAATCGTGTGTAGCACGGCCTTGGCCGCAGCGGTCTCCGGCGTCGTGGCCTTAACGAGCACCGCGACGTGGGTTTCCACGTCCACCAGGAATTCGGTCTCGCCGTCCGGCGTCGATACCTCTACCATCCGCACCGGGAAGTCCGAGATCGGTGGCACATCGTTAACGCGCGGCGCTTCCTGCTTTGGTGTAGTTGGCGTCCCTGTCTTGGCCGGTGTTTCTGTCGGTGTTTCTGTCGGTGTTTCTGTCGGTGTTTCTGTCGTCATGTTGTCCTTCCTTCCAATCGTGTGCGCGCAATCGCGCAGTATTCCCCGCTGACGTCGACGCCAATGAAGCCAACGCCTTCGTCAGCGGCCGCAACCAATGTTGAACCACTACCACAGAACGGGTCAAGCACCACACCGTCCGGCGGCGTCACCAGACGGATCAGCCAGCGCATGAGCGCCAGCGGCTTGACTGTCGGGTGTGTGTTGTCCTCGCCACGCTCCTTCTTCGTGGCCTTCGGGCAGTAGAAGAACCGCGACGCGCCGCCCGCATCACCATAGGTGCCAGCGGCCGTGGCTTCGTCCGGCATGTTGCCGTGGTATCCCCCTGCGCCCTGTGAGCGCTGCCGTTTCTGCCCAGCCTTCATCATACCACTCTTGAGGACGCCGCTCTGCGCGTCCAACAATCCGGCCGGACATTCCGGCTGGTGCGCGGTCTCCGCCACCGGCTGCGGATCGTCGCAGGTGCACTGGAACATGGTGTTGGCAGGCCAACGGCCCGTCCACGAGCGACCTGGTTTCTCAGCATAATTACGCCCCGACATCGCTCGGTTTTCGCTGTCCGACCGCCCATGTTGGCTAATCTGATCCGTCCCAATTCGCGTGGCGTCAATGTTAAGCGCGCCGGTGCCGTGTTTGAGCACGTTGGCCGCGACCGTCTTTTCTGCCAGCGGCTTGCGCGCCAGCAAGATCGGTTCGACTGACGGCTTGAGGCCGGTGCCCCAACCCTCCCATTGCTTCGCTTCCTTCATGGCAGGAGCGGTGACATCCAACTGGACGCGCTGACTGTGATCCTCTCCGGGCCTGAAATGATTAGCGCTGTTGCTCCAATTTTTCGTGCCCACCACTTCCCGCTCGGCCTCTTGAAATAGGCTATCTAATTTGTCATCAGCGCCAATTACGTTCTTGATGATGTTCCATTTCTCGGCGGAGGGCAGAACAGCATCCCAGGTTGACGACTCACGCAAATAGCCACTTGCTTCGAACCCACAGGCTTCATTGAATTCCTTCAATGTCATGCCTTTGGCCTCGTATAGTTTACGGATTTCGCGCTTGATGGCGGAGACATTATGGCCGACGCGGCCCGCTGTCTTATCAATGGCTTTGCTCACGTCCATTGACTTCGGCATCCCCTGCCCGTAGAGCCACAGCAGCATATCGCGCACCTCGAACCCCGCGTCCTCGATGGCGCACCACATGCGATGGTGCGTGCGCGTGCCGCCGAACACAACCATGTGGCCACCGGGCTTGAGGACGCGCAAGCATGCCGCCCAGGTCTCGGGCCGGAACGAGACGCCCTGGTCATCCCACGTCTTGCCCATGAAGCCAAGCTCGTAGGGCGGGTCGGTGACGATGGCCTCAACCGACTCATCCTCCAACGACGCCAGGCTGTCCAGTACGTCGCCCTCAATGATGAGGCCGTCCAGCTCGTCCAGCCAGTATTGCTTAGGCATCCAACTCCCACAAGCGTTCTTCTACAGCCTTGTGCAGGCGCTCCTCGATCTCGATGCCGATAGCCTCTCGCCCTGCCGACAACGCAGCGAACATCGTTGTGCCGGTGCCGACCATCGGGTCTAGCACGATGTCGCCAGGCATGGTGAACAGTTCGATGTAGTATTTGGCCTCGTCCTCGGATTGCGTCCAGCCTTCGGGATGCGCGCTCTTGTCCGGCAGGTCGAACGCGGATGTATCCCAGCGCCACCAGCGCGTGAAGTGGCCACGGCGACAGGGGTGCGAGCAGTTCTCACGGTCGAGCGTCCAGACCGGCTTATCTACCATCACATCCTGCCCGTCCTGCTTGCGCTTCTTTTGCGTCGTCTTGCCGGTATCGATCCGACAGCCGCCCTCGTCCTTGAACTTCTTGCACTCCGGGTCACAGGTGATGTCGTATTTGCCTTTGACGTAAATGAGCATGGGCTTCCAGCGACTCTTGACGCGCACGGGCCGCATGAGCGCGTTCCGACTCGGTGTGTAGAGGCAGTCCATCCAGACGAACTTGAGGTGCATGTCCAGGTCGTGCATGATCCTCGGCAGGTGGTACTGCCCGCTGTAGGTCACCAGTAGCCCGCCCGGCACCAGCACACGGGCCGCCAACGCCGCCAATTCGCCCCACAGATGCAGGAACTCGCCGCCGTAGGGCGGATCGGTGAAGATCATGTGCACGCTGTTGTCGGGGATGTGTTCGTCCGTCAGGCGCGTGAAGTCCCCGCGATAGAAGGTGTACACCTATTGATTACCCCACCCCGGCGGCCGGGCCTTGGCACGCAGCTCAGTGACCGCCTTCACCGCCAACGCCGCGTTCTCGGCAGCGGGCAGATTCTCTCCGTCGTACAGATCGTAGAACTCCGCGATGCGGATCGTTTTGCCGTTTCGGAACACCGCGATGCGGTTCCCGCCGATCAGCTTCCACTCATCCGGCGTCGCCTCATCACGCCTCATCGGCTGGTTCCTCCGTCATCTTGGGCAGCGGCGTGCCGCCCTTGTCCTTCCACTCGCTCACGAGCCGGGGCAGGTGGAACTCGAAGAAGGCCAGGGTCGATGGTTCGTCCGCCTTGCGGTGCTTGAAGAACCAGGTGGCGACATGCTTCAACGTCTCTAGCGAGTACGTTTGCAGCATGTCATCCATCAGCACCGTATCGCGGCCCTTGCCGCGCTTCGGGCGCGGGTACGGCTCCTCGACGTGTCGTTCGTGCAGCTCGCACCAGTGGTTGATGAATTCCCAGATCGTGCGCCAAGGCGTCGCCGGAATATCCCGCTTCTTCGGCGGCGGCGCATCCAGGTCGGGCTCCGGCACCGCGTTCACCGTGACCCCCGGCGGCCGCTCCTCTGTGTCCAGCCACAGCAAGTCGTGTGACTCTAGTTCTTGGAGCGCCTTGCCGAAGCCGAATTTGCTCATGCCCAGGTACTTGGTAATGCGGGCGAGGCTGACTTCCGTCCCCGCCAGGTGATTGTCCGAGAGTGCCGGATAGACCATCGATGCCGGATTCGATAGCACGTGCCGCCAGTACGTGTGCCAGTGATCCGGTAGCTGGTCGAGCGGCATCGCGTGCGTGACAGTGAACGTAGCGTCAGCCACTCTGCTCTCCTTCCACTAGAAGCAGACGGTCGATCTCAGCAGCAATGAGTGCACCAGCCTTTGTCAGCTCCCTGATCCTGTCGCCTGGCCTGTACAACCAGTCCACCTCTCCGTTTAGGCCTTCACACCCCGGCCACCACTGCCCCAGCAGTGTAACTTCCTGGTCAAGACCCCCTGGAAGCGGTGATGCAAGGTCAAACGGCTCCTCCCGGTAGTGTGGGGGCAGGGCATAGATGACCGCAGCCATGACCAGTTCGTCATCCTCATGGCCCCTGTCATGATACTCGTCATACAGGCCCACCTGACGCGCCCGTTCCTGCTTAATGCGTTCTGCACCGTCCATTTTAGTTCCCCCTTACATCGCCTGTCCTGATTCTAACCAGTACCTCTGATGGCGTCAACTTCTCGTGTGCGAAGCCCGCATCTTTGACGGCCGCCAGCCGTTGGCGACTATGGCCCAGGAGGTACTTGTCTCCATGCGAGTCCCAGATGTCGAATACTGCCAAGTAGTCCTTCCCCTCGACCACACGCAACCCGCGCCCGATACGTTGGACGACCTTGTGCTGCGCCTTGCCGCCACCGGCGAGGATCAGTGCGCCGATGGCGGGCACGTTCACCCCCTCATCGAAGATGGTCGTGGAGATGACGCAGTTCATCTGGCCATCGGCCATCGCCCGCAAGACCTTGAGGCGCTGCGCGGTCGTTGCGTTCCCATTGATGAACTCGGCGCGCACGTCGATCTCGCGGAGCGCGCGCTTGATGTTGCGGCCGTGCTCGTTCCACTGCACCGTGATCAACGTCGGCACACCCCAGCCTTCAGAGGTGCCCTTCGCAATCTCGGCGATCACGCGGCAGCGCTTCACGCTCTCGACGATGCCCTCGCGGTACGAGTCCATGTACTTGGTATCCTCGTCTTCGTGCATGTACTCAAATTGCGGATCGACTGTGACCACGAACGGTTTTGTCAAGTAGCCCTGCTCGATGGCGTCCTTCGCCGGGAACGAGTAGAAGATTTCGCCGGTCGCACCCACCAGCTTCAGTTCGGTAATAGGGTCGGACTTGAACGGCGTGGCGCTGTACCCGAAGCGCCAGTACGCCGGGATCGCGTTGACCACGGGCCACCAGGTCTTGGCCGTGGCGCGATGGCACTCATCCAGGTGCACGGCATCAAACGACGCCAGCCACTCCCGCACGGCGTCGGACTCGGCGAAATCCAGCTCGCCGCCGCAACGGCGGCCGCCCTTCTTTTTGTCGCAGGTCTTCTGGTGCAGCTCGCCCGCCGCGTCACAACGCACGCAAACGGGCATCAGACGCCGCACAAGCGTCTGGAACAGGGCGGCCGTGACTAGGCCGGACTTGTACGTGTCATCGCCAACAATCCCGTACAGGGAGTCGTGAGCCGCATTGGGGAAGCTGAGCGTCTGTGGCCCGCGCTCGCTGCCCTCGAACCGCTCGATGGTCTGCCAGGCCAGGTCACGCGAGGCGACAATGATGAGGGATCGGCACCCCAGCCGTCGAATCATCTCCGCCATGATCTCCGTCTTGCCGGTGCCGGTCGCGGCAGCGAACACACCACACCGGGCTTCCATAGCAAGGTCACAGGCTTCCACTTGGTAGGGACGAAGCTCTTTGAGATTGATACCGCCCGCCAGCCCCGGCTCCGCCAAGGGCGCTTGTGAGCGATCCTCCGTGGTGACGTCGACGCCTAGGTCTCTGAGGCGCGCCACTGCGCGCGTTAGCAGCCCGCCAGGGAAGGTGCCTGCTCGCCGCTCGTACAGGCTCATGTACCCATCCCACACCCCGGCCTTGAACTTGGGCATGAAGCGATAGCCGTCCGGCCGGAACCGGAGGAGCCGGTACGTCGCGTCTACTACGCCAGGGTCGTCGGAATGGAGTTTGGCCCAGACCTCGTTAAAAACGATTCGGGCCGATGCACCGTCCTGGGGCAGGATGACTTTGCGTTCCTTGGCACGCTTGCGCGCCTTCCAATTACGGCCGCCGCGCCAAGCGCTACCCTTCTTGGTCGCCATCGCCCTCTGTTTCGTCAGGGGTCTTGTCGGCGGGCTCCGGCGTCGTGGGGTTCTTCACTTCGGCCAGCTCGCTCCGCACAGTGATGAGCTGTTGTTGGAGCTGCTGGTTCTGTTGGATGAGCTGGTCGCGCTCCGCCTCGGCGATGCACTTCGCTACCTCGACCTCAGCGAACCGCTGTTGGAGCACGGCGTGCTCGGCCATGCGACGCTGTTGCTTGGCCATCGCGGCAGCGCGCTGCTCGTCCGTGGGTTGGAAGACCTGCGGCGCGTCGCTTGCGGCCTCCTGATTGATTGGCGTCGGTGCGCCCTTCTCTGGGTTCTTCGTCTTTGATCCCATGATTGGTTCCTCCCTTTCTGTATGCACTCTCGGTCAGCGTATCATGTCGGTCTATGCACCGTCAAATCGGAACGCTACGCACTTGGTGTCGGTAGGCGTCGTGATAGCCGTCGGGTCAAAGGTCGCCGGGGCCGCGCCAGCCGTGACAGTTAGATCGCCGCCGAGATCAGGCTGGCTCGCGCCGCCTGTCTCAAACAACCCCTGCGTCTGATAAAAAATCACGGCCGGGCCTGGCCCCGTACCGGACTCAAAACAAACGAACACGTAATAGTTGCCTGGGTGCAACAGCACATCTGCACCAAGCGTAACCACACGTAGGCCCGTGGCGGTGCCGACAGCATCGATCTCGTCCACCAGCTTGGTCTGCCCATCCTCGGCATAGAGGGCGATTCGCACCTTGTTGTCCGCGTTGGCCCCGCCAAGGGATACGTCATAAGTGATCGTGTCCAAATTGATCGGTGCCGTCACAGTGACAAGATACACCTGCGCGGTAGTTGTAGTTAGTGAAGCGCCCGCAAGCGTTCCCCCAACCGCGTCGAGCGGCTGCGGGATCAATACCGCTGCCTCGCGTGTCGCCATGTAGAGATCGGCGTTCTCATCCTCCCACACTGGCACGCCGACCCGGCCCACGCCGTCAAATACCCAATGCCGCAAGAGGTTCGCCGCCGGTGCTCCTGGGTCGGCCTGGGCCTTGACATCGAGGTCTCCGTTGAACTCTACATCCAAGGGGAACAGTACATCGGGAGTACCGACGGCGGAACCGCGCAGCCGCATGACCTGCTGACCAGTCGACTGGAAGAACCGCAGGTCGTCGGCGTTCACGTCAATGATCCAAATGTCGAAGTTGGCATCATGGGCATCGGTCAGATACATCCGCAGCTCAGCACCCTCGTTACCAGCGGCCGCGCCGAACAGTGACAAGGTGCCCGATAAGGTATCGTTCACACCTACGGTCAAGGCGCTGCCCAGCACGGCCAGGGTGTTGGCGACCTCTACAGTTGGAGCGGTAGCATGGCCCAGTAGCCGTAACGCCAGGAAGCCGCCACCGGACTGGAAGAACCTCATGTCGTCGGCTTGGATGTCCACGATCCATGCGGCAAAACCAGTATCCTCATCAGTCGCCAGGTGCATGTTGATCTGTGCACCCTCAGCGCTTCCTGTAGGCTCACCATGAATCGTTAGGACTCCGCCGGTTACGTCCTCTTCTCCAATGATGAGCGGATTACCGAGAATGACTCCGCCGCCGAAGGTGCCCGCCGCCAAGTAGGCACGCCGGTCAGCGAGGGCTGTAATGTCAGCAGCCACCGTAGTCACCAGCGCCAGTGGCGCGCTGTCTCCAGGGAAGCCAGTGGTGTTGTCAGCGACCGCACCGGCGTTGTTCACGAACACGTAGTTGGTCGCGTTGTCGGTCAGGGTCAGCGTACCGGCGACGATGCTGAAGAAGGTGCCGCCTACCCACATCTGCCCCTGCTCGAACGCGATGTCGATGCCGCCGTTGTCCGTGACACGGAGGGCGCGGGAGTGCTTCGATCCGTACAGGACGTGCGCGGCGGCCTCTACACCCGGCGTGGTCGGGCCGCCAGCGCCAGGATCGCTCGGTGTGATCACAAGCTGCCGCCCGTCCGTGATTTTGGCCATGATCGTCTTTAGGCGCTCAATCTCCGAGAAGTGTAGCGCCAGTTGGAGTTCGGAGCGGACGGATCGTGTTCGTCGTACCATCTCTATGCCTGCTTCATAGCTTCTAGGCCGCCTTGACAAATCCGGTTGTTGGCGATCCCTGTAGCGGCCGCGATACCGTCGGAAACATCGAGCCAAATGTTGGTGCGCGTCGGCGACACCATCATCGATACTGTGTTATCTTCCGGCGTGTCGTTTTGTCCACCATACAGGATGTCCAAGTTCGCATCCCATGTCAGCGCAGCTTGAGCCGTCACGATGGGCATATCATTGAAGGTTTTCCACGACGCGCCGTTGTCGCGCGTGCGCGTGACACCATTGGCGGAGCTACGCAGAATGTAAACGTCAAACGCGGCCCGGAACATGACGTGTGGCGGCAGGTTGCCGGCCGCACCAAGCGTAATGCTAGCGGCGAAGTTCAAACCGTCGTTGTCGCTGAAATCGACGAAGGTCTGCGTACCTGTCCAGTCCTCATAACCGAACAGAATGCGGCCGGTCGTGCAGATCACCAGTGTCATATCAGACTTCTCGGCCCTGTCCGTCAACCCCGTAGGCCCGGCAATACGTGTGTACGTCGCGCCAGCCCCCAGCGTAGCATCCAAGGTAATGAGAAGGACTTGCGTATTGCCTGCGGCCTCTGGCCAACCAACGCACACGACGCGGTTTGGGTTGTGCGGGTCGGCCTCGATGCGGCGATACTTCGTATAGGTGGCGCTGATTGTGGTGTCGTTGTGTACTTCTGTCCAGTTAACACCGTCGTCGGTCGAGCGGTAGATGCGGTGCGCGTCGACGTCGGCTCCGCCTGCAACGGCGTACAGATCGCCATTAGAGGCGCGCGTGATGTCAGCACAATTCAACACCGACGTGTTGTTCCACGTCACACCAAGATCGGGACTACGCTGGAGGGTCTGCCACGATCCGGTGTACGTGCTACCAAGACTGCGGGTGCGGAAGATCACGTCCCCCAGGCCGGGGAAGTGGTAGATTTGCACCACGGGATACGCCGTCGCATCCTGGCTCTGCTCGACCCACGCGCCCGTACCGGATCGGGCCAATGTGCTGGTTGTCCCCCCAACGGTATCGTAGACTGAAGCCAGAATTGCGAAGGCGCGCGGTAGGCGGTACTCGATGTCGATCTCGAACGCGATAGCACCACCCGGCCATGTGGTGCTGATCGGCGCGGCCACCGGGCGGAAGAAATCCCATGTCTTCCCATAGTCAATGGACTTGGCAATGCCTTCGGTCATCGGGGCCAGATAGACATCCTTCCACGCGCTGACGTTCACGAGACGGCCGCGTGGGCGGTTGCCCGCCGTGCCCGGCAGGACGTTCACAATGGGCCAGAACCTCCGGCCGTCATTGGAGACGTAGAAGGTCTTGGTGTCCAACAGCGCACCGAACTGCTGTAGTTGGTTGTTGTTACGTGCCGCGCCAAGACCATCGAGGTTTGCGCCAACCATCGCACCACCGCCGATCTGCCAATCTGCTTCACCTGTGGGGCGGAAATTCCTGGTATAGATGTATGGGTTCGCAGGCGTGCCTGCCGAGTCCGAGAAAACTAGGCCGAGGTCGCCGGATGTTCGATTAGAAGACACGTCATCCACTACGGTCTCCGTGGCAGTACGAGGCGCTGCGCCTGGCCCGTCGCCGGACAGAATCCCCGACCGCCAGTTACCAGAGCCTCCGAGCGGGTTGTGGTGTGTCTGGAACCAGCTACTCGGCACGTTCCCGACGCCGCCAGCGAGAAAAATATCGTCGCCGAATGGCGGGGATGCTACAAAAAGCACATTGACAGGACGTGGATCGACACGGATGCCGTCTGCAAATGGCGGCCGGAGCGGGTGCTGCGCCGGGTCATTGAAGTCGGTATGCACTACCCATGTGGCACCGTAGTCCCTGGACAGGAGCACACGATCTGTGGTAGCTGCCCAGATAATCGGACGGCGGTGTAAGTCCTTTGTGATGGCGGTCATCACATCGCCATCCGGGTCTGTGTAGACGAGCTGGAGACTCGTCATGGCATCAACCGAGCGGTAGATGCGGCCGTTGTCGGTACCGAACAGGATGGTCATCGGTGCGTCGTTGTCCGCCGGGTCATACGTCACCGTAGTGACCACGGCGCTACCGCTCGGCGTGGCGATGTCGCCCCACGACAGGCCGCCGTCGAAGGTGGCCATGCACGTGTTGCCAGCGGCACAGGACACCACCGGCGCGTAGATGTCGCTGTTGTCGGTGCCCATGCGAACCGGAATGGTGACTAAGTTGGTCAGGCCACTGTCATCCGTGACCTCCAGCGTGATGTTGACCTCCGAATCGACACTAGGATCGTAGGCGACCGTATGCTTCACCAGGTCGGGGCCGGACACATCCATCGCACCACCGGCGTAGTCGTCCGTCCAGCGATAGTTAACAATCTGCCCATCCGAGTCGGTCGAGGCCCCACCGTCGAGGGTGAGGACAACCATCAGCGCGTTGCCGATTAGCTCGCGCTCTGCAATCCAGTTGAAATCAGGACGCGGAAGCAGCAGCCCTGATGTACCAGACTGGTCGCCACCGAACAGACTGATCTGTGTGCTCGCCTGGCCTGCGGCAAGCTGGTGCGAGTAGCCACGCACCCACCAATTGCCGCCTAGGCCCGTGACACGCGGGTCATCGATGCCGATGGTCGTTCCCAAATCCATGCGAGGGTCGAACGGCACCTGAATCTCAATGTTCTGCAGGATGCGGTGGAACTTGTCCAGCAACCGCAGCGCTGTCTCGGCCGCCTTCAAAGAGGTTTGAATCAAGTCGTTTTGGTACGCCATCGCGTAGAAGTCCGGGTTGCCGACCGCCAAGTCGTCGGAGAGCGTGATGGCCTCTTCTTCAATCTGTGTCTGGGTCTCGTTCCCTTCCACATCTGTCGATGTCAACGTAGCGCCGCGCACGATGACCTTCTTCTTCACCTGATCCTCATCCTCGTCGTCGCCGATGTCCAGCAGGCGCAGTACCGCCAACGCACGGGTGACGACCTCGAATGCGTGGTCGCCG
>SDBV01008028.1_pt1 | contig 14289 bp, 13 predicted proteins | sample 2277081 | NCBI WGS metagenome assembly SDBV01 (sample SAMN10402039, study PRJNA504765) | marine sediment metagenome | isolation source: marine sediment core GS10_PC15, 223 cmbsf | place: Arctic Ocean: Southern Knipovich Ridge | collected 2010
TCGCCTGTGCAAGTTCGGCTGCTGCACCCGCAAGACATTTGTCTGCTATCACCAAAACCAGCAGGCCAACCAGAACTAAAGATGTGAAAAAAAGTCTCTTAACCATAATTCTAACCTCCTAAATCAACAATATTAAACCTTTTATATGTTGAGAGGAAACAACGTTGTTTTATAAAGAACTCCTCTTTAGTCTTAATAGTATATGCGTGCCGGCTCGGATGTCTATAAGAATTCCAGATTTTTTTTAATTTTTCTGTTGCCATAAAGACGAGAGAATTTAAGGCCTACGCTTGTGCCCTAGGTAGTACTTTTTTCCGACCTTTGGCCATTACCTGGCCGAATTTGTACCACTACACTAATAAGGTGCGCCGAATCGCAGATTTGTTACACTTTTTTTCATTTTTTTTCACTTTTTTTTCAGAAATTCCAGCAAATAGCAATTATGTTCGGCACTTTATTTGCTCTTATTGATTTTGTACCCAGTTACGAGCATTTTTAGGATATCTGGCATGTTCAAGGATGTTCATGAAAAAGCTCTCGAATACTTCCGTTCCCCAGCGGCTGCGTGCCTTGGACAATACACTGTGATCGGGCGTATCTTCATCAAGATCGTAGTCGCAGAACCATAGCCAATCCATACGTAAGGGTAACTTACGCATTAAGGCTCGTTCACTCTTAACGTTCTCGTAAAACAACAAGAATATAAGTTTGAGTATGACAGCCGGATCAATCGATGAAATGCCGTTATTGCCATACATATCAGCCACCTGTGAGCGAATGAAATTAAAATCGACCAACTGCTTTATCTTATGCAGAGGATCATCTTTCGGCATTCTCTGTTCCAGTGACAGGCCGTGATAAAACAGCTTGGTTTGAGTTTTTTTTTGGTTTGCCCATCATGATATGAATATTCTTCAATAGGGTTATCAACTACAGGGCAATTTTAATACATTTAACGTTTTTTGAAAGCTGTTTTTGATATATTTGGGCAACACGCCCTAACGACAATTAACTAAATACGGTTTGCTTTGGCCGGCGGTATTGTTATAATACCGCTTGTTTTGATTTGAGGTTATAGATAAGGAGTTCTGTTTTGGTAGAAGGAATGACTCTTCTTGAGACCCGGGGTCTTGTGAAGAAATACTCCGGGCGGGTGGTTGTTGATGAGGTATCGATTACGATTGCCCAGCGCAGTATCGTTGGGCTTTTAGGGCGAAACGGTGCGGGCAAGACCACTACCTTTCGTATGACTGTGGGTATGATAAAGCCCGAAGCCGGCTCGGTTATCTTCGAAGGCCACGATATTACTAAACTGCCGATGTATAAACGTGCAAGGCTTGGTATGGGTTATCTTTCGCAGGAGCCGAGCATCTTTCAGCGGCTGAGCGTCCGGGACAATCTTTATGCGATTCTGGAGACGATGTCTATCACCAGCGCCGAGCGTAATCGCAAGGCTGATATGCTTATCGAGCGTTTTGCACTGACAGAGGTTGCTAACAGCCATGGCAGGTTCCTGTCGGGCGGTGAGCGAAGAAAGCTCGAGATCGCACGCGCGATGGTGACCGACCCTTCGTTGATTCTGCTGGATGAGCCGTTCAGCGGAGTCGACCCGATAACTGTCGAGGAACTGCAGCGGGAAATCAGGCGGCTGGTTGCCTCGGGCGTTAGTATCCTTATTACCGACCACAATGTCGAAAGGACCCTTGAGGTAGTTGACAAGGCCTATATCATCGACCATGGAAAAGTCATAGGCTCGGGCCCACCGGCTGAGATTATCCAGAACAAGACCGTCAAAAAACTGTACCTCGGAAACACCTTCGTCGGCGATGAATTCGACTGACAGCATTGTGGGCCGGGAGATTCGGGAAAAAGATTAATGCCAGATATTGATATTGAAAAATGCCGGATTACGCATTATCCGGCTGATGTTCTTGCAGAGCCTGCGCAGCCGATTGACGAGATAGATGATAATGTCCGTCAACTGGCCGACAAGATGACAGACATTATGCTGGAAAAGAAAGGGATAGGTCTGGCAGGGCCGCAGGCGGGGGTGCCTCTTCGGATTTTTATCATATCGCTCGATGGGACAAGAGAAGGCGTCAGAGTGTATATCAACCCGACCGTGACTACCGGTGGTAAACTGGCCGTGACCGAAGAAGGGTGTCTGTCGGTGCCGGATGTTGCGACGAGAATACAGCGATATGAAAAGTGCACCGTTACCGCCACAGACCTGGATGGTGATGAATTTACCGAGGAGGCCGAAGAGCTTTATGCCAGGTGCCTGCAGCACGAATACGACCATATCGAAGGTATAACGATAGTCAACCGTATGGGTTCGGCAGCGAGAATCGTACACCGTGGACAGCTCAAAAAACTTGCAGAAGAACACAAATAAAACACTGCAAAGTAAACAATTAAGCTATTGAAGCGATTGGAAGTTGCACTTGTATTTTTGGAACGAAGATGAAAATAGTCTATCTTGGCAGCGGTGAATTCGGTATCGAATGTTTAGATGCCTTGGCGCAGTCGAGCCATAGCCTGGAGTTTATCGCAACCCAGCCGCCGCATCCTGCGGGCAGGGGCAGAAAGCTGCGACCTACGCCGGTCGCGCAGTGGGCACAGGGCCGGTCGATGTCTTTTATCGAAGCCGGCAATATAAATGACGCCTCTGTCATCGACAGGATTACACACTTCGGACCTGACTTAATTGTTGTGATTGCATTCGGGCAGAAAATCGGTAATCAACTTATTGACCTGCCGCCCAAAGGGATGATAAATGTGCACGCTTCACTGCTTCCGAAGTACCGCGGGGCGGCGCCTATAAACTGGGTGGTAATCAACGGCGAAAGCGAGACCGGTGTCAGCATAATTGGCGTAGTTGAAAAGATGGACGCAGGTGACATCCTTGCCCATGCCAGGACCGACATCAAAGCAGGTGAAACCGCCGGCCAGCTCCACGACAGACTGGCAGAGATGTCAGCTCCTTTGCTGCTGGAGACGATAGACAAAATCGCCGCCGGCTCGGCAGTTTATGCCGTGCAGGACCATTCCAAGGTGACACTGGCGCCGAAGTTGAAGAAATCGGATGGCTTTTTGGACTTTGGTGAATCGGCGGAAGTTCTGCAAAGGAAGATACTTGGTTTTTGGCCCTGGCCGGGTGCATCGGCTTCTTACATACCAAAAGAAACGCGCAAGTGTCAACGGGTAGCTATAGCCCAGGCCCGGGTTGTGGAGAATTCAAATCCCGGCGGTTTGGCTGCCGGTGTGCTCGACGAAAATTTGAATGTGATCTGCGGCGAAAACGCTCTTGCGATTACCAAAATCAAGCCGGCAGGGGGCTCGCTTATGGGCTTTGAAGATTTTGTTCGCGGCAGGCGCACGAGGCCGGGCGATTTATTTACGAAGATTGAGCAATAGTAATGGCCAGCCAGGAAACCAAACCAGCTCGCACCATCGCGATGATGGTATTAAACCGCTTCGACCCGGAACGCAATTATGCAGGGGCTATTCTAAATGATCTTATTATACAGACCAACGAAAGGCAGCGAGCGACTGACCTTGTGTTCGGGACGATAAGAAACCGCTCGGCTATCGATATGGTAATAACCAAATTCGGCAACTGTCCGGTCGAACGGATAGACGCCGGTCTTCTAAATATTATTCGGATAGCTGTATATGAGCTGGTGTATCAGCCTCAAGCCGCAGAATACGCTATTGTCAATGAGGCTGTCGAAAATGCCAGGGCTTTGGCAGGTAAGAAGCAGGTCGGTTTTGTCAACGCGGTGCTTCGTCAGATTACAAGGCAGATACAAAACCGCCAAGCTGCGTTGACGGAGGCTGAGGTGACAAAGGTGCTGCCACAAACATCTTCGTGCGGCTGTGCGTTTGATAGTGACTTATTACCGAGGCCCGAAAAGCAGCCGGCTGACTATTTAAGCACGGTCTTTTCGCTGCCAAAATGGCTGGTAGCTGAGTGGTTGGCGGAATTCGGCGAAGAAAAAACCCGACAAGTATGCTTTGCAGGCAATCGAAGGCCGGGTATTTACGCAAGGCCAAACGGGTTAAAGACAACTGTGGGCGAGCTTGCTGAAAAATTTGCTGGTGCCGATATTGATTTTGAAATAGCAGAAGGGTCGCTTTTGAAAATCAAGGGGTCGCGGGTGGTAACTGAGCTTCCGGGCTTTGGCCAGGGGCTGTTCAGCGTTCAGGACATAACGGCGTGGCGGGCGGTAGAATTGCTGGAGCCGCAGGCAGGTTGGACGATACTGGATATGTGCGCAGCACCGGGGACAAAGACGATGCAATTGGCTGAAGTGACCGGCGATAAAGCAAAGATTATCGCAACCGATATTGACGCGAAGCGACTGGAAATGGTCAAAGATAATGTCGAGAGGCTTGGGATAGGCAGTGTTAATATCGCTGCCTACGAGAAGTTAAAGGACGTCGTTGCCGAGGCCGGGCCGTTCGATAGTGTACTGCTGGATGTGCCGTGCTCGAACACCGGCGTACTGGCAAAGCGTATCGAAGTACGCTACAGGATAACTCCAAAGGCAATAGAAAAACTTGCAAAAACACAATTGCGGCTGCTGAATACCGCAGTTAGTATGATTCGGCAGGGGGGTAAAATCTGTTACAGTACGTGCAGTATTCAAAGAAGCGAGAATGGCGAACTTGTAAGAAAATTCCTGCGGGCGAGGCCTGATTTCGAATTGCAATCCGAGCAGCTTACTTTGCCGTCGGCGCATGGATTTGACTGTGACGGCGGGTACGCAGCAATCCTGACCCGAAGCTGACATTCATCATATCTTGAAGGTAAAGTTGTGATCGGGGTCGGTTCTGTATTTTTCATATAAGGGGCAATAGTCCTTTACCTGTACGGTTTTGCCATCGGGCAGGAATTCAAGCAGTCTCAGCCAGCTTTCGCCTCCGATAGGACGGATGCCTTCCTGGAAATTGATTAGCATCTGATGGACCCAATTGTCATTGTCGGCTTTGCTTGCCAGAAAGCCGACGCCGTCGTTGAGGACATGGCCATTGATGGTCATAAAGACGTTTGCGTGTTTTTTAACGAGTTTTTGCCAGATTTCTTCGCCGTCATTCGTACCTTCGGCGGCAATGCCGTAAGAATATGGGCTCCATTTCTGGTTTTTGCCTTTTTTGTGCCAGTCGTATCGGGTCGAATCGCTGTACAGGTATGCGTGGGTGGCGATGACGGCTTTATGGTCAGGGTATTTTGCCAGGATTTTGTTTGCCCATGCCAGTACCTCGTTCCGTGGCCCCATTTCGAGATTGACGATAAGCCAGTCGCAGCGGCCGGCCTTAAAAAGGTGGTAGTTGTTTTCGATCCTGCCTTTTTCCATAGTTCCGCCGAAAGTGGGCCAGTTGGCGAACCGGGAAGGTGGAAAGTAATCATTGGCCAGAGTGTGGCGATTTCCCGCCTTTCCGTCCGGGCCGTTATCGTGGTTGCCAAGCACTACGGTGTACGGGACAACGCCTTCGAGCCTGCCAAGAGCGTTACTTGCCCGCTGCCACTGCTGGTCGTTGTTGTTGTGGGTGAGGTCGCCGAGAGTAAGTACATAGGTGATATTGTATTTGTCCTTGTTCTCAACAATCCACCGTGTCTGTAGATGAAACAGGCCGGGAAAGATCTTTGAATAGAACTGTGGGTCGGGCAGAATCGCCAGCGTCCATGAGCCGGGCACAAACGGTGTAGGGTCGGTATCTGCCGTCGAAGCAGGTGGGTTTATTGCAGTATAATCTACAGCCCATGCATTTTTCGCGTAACCTGCGGCACCTAAAACAACCGCGGCCGCCAGGAAATCACGTCTGTTTATTTTTGCCATAATGCAGCCTTTCTGTTATTCCAGGGTTTGCCTGTAAAATTGTATTATCGGTAGCAATAGTATAACTGCCGGCGGTGATTGTGCAAGAAAATGTTCGTTTAAGATGGTCTGAAGTTGATGTCACTGTGTGGAAGATTGAAATGGGATTAAAAGTGCAATCCACCGTTTTTCCACAAAGTTGACTTACGTTGTGCAAAACGTGTTAAAAATAAATTTTTTTCGCGCGCAACTTCAATGCTGACAGTAACCTCTGTGAGGTGGAAAAGAATTTTTTCAAAAGGCCCTTGATTTGATTTGCCGATGGCCAATAATAGCATCTAATAATTTGATTTCCCCTGAAGAGGAGAGTATCAATGCAGAGCACAGTCACGGATGATACCAGTGCTGTCAGCGCAATCAACGAAGTTCTTGCTGAGAGGATTGGGCCTCAAAAGTTTAGGATATGGTTTAAGAACTCAACGAGGATGGCGATTGCCGACGGCTATTTAAAGGTCGGTGTCCCCAATCTTTTTATCGCAAGCTGGATAGAGAATCATTTTTCCAGTGATATCAATCATGCGGTTCGTGCCGCTACCGGTGCCAACCGCAAGATCACCTTTACAATCGACCCGGAACTTGCCGGCCACCAGAGGCGAGGGCAACTGGATTCTCAGGCCCAGCTTGTGGAAAAAGCACAGAATCGAACACCGAGGCAGCGGGCCGTAATAAAACCTGTTGCGAGTAAGAGGCTGAAGCTGAGCCTGGATACCTTTGTTGTGGGCTCGTCCAATGAACTGGCCTACAATGCCGCGAAAACGGTCATCAACGATAAGCAAAGCCCGTTTAACCCGTTATTTATTCACGGCGGCTATGGCATCGGCAAGACACATCTGCTGCAGGGTATTTGCAATGGCGTGACGGGCAAACGTCCTGAGACCAATTGGCTGTACCTCTCTGCCGAGGATTTTGCCAACCAGTTTATCCTCGCGTTGAAGACGGGCAAACTCGAAACTTTCCGGCGTCGAATGAGACATACGGACCTGCTGGCTATCGATGACATTCATTTTCTGGCGCGAAAGACCTCCACGCAGGAGGAGTTTCTGCATACCTTCAACAGCATCGATTTGGCCGGCAAGCAGGTGATTATGGTCTCCGATGCGCATCCGAAGATGATAGGGCAGCTTTCGGAAAAGCTGGTAAACCGGTTCGTATCGGGGATGGTGGTTAGGATTGAGCCGCCGGACCTGCGGACCCGGTGTGAAATCTGCAGGCAGTTTGTCCAAACGATGCGCAAGAGCATCCCTGAAAGTGTGATAAAATTTACGGCCGAACACCTGCACACCAATGTACGTGAACTCGAAGGCGCTCTTTTGAAATTAATCGCTTATTCGTCGCTTCAAAAGGAAAAAATCACGCTTAATATGGCTAAGGAGGTGCTGGCCGAACACCTGGCCAGGACCGACCCGATAGTGCATGTATCGGACATCGAGTCGGCGGTCGCGACTTATTTTGGTCTGACGCCCGCCAATATTCACTCATCGAAGAAAAACAGGACTGTCGCACTGGCCCGGCATTTCAGTATGTACCTGGTCAGAAAGCATACCAGGCTCTCGACGCCGGAAATCGGCAGGTGTATGGGCAATAAGAACCACGCTACGGTGCTTATGGCCTGTAAGAAGATAGAGGATTTAATCAAGCGAAATGCCGAACTGCACTGGCAGGGCCCGACCGGCAATAAGGTTGCCAAGGCCAGGGGCGTACTTAATAATCTGGAAGAGAGTATCTCCGGCTGAATCGGTCCTGCGGTACGGCAGCTATTATCAGTATTGGCAAATCCGAGCGGCATACCAATGACTTTTGGCTTTACAGACCGGTTTTGGTGCTTGATTTGGTAATTGGCTGTTGGTGGTGGAGAAAAGAATAATCTAAAAGGGCGACAACATAGTTTCCCACGATATTGCCGCCCTTAAGGCCCTTGCCCGAATTTTAGTTCTATATTAAAGAAGGAGGAAATTGTTCCATTTTATAACTTTACGCGGCCGTTGTGGAATGGTTCGGTATATTCGGAAAAATCGTCAAAATTTTTATCCGCCGACCAGGTGGGTCGTTTTTTTATTGGAGCCGAGCGAGCCGAATAGCTGATTTGTGATTAAAGTTCTGGCAAATTCAGCGGTTTTGGTGTATAAATCAGGCCGTTATCGTGGAGCAGTGGCAGAGTGGTTGCTTGGGACGGTCTTGAAATTATTACCTTGATTGCTGGCCGATCTATAATCGATATCGTCAAGCCGACGTCGAGTGCAATCGCGGGAAAGATTGATATTAATGGATAAGGGACAAATTTTATGAAAATCCGTAAACTATCCAATCGGTACCGAATGATACTCGTGGCATGCATAGTTATAGCAGCTATTTCAGTGCTTTGCATTTCCTGTGATAGTAAATCGTCCGGAACCGACGGTAAAAAGGTTATCAAGCTCAGAGTTGCCCACACAGCCAACAGTAACAGTCACATACACAAAGGATTGGAATATTTCTGCCGGTTATTAGAAGAGCGTTCCGATGGAGTGCTCCAGCCCTCGCTGTATGGAAACAGCGTGTTGGGCGGAGCCAGAGTATTATTAGAGGGACTTCAGCTTAATACGATACAAATCGCGGCCCCCGCGGCTGCGCCTCTGAGTGCGTTCGACTCCAAGTTGATGCTCTGCGATATGCCGTTTCTCTTTGATGACCACGAACACGCCGAACGAGTACTCGACGGCCAGGTTGGTCAACAGATTGCTGCCGATTTGCCAAAGAACTGCCGGATTCGTGTACTTGCCTATTGGGTTTCCGGCTTTCGCAGTGTTTTCAGCAAGAAGGGCCCGATTGAGAGTATAGAAGACATAAAGGAAATAAAAATTCGGGTGATGGAGTCACCGGTGTTTATTGATGTATTCCTGGCTTTGGGAGCAATTCCTACTCCGATGGCCTTCGGGGAACTCTATACATCGCTGGCCCAGGGAGTAGTCGATGCCGCCGAGAACGACGCCGAATCGTTCCTGACGATGCGATTCTATGAAGTCTGCAAATACTTCTCACTGACCGAGCATGCCTACTGCGCCATGCCCCTGGTAATCAGTGAGAAGTTCTTCCAGTCGCTGAGTAAGGAGCTCCAGGCCGTTGTCCAACAGGCCGCCTGTGACGCTCGTGACTACGAACGCCAATTAGCCAAGCAGGCAAATGAGCAAGCGTTGAAAAAGCTGGAAGCAGAAGGTGTCAGGATCAACACCTTAGACACAACCGCATTCAAAAAGGCTGTGGCTGTGGTATACAAGAAATACGAGCAGCAAATTGGCCCGGACATTCTGAATATGGTTCTCGACGAGCGATAGAGCACGACAGTAAATCATGCAGTGTAAGGATGTTGGTGAGTCTTTTTCTGCTGTCACGAGGTCTTCTCATCAAAGAGAAGAATCTGCGTTACCTAAGCCGCCGACCACCTTCTCGATAAAGCAATTACCGCTTTGACGCGGCCGGCCTGACGTTTATCACGCAAGCAACGATAAACCTTTTCCAACTCAGCTATTTTCTTTTTTGACAACGTATAATCTTTCATATATACTGTTTATTTGGGCACAAAATGCTTTCTGGTTGAAAAGTACGGGATTTTTCAATCGAGAGCAGTATAAAACGTCGATATTCAGCCGTGCCACATTAGAAAAAGGAACCCTTTTGAGAAACTGGGAAAATGCTTTACGGATTGCCGGATACCCTGCGCCTTTCATCTTGTCGGTTATTCGTGTGCTTATCTTTGTTTTAATGGTCCCTTTAATAGTCTCTGTGTTTGGCCAGGTGCTCTATCGCAAGCTGCTTGAAGGGGCGATTCCCTGGTCCGAAGAGTTGGCCAGGTATCTTTTCATCTGGATCGTATGGTTAGGCGCAGTGGTAGGCATACAGCGCAAGGCCCACTTTGGTATCCAGGTGCTCGTCGAGCGTTTTCCGCGACCTCTGAGGCGTTTGGCACAGATAATCGTCTTAGCAGCTTCGACTTTATTTCTGGGCATCATAATATGCAAAGGTTTCCAACTGGCTGTTGCCAACTGGCATCAACTCTCCCCTGCCATGCGTATCCCGATGACACTGCCCTACCTGTCAGTACCTGTCAGTGCGGTACTGATGCTCTATTTTTTTCTTATTGACTATCAGGATAAGCCGCAGGAGTCTGAATGAGTAGTGCTGTGCTGATGTTTGGTATATTCCTGCTCTTTTTAGTGCTTGGCATGCCCATTGCGATGTGTATGGGCATTGCTGCGATGGCTGCGATTATATACATCGGTGTACCGATAAGCCTGATGCCGCAGTTAATGTTCTCCTCACTTGACCAGTTTCCTCTCCTGGCGGTGCCTTTCTTCATTATGGCAGGCGCCTTGATGCAGGCCTGCGGTATGACCAGGCGGATTATCGATTTGGCCTATGCTTTTGTGGGTCACATTCGGGGCGGGCTGGCAATGGTGTGTGTGATGGCCGCCATGATTTTCGCCAGTATCTCCGGCGCCGGGGTCGCGGCAACGGCTGCGATTGGCTCGATGTTGATTCCAGCAATGATTAAACGAGGATATAAGCCCAGCGAGGCTGCGGCACTGCAGGCAACAGCCGGTGCGATAGGAGTGATTATTCCTCCGAGCATTCTCATGATCATTTTCGGCGCGACTGCCTCTCTTTCGATCGATAAAATTTTCCTCAGCGGTGTCACTCCGGGCATATTAGTCGGTATTGCACTTATGATTACAGCATATATTTCATCGGTGCGCAACCGCTACCCTGTGGAAAAAAAGTTCGAGTTTGCACGGGTATTGAAAGCGTTCAGGCACGCGGTTTTACCGTTAGGTATGCCGGTGATTATACTGGGAGGTATTTTCAAAGGGATTTTTACTCCTACCGAAGCTGCGGTTGTTGCCGTAGTTTACACGCTGTTTGTTGCGTTCGTCATCGAGCGCAATGTGAAATTAAGCCAGTTGCCGGGGATTTGTCTTAATGTCGCGCAAATAACCTCAATTGCCACATTCCTGGTCGCCACAACCTCGATGCTTGGTTGGGTCTTGGCCAGTGAGCATATCCCGCAGAAGATCGCCACAGCCCTGCTGGCCAACCTCCACAATAAATATGTCATTTTGCTTTTAATCAACATTCTGTTGCTCTTCGTCGGGATGTTCCTTGACAACATACCTACCATTATTATCTTTGTTCCGGTTTTGATGCCTATAGCCAAAGAGCTTGGTATCGACCCGTACCACATGGGCATCGTCATCTGCTTTACCGCAGGCATAGGACTGGCAACACCGCCGGTAGGCCCTAATCTGTTCGTCGCCGCGGCTATTTCCAAATCGTCCCTGGCAGAGGCATCTCATGCCGCCATTCCTTATTTCATCGCTATGGCCATCGTCTCGATACTGGTAACCTTCATCCCGGCTTTGAGTTTGTGGCTTCCGCGACTGGTTGGTTCGTAACAGGAGTTGAATTTATATAGGTGGAATTCGATATGAATAATGAAACAGATAAACAAGCGTTCGAGTTGTTTGACGGTCGGCAGCGGCATCGGTTTGATCTGCCTGCAGGGAACATATTGAGCTACCGTCAGTTGGAAAAACCTGAGCCTTTAACCGATATAAGCGCTGCGTTGCTGCAGAGACTGCACAACCCAATAGCCTCAGCAGGATTGCAAGAGCAAATCAAGGCAGGTATGAATGTTCTGCTGATTTGCGATGACTACTCCCGACCGACGCCGATATATCTTCTACTTCCTCCTCTACTGGCTGAACTTAATCGTCTGGGTATTCCTGACAAGGATATAAAAATTCTTGTCGCTGCCGGCCATCACCGTCAAATGACCCGTGACGAAAAAGTAGCCAAGTATGGCAAAGAGGCTGTCGAGCGTATCGAAATCGTTCATCATTTTAGTGAAGACACGGACAATCTGGTCTGCCTCGGCCGAAGCAGTCACGACATTGACGTATGGGTAAACAAACTGGCTGTTGATGCAGATTTTACAATCGGGATAGGCATAACTGAAGTCCACCCCTGGGCAGGTTTCGCCGGCGGCGGAAAAATCATCAACCCCGGCATTGCGGGAAAACTAAGCATCGATCAAACCCATTTGCTGCCGATCCTGCCGAATGTCAATATCGGCAAGACTCAGGAAAACCCATTCTGGCAGACGTCAATGGAATCCGCTGAGATGCTGCCGTTGAATATGCTGATAAATTGCCTGCTGGATATTGACGAACACATAATCGACTTGGCTGTTGGCCAAACCAGGCAGGCCCATTTGTGGCTCATCGAACAATTTTTGAAAGCAAACGAGCTTATGTTCTCCGAACCTGCCGATATTGTGATTACAACCGCCTATCCCAAGTATCCATACTGGGGACAGGTAGTGATTTCGCTTTACAACTCGGCCAGAATAGTCAAGCCGGGCGGAGTTCGGATTATCCTGGCTTCCTGCGAGGAAGGGCTGGGGGACTGTGAGCATGAGACCGACTTTTACTATCGGTCTCTGAGCCAAAAACATAAAAGTCCCCGCCACTACTGGGATAACTGGCTTGGCGAGGGCAACTGTGATTCACGCAATACCTGCGCGGTATACCGTCATCTCTGCGACGCCGAGCTAAGTGATCCTCTTATCGTCACCGATAACCTGCCGACCGGGCTGGTCAATCAGCCGGTGTATCGGTCAATAGATGAGGCGTTGGAATATGCCTTCGGCAAATGCGGAAAAGACGCCAGGATCGCGATTTACGATAAGGGCGCAATGGTCCTTGTAAGTTTAAAAAGCTAAGAACGTGTAAATAAACTATCTTTGTTTTTGGCCGGCTGTGCCTTATCGGGTCAAACGTTAAAGGCCTTGACAAACCGCAAAGTCAGGCTTAAGTTTATTCTCATATTAAATCGTTTAGGAGTAGCAATTATGAAGTCTGGCGTAGTTATGTCCTTATTGTCCGAGCCCACAAATGGGCCTTTCGTCCTGCAGGAAACACTGGAAGAGAACTGCCAAAAGGCCGCTGAACTTGGCTTTGAAGCAGTAGAAATTTTCTTCAGATCCCCGGACGACCTGGACGTCGAGAAGCTGAGGAAAGTGCTGAAAAACACGGGATTGCAGCTGGCGGCCTTAAGCACCGGCGGAGGCGCGAAGTTCGAAGGGCTGAATCTTTGCAGTAACGACCCGGCAGTCCGCAAGCGGTCAAAGTGCTTCGTGCGACAGGTCATCGAGAAAGCCGGAGACCTGGGGGCATTCGCCATTGTCGGCTTGATTCAAGGCGTGTTGGACAAGAATACTGTCCCGGCTGTCGCTAAGCAGATGCTCACGGACGCCTTGAACGAATTGGCACAGACAGCGGTACCGTATAGCCAACCCCTTGTGCTGGAGCCGTTAAATCGCTATGAGACCAGTCTCATTAACACTTTGGAACAGGGAGTTGACCTGATTAAGTCCCTGAGCACGACGAATGTAAAACTTCTTGCAGATTTGTTTCACATGAATATCGAGGAATCTTCAATCTGCGAAGGACTAAAAACCAGCGCCGCGTATCTCGCAGACGTCCATCTGGCGGACAACAACCGGCGTCCTCCCGGCTGTGGAAGTCTGGATTTTGCCTCAATTGGCGAAACGCTTAAGGAGATTGGTTACAAAGGGTTTGTTGCCGCTGAGTGCCTGCCGTGGCCCGACGGTGAGAAAGCAGCCATAAGTTGCATCGAGTGTTTCAGAAAACACTTTTCATAAAGACCTTCGGACAGTGCTAATTATTGGAGAAAGGAACGTATCATGAAAATGGCAGTGGGAAGCGATAATATTTGTAACCTGACGGACACGATTCTGGCATATCTGGAATCGAGAGCAATAGAGGTAACCAAATGTGGCGCGCTGGCGGGCAAATCGGTTGATTATGTCGATGGGGCATCAGAAGTCGCAGAGCTGGTAGCAAACGGAAATTGCGAGCAGGGACTAATCTTCTGTAACACAGGTACCGGAGTTACCATTATCGCCAACAAGTTTTTTGGCGTCCGTGCCGCCCTGTGCGTAGATAGCTTTTCGGCCAGGATAGCCCGTCTGGCTAATAACGCCAATGTCATTGTCCTGGGAATTCGGCTGACTGGGGAAATGGCAGCCAAGGAAATCGTAGATTCATGGCTTGACACCCAGCCATCGGACGAACCCAGGAGGATGGAATTTCATCGTAAAACCGATGAAATCGACCGGTTGAACCGTAACAGTTGTCCAAAAAGCTTATCAAAGTGAATATTACTAATCGCTTATGTTAGCGAGAAGATATAATTAACTCAAACTGACCGACTCGCCGTGCTGGCGCCCGTCGCAGCAGGTGGCCAGTTTGAAATATCAAAAATCAAAGATTAAATATCAAAATTGTGGATTCAGCCCCCATAAGGGGTAACCTTCGGCTGATACTGATGTTATGTTATTTTACTTTCGTCA
>SDBV01008029.1_pt1 | contig 14288 bp, 19 predicted proteins | sample 2277081 | NCBI WGS metagenome assembly SDBV01 (sample SAMN10402039, study PRJNA504765) | marine sediment metagenome | isolation source: marine sediment core GS10_PC15, 223 cmbsf | place: Arctic Ocean: Southern Knipovich Ridge | collected 2010
GTGACCGAATCATCTGCAACCGTTACATCTTGGTAGATATTTTCATCGCCGGCCCCATCATTGTCATTTACTGTGTCGCCCGTTGCGGTGCCATCAGGCGCGATCACCGAATCGTCTGTGATTACAGGAGTGCCGGTTGTTGACCATACACCATTGCTCAACACTTCCGCATACTTGAGCAAATTCTGCCGTGCCCGCACGCGAATGCCGGTTGTGGTGTGCTCGTATGTGGTGACTGCGCTTCCCACTTCCGCCTGAGCGCCCCAGGCAATCACTGTCCCCGTTGTCGCCGCTGTGGAACTTGCCGGAAAAATACGCACCCGCAAAACAGTGTTCCCCGTGCCATTATTTATTATGGTGGGAGCAGTAAATCTCCACCACCCGCTGCCGATTTCTTCGATGGAACCTGTGGACACTGAATGAGTTGACCATGTTAAATTAGAGGCATTGCTTACTGTTGTCCCACCCTCCAGTCGCACATCGATTCGCGTTATTGCCGCCGTTCCTTCAAAGAAGTAGAAGGAAACCGCATAGCTCGTGTAATCATCTAAAATTGTTTTAACTTGATCTATAATTATCCTTTGCGCTACCGCGTCCGAATCTGTTATTGTATCGCCCGTTATTCCACCAAGGGGATCTGTAGTGGTATTTGGTGTGACCGACCCTGTCCCGGTAATTATCCACACCGCATTATCAAACTGCTCCGAGCAATCCAGCAGGTTCTTCCGCGCCCTGGCGCTCCCAAGCGGGGTGGTGCGGCGCGGAGGCCCCAGCAGGAACGTCTTGGAAACGCCTTTCAGTGTCGCAATGAACGCCGTCCACGCCGCCGCGTCGGCATCGGACATCGGCTCCAGGCCAACGGATGCACGCCACCATTGCCCGGTGTGCTCCTGCATCTGCTGTTCGCCGGTAAACGATGATTCCGAAACCGCCACCTTGTTGAACGGCACCAACGTCAGATTTCGGATACGGCCTGTCTCCGGAAGCGATACGGGGTAGGTGATGGTCATCGGGAACCCCTGCGCTGGGATTCGCGCATCATGCGAAACGCCTGGCGCGCTGCGTTGTCGGTGATCTGATTTGCCACAAGGCTTAGAGCCGCCGTTTCATCGGCCCCCCTTCCGGAAAAGTCCGGGTTACTGGTGATGTTGACTGTGGTATCCCCGCCTCTGCTCAGGTTCCCGGTGCTTCCCGTTCCGCCATTGTTGACTTCTGCTGTATCGCCGCCGCCGAACTTATTCGACAGGAAGTCCAACGGCCCCGCACGATTCTGCCCTGTGATCGCGTTGAATAGCGCAGCCTCGACCTGGGCTTGTAGCAGCCGGCGGATCAGGTTGCTGAGCACCTTGTCCAGACGTTCGCCATTCATCAGTGCAGCAGCGAAGCCCGATGATACTATTGCCCCGAAAGAGTTGAGGGATTGTTGAATGTGTGCGGCGGCTGCAATAGCTTCCGCAATCATAATATCGTCGATTTTTTTCTGAAACTCTGCCAAGCCGTTTAAATAAGCCTCTTGGATGTCTTGCCGTTTCTTCGCAGCTTCCGCTTCTGCTGCGCCCATAGCCTTGAGCGCGGCGTTCACGTCCGTGATGAATTGCGCTTGCGCTTGCAGGAAGTCGTTATGCACGGACAAACTATTGTTCTGCTCATCCGTCGCCCGCTGCGTTGCAATGATTTGTTCCTTTTGCGATTTGAACGCAGCAGTTGTCTCGTTCAATACTACGGGAAAATCCGACAGCCCATCTTCCAGGTCGTTGATATCTGAAATCATCCCCAGCAGCCTCGCTCTGTCTCCCGATTTTCCAGCGAGCCAGTCGATCCAATTCCCGCGCTTGATCCAATTGTCGAGCTTCCCTTGCAGCTTCGTTGCTGCGGATTCCAGTTTTTCGATTTCCAACCGTGTAGCAACAACGGCATCGCTAATCTGCACGTTGAATGCTTTGACAAATTCCGTTACCGCTTGGATTGCAACCTTATTCAATTTGGTCGTGATGATCGTTCCCATCCGATCCAATGCGTCATTCATTGCTTCTGCGTTACGGATAGTCTTTTCATCTAAGACCGCGCCAAGTTGCCGGGCTTCCTCACGCAGCTTGTTCATGCCCTCCGCACCCTGATCCAACAAGTTCACCAGGGCGGCGCCTTCCGAGTCGAACCCTTTAAAACTCAGCCGGAGTTTTTCTTGCTGGCTCTCTGCGTTTTGTACGGCGTTCGCATAATCAGCGAGCACGGCTTCAACGCTACGAGTCGATCCGTCGGCGTTGCGGACAGCGATGTCGTATTGTTTCAGCGTGTCTTTTAGTTCGCCCGTGCCTTGCGCAGCCTCGCCGACTCTGCGCGAAAACCGCTGCATGGCCATGTTCAATGTAGTGTCGGTGATACCCGCCGCGGAGGCTGCGGCAAACTGCAATTCTTGCAATGCTTCAACGCCCAGACCGACTTTATCCGCAGCTTTGGCCATCGCGTCCGCGGACTGTAGAGCGCGGGTTGTGAGGTTGACGAGCGCCCCTATCGTGATCGCCGGAATCATCGCCAGGAACGCCCCTTTGAGAGCCCTGACAGGCCCCTCTAGTCGGTCGATTCCTCGCCGTGCTTCGCGCAGCCCTTTGTCCAGCTTGGCCGTGCGTGCCTCGATATTGATTAGGAGATTTCCGATGGTCGCCATCAGTCGCCTTTAACCAGTGAAGTCATCCACGCCCGGAGTAATCGCGTGTCACCCGCTTTTGCTTTCGGCGGGTTGAACGGCAAAAACTGCTCTACTTCAAACGGTTGCGGGCGGCGATCCCTGTTGCGGTGAATCTCCGCCTGCATGTGTACGGTCAGGGCATGCCGCCGATCTTCTGCCCACCCGCCGAAAGGCTCAACCTTGGCGAACGCCATCCACTCTGCAAACTGCCGGGACGACATGCCGTCGAGCATGCCATCCACATCGGGTGCGCCCATCCCCAGCGCAAGCCGAAACGCAAACAGCCGCTCGGGACGGGCTCTCAGTTTTTTTCCAACTCCGCGACATCCGCTATCGTCAGACCGTTCAGCCTGGTCGCGACGTCGTATATCCTCGATACGGCTGCCGCGCTTTTCTCGCCAAGGGCTTCGGCATCTTCCGGCGAGAAAACCAACGTCCCTTCCGCGTCAACAGCCATGCGCACCACCAGTCGGGCGCGCATATTTTCAACCAACACCTCATCGTCGTTCGCCTTCCGCAATTCCAATTCCGAGCCCTCCCACAGGTCGCGGTCGCGGGCAGACATCGGGCGAACGTAGACTTCGAGATTGTCCCACTCGGGGATGGTGACGCGCTCCGCGGCGCGGTCTTTCGCCTGCATGATCTTGTCGCGGAGCACGTTCGATTTCAGCCAGTTCATTTGCCTCCTACTTATGCGACGGTAACGATCGTCGTGAACTTCAGCGTGGCGCGCAAGGTCAGCTTGCCTTTGAGCGGGCCTTCCAGTTTCCACATGATGCACTTCGCGGAAAACGTGAACACGGTCGCCGGGCTGTCCGTGAATGTGACCTTGTAAGCGCGCGTCACATCGGACTGATTGTCCGTCTCCATATTGTCCTGCTGCGTCGTGCCGTTGTAATCGATTTCCAGCTCGATCTCCTGGCCGACCGCGATCACTTCCTTGTCCTGCTCGACCGTATCCACCTGATCGGTCGTATCCACCCGCACGCCCTCATGGCCGAGTGCTGGAACGCCGCCCACAAGTCCGGCGATGGTGGTAAAGACTTCAGGGCTGGCGCCGTCGCCCTGCTGAAAGGTGATCCCTTGCGCCTTTTGCGTGGTATGGCTCATGGTTGTCTCCTGTTAAGAATCCTGCTGTTGCACGATGAAATCGCACGAGACGCGATAGGTGGGACGGTTGCGCCCTTCGCGCAAGTCATCCTCTGTGAGCACCTGCTGATCCTCCAGCGAGGCGGAAAACAGCGATGCGCCAATCATGGCATCTTGTACGGCCGTGGCCAGGGCTTGCGCGCCGGTGTACGTCGTCGCCCAACAATCAATCTGTTGGACGGATGTATCCAGGCCGCCGTCCGTGTTCGCCACCGAAATCGAGCGCAATGTGGTGAGCCGAAAATAGGTGATGGCCGGCAGCGTTTCATTCTGCCGCAGCGGCCAGGCGTACACGCGATAGGTTGCCGGACTATCGCCGCGGGTTATCAAAGCCTTCACCGCGGTTGCGGCCTCAAGGGTTGTTACAATATTCGCCTCTGCCGTCATGTGCCCCTCGCCTTCCGCGCCTCGGCTTCAACGCCAGATCGCATTTCCGCCATCGCTCGATCGACTACCGCCTGTCCCTTTGAATGCAGCGTTGACCGAAATATCGGCCGCGGGCTGATGTGCTTTGTCCCGCGCTCCAGGAACGCGAGATAGTACGCCTGGCTGTTGTGGACTGCGACGCGGAAAACGCCACGCCGGCCGCGACGCGGTGACACTTTGATCTGCGAGCGCGCGAACCCTGGCCGGCGGTTCAGATACCCCTTCCCTTTGATCCTCAACCCGGCGGACAGGCCCCGCGAATCCTTGAAGCCTGGCTCTGTACGCCGCGGCACTTTGGCCTTGATTGCGCCGCGCATCACGGTTGCCGCCCTGCGAATCGCCCTGCGCACCACACGCGCCTCGACTTTCCGACCAAGTTCTTTCAGCGCCTTGTCCAGTTCTTCCGCGCCTTTGATAACCAGGTTTGACGCCATCGTTTTGCCTGATCAGTCCGTCTGCAATTTGGTGGTGATGAGCAATCCCTCACCGCGGCCGATTTCCGCGATGCTCGTTATGTCGTACAGGTTGCCGCCGAAACTGATCCGCATGAGGTTGGTAATATCTGTCCGGTGGTGGATGCGCCATTCGGTCACCATTTCCGCCTGTAGCGTCTGGCCGGCAATCGTTACTTCAGAGCCAGCTATTTCCTTTTTGGCCGCCCACACCTGGCCGTCCGTCGTGATCGTGCCCCAGCCTTCCGTGTCCTCATTGAGCGCGTTGTAAGACGGCGTGTTTTCCTGAATCGTAATCAACCGATCCATTCTACCTGCGCGCATTACCCATACCTCAAATCGATGCGGTCAACGATCAGGCCAGAGAGCAACAGTTCAAACGTGTCCGGCACCTTTGATGCAGTTGTGCCGGCGATCACCGTTTCGCGTGACTGGTACCATGTGCCCACAAGGAACTTGATCGCCTGCTTTGCCGCTTCCGGCACTCTGTCTGCCTGCACCACAGGGCTTGCACCGCTGTCTGCGTAGCCTGAAACGTATGTGATGGTGATCGCATCCCATTGTATTCTGATCGTCGGCCATACGACCGAATAGGCCGGTTCAATGAACCCGTGCGGCGGAGCCTCCGTCAATCCGTCTGCTCCTGGCGCCGATACCGTATAGTTCTCAGCCGCCCAGGTCTGCGTGTCGCCCGCGTTGTCAACGTAGGTGATGCTGGTGATCGACTGCAACGGCGGCTGCGGCAGGTATATCCGCTGCGCCGGCCAGGAGCGCAGCTTGAGCACGCGCGTTCGCTCAACAAAATCACGGGCGGTTGATTTCTCAGCCTCAAACCGCGCGGCGGCCACAAGCCCGGCGATGTAATCGTCATCGGCGCTTGCGGTCACCCGCAGGTGCGTCTTGGCTTCGGCTGTCGTCACCGGCTCAACTGTCGGCGCTGTCGTCACGTAGAGGCTCAAGTTCCGCTCCGGGTTTCAAGTGATCCCACGCATCGCCGTTTGCGATTTCTTTTTCTGTCCACTGGCACCACGCCAACTCATTCGCCCACTTCTGTCTCGACGGCGTGATCACCTTGTCCAGCGTGTGGCTTGTCACATCGTAGGCCATCGAGCCTGCATCCATGGTGATACACGGCACACCCGCAAGGGTCGCATCAACCGCCGTGTTGCTGTTCCACGTCACAGCGCAATAGGTATTGCGGAAGCACGCAGCCAGCGTTCCGCTCACTGTATCGGCGCCTGGGATGTGGATCGTTTGCTTTGTCAGCGGATGCGGCCGAAAGTGGATCGGCATGCCCGTTATGCGCCGAATCTGTTTTACGGTGCGCTCGTACCATGCGCCGATATTGAAGTTCTCAATAGATGCATCACCGTCCACCTGCCCGATCAGCAGGATATGTTCGCCACCCGCTTTCCAGGGACGCATCAATTCCTTGTGTGGGTTCCAACGCTTCGGCCCATTCCCGGAGTTGCAGAAGTCCGCACGGCCATTCAGCCCGTCGTATCCAAGCGAAGTCCATTCCATCCGGTCGGCGAAATAGCCACGTTCCATTACAAGATACCGCCGGCCCGCCAAGAGCTGATTTTCTCTGATCCATCCCATGCGGGATAATCGATGGCCCCACACAACGGCGAGGTCGCAATCAATCGGGTTCCATGCCTCGGCATAGAATACGGTTTCCCCGTGTTTCTTCATCCCCTCCGCCAGCAACTTGCCCAAGATTAACTGGTGTTCAAGCGCGCTGTGATGGTGGATAACGATTTTCATTGCGGTCTCAATGCTGTTTTTGGCGCTGCCCACACCTGCTCTGCGCCCGGGCTCCAGTGAAAAAGCGAATCGTCCAGCGCCGCGGCCACTGTCGGCCACTCCCAATCGTGCCCGGTCAACCAGCCTCCGTCGCCTACCTTTGGAGCCCATGCTGCAAGGTCTGCCATCACCTGCTCGTATGTGTGCCCGCCGTCGATGAAAACAAAGTCCAGACTGTTGTCTTCCACTTGCAACGCAGCGACTACGGAATCCGCCCGAATGATCCTGGCTCGCTTGCCGAACGCCTTTGCCTTGTCCATTGCGGTTGCGTAATCGGCCGCCATATCACGCTTGGCATAAGTTTCTGATCCCTCTACGTCGCAAGGCGGCAGATGTTCCCATTGATCCACGCAAATCATTGTCAAATTTTGAAATGCCTCCAACAGCGCGGCAAACGTTCTCCCTTTGCGCACTCCTATCTCCGCGCCGGCTTTCCAGTTGTGTTGCCGGATAAGCCGGATTAGTTCAAAATGCGGCAGCGTCCCCTTGTAAATTGGGTCAGGCATCCCATGCCTCCCGTATCCATGCCGACTGTTCTGTCGCCGGGTCGTATGGCCCGCACATGAAATACGCGAGCCCACCGGGTTGAGGTTCGTCCTTATGCTTCGATGGCCGATACTGAAGCAACCCATCACATTCTGAAAACGTCGGCTGGCCTTGGCCTAAGACGGAAGCGAGCCATCCCTGATCTGCGATGAATCGCTGACTTTTCGTTTTCATCTGCGCTTCTCTCGCCCTTGCTTCATGCAGATCAAATTCATTCCAGACCCGGGCCCGCACCGCGGGCTGCATCATCACCGCACTGGTGTTGTAAAGTTCACCATTAGCCTGATCCCATATGATGAAAGACTCGCTCCTGCTGAACAACGGCGACAAATCACCAACGATTATCACGTCAAGGTCGAGCAATAATACGCGCCCAGACCACCCCGCGCCATACAATGCTTTTGCAAACGCATCGGAGTACGCCCACAGTTTCGGGTAGAAACTTGGAAGGATTGCGACTTCGGATGGCAGCGGAATGCAGCAAGCTCCCGGCTCAAGCTCCGCGGCCGGACGATCAGTCACGCAGAATAAACGGAATGGCTCGGACTGCGTTCTGATGAGCATTCGCCTCAACGCCTGAACGTGCCGGCCCCCATATGCAATTTGCCGCTCGGGGTTCCTGTGTTCCCTTCCGTCCCACAAAAAACACGCAAAGGCATTCACAGCGCCTCGTTGGTTTTATTCACCGTCCCCGTGACGCGAGCGTTGAAAACCAGCGTTACAAGGGGCTGGCCTCGCACCTTCCTGTTAATGGTGTATTCCTGCAATCTCAGCCGATGCCCATCAAGCGACGTTTTCAGCACCTGGCCGTCCTCGTTAGTTTCAACTTCAAAATGATGCTCTAAACGTTCAGTCATTACAGCTCCTCGTTGATATCGGCTGTCGGGAACATCGTCAAAGCAGACCCCGGCGTGCAGTTGATAACCTCGACGCGCAGAGCCGCCAGCGGTTCCGGCAGCGTCTCGTAGCATGGAAGAAAACTATTGACCGGAGGTGGCGAGTTGTCCGGGTGTTGACCATGCCAGTGGTGCTCGCCCTTCGGCCCCCGCTTCATGTCATACCCCAGGAGTAAGATGCGTCTGGCTCCCAACAATACAGCCAGGTTAATCGCTTGGTATCCACTGTTTCGCCCTTGATGTATCGTGCGCGGGTCGTGGCTCAGCCCATCTTTCGCCACGCTGTCCATCCACAACACGCCGGGCGGTAATTCGGAAACATCCTTCTTTCGCTCTGCCGCCGATGCGGCCGTTGTATCAGCGGCGCGCTTAACCTGTGTGATCCGCGCGCCGGCAAAGTAGAGCGCCTCTGAGTGCCACCGCCACCATTTCGCATCGCAGGCATAAAGCATGCTTGCCCACGGCGCTAATTGATATGCGTTGTTGATTGCGATCGCAGGAACGCGGTCGCGGCAATGATCCACCTGCGCTTGTGTCAGGCTCGGCCCGCCGCCGATGCAAACAATGGACGCCCCTGGAAAGATGCGAGGCACAGCCCAAGGGCCTTCCATGGTTCACCCCCGCATCTTTTCAAGTGCGGCACGGGCGTTTTCCTTGCCGCGTATTCGTTCACCGCCGGGCAACTCATACCAGCCGCCGACGGTGTGGAAAGCCTCAATGGCTTGGTCAACTGGATTTACGTTGACTTCTGGCGGGACAGCATAAGCGGAAACCTTGATTTCCGGCGGAACTTCGGGCGTGTAACCGGTGAGGCCAAGGTACGTCTCAGTGAAGCGAGGGTACGTGTCGGTGTCGCCCGTTGTTACATATTGCACGCTCGCATCTGGCGGCAAAACGCCCGCCCATGCCTTGACTTCCGGCGGAACTTCCGGCGGGTTGACGTATTCCGCGAACCCCGTGACGACGTTATTTTCCGCCTCGTCGTCACGTTGATTCATCACATGCCCCGTGAGGTTCCCGCTCAGGATTTTCACCTTACGCATGGATCACCCCCTATTCAAAGGGCATGTCGAGATCGGCGAACGTGACGCCGAACCCATACAGGGCCGTGGAACCGGTTTCGCACAGCAGCGTTATGGCCATGCCGAATCCGGGCTTGACGAGGGTGTCGCCATCCAACACCGCGCGAATACCAGCGCCAACCGCGTTGGCTGCAAGCATGTCCTTGGCCTCTACCCCACGCCAAGCCGGCTGCCCGCCCGTGATGGTGTGCGCGTTGGCCAAGATTCCGCCAGTATCGGAGCCGTTTTTACCGCTGGTGCCGGACTTCACCGTGCCGGAATACGCGCTGGGTACCGTGGTCTGCTCGGCCAGGGTAACCGCCGTTATCAACGTCCCGCCCAACCCGGCGGTGCCGGACTCCAGCCAGGCCCACACGTCCAGCACATACAACCCCCGGGTGCCGCTTTTGGGGTTGCCGTTGTAGAGGAAAAACGTCGCGGTCAAGGTCGGATGTGCTACGACCGGGGGGATTGCAGTTCCCGCCGCTGTCGTCACGGTGAAGATTCGCCCCTGCCGCGCGAGTTCCGCCCGGCTGGGAATGCCTTGCGCGACCTTGAGGTCGCCGCTGGACGAGTAAGCGTTGTCGGCGGGCGTGCCTTCCGTCATCTTCAGGAAGTCTAAAACTTTGCCGAGGCTCATGGTGTACTCCCGCTTGGTGTTGAATGGCGGGCTCTACGCCCGCCTGGCTGTGAATCGTTAGGGTATGGCCACCGCCGTTACGGTCGGAGCGGACAGCGCCTTGTAAGACAGCGCGAAGGGCAGTTCCGTGTCGCCGGCCTCAGCGCTCAAGATCACTTCAATCCGCACTTCCTCGGTGACACCCACATCGCCAATCACGAGTTCCAAAGAATCGCCGTCGGCGTTGTTCGCGACAATGGCCGACGTTGCCCCATCGTCGTGCCGCACCCAGTTGGTACCGTCCACCTTGCGGGCCACAGCCAGTTGCAGGGTTTCGGTTGTCCCTGTATCCGCCCATCCGCTGGACGTCTTGTCCAGATCGAAAACAATCCGCACATCGGACAACGGCGACCCGGCCGCGGGTACAATGGTGACGAGGTTCTCATATGCGGTGTAATCCGGCCCGCTCACATCAATGTCCGCCTCGCCGGTAATGATGGTGGGAACGACCAGATTGTAGACCGCCCGCAGCGCACCGTAGATCGACACATCATTCGCGGGCACCGCCGCAGTCGCCGCCGCCGCCGGGCCAGCCCCGTTCAACTGGTCGTAGAGGCTACGGTCAGCCAGTTCGGTATCGGTGCCCAGCTTGCCGTGGATGCTGTCCGTGGTCGTATCATCAGCGGAACCCAGGGAAGCGGCCTCCGTGTGGTTGTCGGCGTTGACCGCCAACCCCCCGTAGCTGTTCGGGCCGACCACCAGACCTGTGGCGGAGGCGGCAACAACGGCATTCGCTGCGGCGTCGTCGCCGGAGAACGTGTTATCAAAGACCACCAGGTTACTGTTCGCCACGGTGCTGTTGATGCACGCAGCATCAAAAGCGTCGGTACCATCCGAGCAGATGAAATTCCCGTTCTTGATCACGGTATTGTCAATCCCGGCGGCTTCAAGTTCAACCAGGGCGTCCGGCTCGTCATCGGTAACGAGACAAGTAATCCCGTCAAGAACCAGGCCATCCCCGCCCGCTTCGACCGTGATGCTCTCCAGGTCGTTGGTTCCGCAATCGAAGTGTAAATTCCGCAGGGTGCAGTTCGCGGCGGCCACGTTGACCCGCGCAGTGTGGGCGTTGGTGCCCTCGTTGAAATAGATGTTTTCCAGCGTGCAGTTCGCAGCGGTGATGTCGATGCAGTCCACATTCCCGTTGATTGTGAACTGTGCGCGGAGCGCGCCTTCCCCGAGCCCCACAACGCGGACGCCTGCAATGTCCATCGTGGTCGCTGTGGACGGCGTTTCGGAATGGCCGGGGGCCAACAGGATCACATCGCCCTGGTTGGCCGTAACCATGTTCTGGCTGATGATATAGTTGAGAGTGGCGGCCGGAGAATCGGGACTGCGCCCCGCCCCTGCCTCGTTGGTTCCGGTGTTGCTGTCCACAAAGAACAGGATGCCGGCCACGTCTTGGAAATTGGCAAAAGTGAAAACCCCGCCAGGCGTTTGGCGAGCGAATAGCATGGTGGCGCCTTTGGCGAATCCAGTCATGTGAGGGTTCCTTCCAGTTGGAAATGACCTGTGTTACACGCCGGCCCCCATGACAGGGCCGGCGGTGAATGTGAGCCTGCGACTACGCGATGCGCGTTGCGGAAGCCTCCGCGCCGAACCCGCCGGACAGGATGCCGACCGCCGAGGCGATCACAGAGCCGGCCGGCGACGGATCGGTCAGCACGATCCTCACCGCGGGGAATCCTTCGGTCAGTTCGGCCGCGTCGACCTCGATCACGTAAAAGGTCGTGTTGTTTGCGGTCAGCGTGATTCCCGCACTGGTCGCTGCCGTCTTGGTGCTCAGCGTATCGCCCAGCGCGGTTGTTTCGGAATAGTACGTGAAGGCGATAGCCGCGGGGTTCGACGGCGTGAAGTCGTCGCATTCTTGTACCGTCAGCACCGGTTGGACTGCGCTGACCCCGAGCTGCAAGATAATCGACAAATGCGAGTATCCCTTCATCGAAGTGACAACGCCGTTCTTCCCGCCGTTCACGTCAATAGGCGGAATCATGTTCGTGATATGCCCGTCGAATGCACTGTGAAAAGGCTTGCCCATTTCATTCTCCCTGCTGATGATTCAGGTTCGCGCGCCGTTTATCGCGGCGCGCAGGTTATGAGGCGAAGCCCCTAGCGAGCTTGCAACACGATCAGCGGGCCTTTTTCTTTGGTGCCTTTGGCCGGCGTCTGCGATTGCTTCCAGATCGGGCGGCCGTTGTTGGCCAGCGCCCAGCGGAAAGTCATTTCGTGCTGGATGAACCGGACGTGCATGGACGAGTCGAACGCCACACCCCCTTGCTCGATCACCACGTACTCGCGGAGATTCAGCAACGCGATGTCGCCGATGGTGCCCAGAGTTGAGGCTTGCTCGATCTCGATCACAGGTGCGCCGAAGATATTGCCGAACGGAGCGCCGGAGATTCCGCCCGGAGGCATGTATACCAACTGCCCGCCAGTTCCGATTGAGATGTGCATCTGAATCAGTTGATTGAAACAGTCCGAGTTGTGAACCCAGATTGACGTTGCTTTCATGCCAGAGGGCATCCGCTCCCACATCTTGATCAGGTTCTGCGACACGATGGTCGCAGACGCCTGGCCACTTTCCTTGGACACGGTGACGAGACTGTCCGCGTTCATAACGCCGGTCATTTCCCCAGCGCCAGTGCCGCGATAAATCTCGCTGTCCAGCTTGTACCGGTACTCGTCCTGGAATGCCTCGCGGAAGATCGCCTCCATGGTTGAAGCCGCTTGCAGCAACCGGTCGGTCGCGTAAGCCAGGCCGTACAACCACTCCAGCTTCAGGAAGTTTTCCGCGAACTTCGGCTTGGTCGCCGTTACTGCATCGCCCTCGTTGGCACGATACAGGCGGACGCCCCCCCATCGGCTTCCATCGACCCGACTGGACTCATCGATGATCGGCAGCTCGATGCCGTCAAACCCCGGGGGGATCGGGACTCTCCTGGTGCGGGGATACAGAACCGAGTCCGTGCGCGGCCCTTGCAGCAGTTGATCGGAGAATGCCGTTTGGATCAGCGTTCCGCCGTCCTGCGGCGTGGCCGCCCCTGCGCCCGTTGCGGCAGCGCGAACGTTGGCCAGCCGGGGATCGGTTTCACCGCCCATGGCTTCGCGAGCGATGGCAACCAGTTGCTCGCCCAACTGATCGAACATGGGGAGCTCAGCCACCTGAACGCGCGATTGTGTGGTGTCGGGTTCTGCGAATGCGGGGGCCTCGCGGATCAGTTTCTCCGCGGTCAGGTTGCGAGAGATACGGGCGTCAAACGCCTTGATGGCATCCTCGCCAGCGGCGAATGCCTTGGCTTCATCTTCGGTCAGGTCGCGGTTCTCACCGTCGGCCAGGTCATTCAGCGCGATCAGCGCCAGCCGTTGTTCTTCGCGGCCCGCCTTGAGTTCATCGGATTTCAGCATGTCTTGCTCCCTGTTACGGCTCAGGAAACAAGGCGTAAAAAAAAGCGCGCAAGCCGCCTGCGCCGATGAAAGATCACCGGTTCAGACACTCACGCGCTGATCGAAGGATCACGCTTTATTGTGTGTCGCCGCGCCGCTGCTTGCTGATCGAAGGATCACAAGATCAGCGGCGGGCCTAGTAGACTGTTAAAGTGAAACACAGCATTAGGCGGATGTCAACACGTCGCTTTGAATCTAATCTCGGGTTCAGCAGGAAATATGCTGGAATCGAATCTCACTCGTACCCATTTGTAGGGCAACTGCCAAAAGACCGAATCCTCATTTACATCAAAGCGATCCTTTTCTAATGCTGTTTTGAGTTCAGGAATTACGCCGCTCTTCGCTGGGGTTGTTTCAACGCTCACCAACCCCGCGTACTTGCCTTCCTTCACAGTCCCGTTGTTGTCCAAATCCACAGCGGCCCCGTCAATATGCAAAACAGGCTGCGATGAATCTAATCCCACAACAAAAACACTATTCAACACTTCGTTATCATCAGTGAGAAATTTTGCAATCATTGAACCCTCTTCGATTTCCATCCTGCCTCCGTCACCCCATCAATGAAATTGCCCGCGCCCGGTTGGCCGCTCGTGTTCGCGCCATCCCTTGCCCCTGCGGCTCCAACAGCCTGTCAACCGTCTGTCCCAGCGTCCCGATGCTGTCCGCCATTCCCAGCTTCACCGCGGCCTCAGCGCCAAACATCAAACCTTGCCCGAACGTACTGTGGACGTCCGCCGTCGATAAGCCGCGCCCTGCGGCAACATCCGATTCAAACCGCGCGCCCCACTCATCAACCCGGGCCTGCAGGTGCTCGCGAACAGAATCAGACAGCGGCATCCCGCCTTGACCACTGCCTTTGTTGTCGCTGGATGCGATCACAGTTCGCTCGATCCCTTCATTGGTCAGGGCTTTCGATTTGTCGTCGTGGATCATATAGATGCCCACGCTGCCCAGATCGGCGCTCGGCGCTGCGACGATTTCCGTTGCGGCCGATGCGATCCAGTAGGCCGCCGACAATGCGGCCGAGTTGGCCACGGCCACAATTGGCTTTTCTTCCCTGGCTGCTCTGATCTCCGCCGCCAGTTCTATCAAGCCATGCACGCCGCCGCCAGGCGAATCGATGTCCAGAACGATGGCCGATATCGC
>SDBV01008030.1_pt1 | contig 14286 bp, 13 predicted proteins | sample 2277081 | NCBI WGS metagenome assembly SDBV01 (sample SAMN10402039, study PRJNA504765) | marine sediment metagenome | isolation source: marine sediment core GS10_PC15, 223 cmbsf | place: Arctic Ocean: Southern Knipovich Ridge | collected 2010
TCTATGGCCCAAACGCCATTACCGGAAAACACGCCCATCATCCTAGCAATTCCCCGGCCGCCACTCAACCGCACTGAGTAGCAGAACTGATGCGCGGGAGGGTCTTTCACCACGAAAGCGCGACGGACACGAAGATTGGCCGCTTCAGATCTCGCGCAAAGACGCAGAGCCGCAGGCTGCGGCCCCGAGTCCCAAGGGTGCGCCATTGCCCGTGTACCTGTATAGTTGCTTGCCCAAGACCATGCTGCTGGCCCTCGAGTTCCTGGACGAAGAGTACGGAGGCACGGACGGCTACCTGCGGGCGCGTGGCTTGAACGACAAGCATTTCGTGCAACTGCGGGCCAAGTTGCTCGACTGAGGGGAGTACATGACTGATGGCCGAGAGCAGTGTCGACAGCCTCTTCAGATCTCGCACCCGCGTGGTTCGAGCGAACCGTCCCGCGTAGCGTGGACCAGCATCGAGAGGAGACCTATCTGAATGCTTAGACCTGACATCGTCGGATTGGGCGTCGCCATCGTGGATGTCGTTCTCCGGCTCAAGGACATGCCCAGTTGGAAAAACCCGGGCACCGTAAGCGCCTTTGCGCTCGGCGATGGGGGCCCCGCCGGCACGGCCTGTGCCGTGGCGGCCATGTTCGACACGCGGGCAGGCTTCATCGACACCTTCGGTACTGACGAAATGGGCGCGCATCGGATCGCGTCCTTGGAGCGGGCAGGCGTGGACCTCACCCGCATGGTCAAGCGCGAAGGACCCGAGGACCATATCTTCGTAGTCTATGTCGATGAGGAGACTGGCGAGCGCTGCTTCTCGAGTGTGCGGGGAATTCTGTCTCGGCCTCTGCGTATCGAGGAATTGGACCGGGATTACATCACTTCCGCCGACTACCTTCACCTCGACTCTACACACCCGGAAGCCGCTTTGCAGGCGGCACGCTGGATGCACGAGGCGGGCAAGACCGTGGTGCTGGACGCCGCGGCAACCGAAAAGCCGGTCTCCGAATACATGCGGACGCTTGTGGCTGAAACCGATGTGCTGATCTGTGGCTCGGGTTTTGGCCCCAGGCTGACAGGCCACGAGGACCTCTGGGAGGCCGGACGCACAATCCTCGACGTGGGACCCCGCATCGCCGTTCAGACCGAAGGCGCGGACGGCAGCTATACCGTCACGGCGGACGAAGAATTCCATGTCCCAGCCTTCGACGTCGACGTTATCGACACCACCGGCGCGGGCGACGTGTTTCACGGCGCCTATCTTGTCGGCCTCGTGAAAGGCTGGGACATCAAGAAGATCGCCACCTTTTCCTCGGCCGTCTCCGCCATTCACTGTACGGTGCTGGGCAACCGCAGAGGTATTCCGAGCATGGAAGAGGTCGAAGCGTTCCTGCGGGAGCGCAAGTAGTCGCAGCAGAACCCCGGAGACAGCCGTGGGCAGGACTCCGCCGAGGCGCTCTCGCTTCGGATTGAGCATGGATTGATCGACTTGGGCACAGAGAAGGGAAGGGAAACATGAGCGAAACGACACTTGAAGCCACAGCGCAGGCAATGGTCGCCCCAGGCAAAGGCATCTTCGCCGCCGATGTCCCGCCAGTGGGGAAGCGATTTAGTTTCGCGGCGGGGGCCTGGGGGCCGATGAAGGGGCCAAAGACCGAAGCCGCGGGACGCGATTTCCAGGAGATGCTGTTTCGCACTCCGGGATTAGGCGACCATATCAGTAGTATCATCGTGTTCGATGACGTGCTTGACCAGAAGAGCGCGGACGGCACGCCATTTCCCGCACTGATTGCCGATCAAGGCATCATGCTTGGCATTACACCAACCACGGGCTGGCAAGCCCTTGGCGGTTCGAAAGAGGAATACACTCCCAGAGGGCTCGACGGATTGCCAAAACGGCTCAGGAGTTGGCGCGAACAGGGAGTTCGCTTCGTCAAGTGGCGCGTGCCGGCGGTGGTGGGCGATGGTATGCCCACCGCGCGGGCGATAGAGTCGAATGCCCGGAGCGTCGCCGAATGTGCCGCCTTGGCCCAAGCCGCCGGATTGGTGCCCATCGTGGAACCCGAAGTGGAGATGAAGGGCGAACACGGCATCGAGCGCCAATACGACGCCACCGAATGGTTCCTGCACCGGACCCTCGAAGCGCTTTACGAACAAGGGGTGAACATCGAAGGCATCGTGCTCAAGACCAACATGGTCGTCTCCGGCAGCGATTGCCCAACCCAGGCGGACGTAGACACCGTCGCCGCCGAAACCCTCAAGTGCCTGCGGCGCATCCTCCCCCCCGCCCTGCCGGGCATCGGCTTTCTCTCCGGCGGACAGTCCGATGAAGACGCAACCGCACATCTCAACGCCATGAACGCCCTCGGGCCGCAGCCGTGGACGTTGAGCTTTTCCTACGGCCGCGCCCTGGGACGTGCCGCGGTGCAGGCCTGGGACGGCAAAACGGACAATTCCGCGGGTCAGGCCGCACTCCTTCACCGCGCCAAGATGAATGGACTGGCCTCGTTGGGGCAGTGGACGGCCGAGCAAGAAGAAGCTGGATAAGGGTAGACTGGCAAGCGGAAGCTTGAGGGCGATCCGTCTGCTGATCTCGCGCTCTCCTAAACATTATTATTGTAGTTCTTTATAATACTGGTGCAGACTCAGGAGTGTCCCTAAGGAGAAGCTCCGCTCACTGGCCGCACCCGGGCGAGATTGCCTCAACAGCGTTGACCGAGAGAGCATCCTTCGTTATAGTGGCAAGATGACTGAGGGCCAAGGGCCCGCGCTCGTGGGCTCAACTGGGCGGATGCTGAAGTCTACAGTTGCAGTCCCGGCGATTTCGCACTTCATCGATCTACAACACTGAGGACAAAGAGTAGCCAACATGAAGATTACAAATGTGACGGTGACGTTGTGGGAATGGAAGGACATTCCGCCGACTCGCTACAACAAAAGCATCTCAAGTGACGAGAGTGGTAGCACGGAGATGGCCTTAGTCAAGATCAGTACCGATGAGGGGATTGACGGATATGGATTCCTCGGTTCGGCGCTGTATTCGGGGAAACGCAATGCCCAGTTTATCGTCGATGATCTCAAGCCCATACTGATGGGAGAGGACCCGCTTGCCCGGGAGCGGTTGTGGCAGGCCATGATACTGCGTGTGCGGGGCTCGAGCTTGCTGGCCGTTGGCACTGTCGACGTCGCGCTCTGGGACCTCGCGGGCCGTGCAGCCGGTCTGCCCGTTCACAGGCTGATCGGTTCCTATCGCGACAGCGTACCGGCCTACGCGAGTTCATCGGTGCTCGACACGCCCGAGGAGTACGCCGAACAGGCCCTTCGCTACAAGGAGATGGGTTGGCACGCCTACAAAATGCACCCGCACGGCGAGCCCGACATGGATATCAAGATCTGCGAAGCGGCACGGCGCGCCGTCGGCGATGACTTCCGGCTGATGTTGGATTCCGTCTGGGCCTACGATTACCCTGCCGCCCTGCAGGTGGGGAAGGCCATCCAAGAGCTGGGATACTATTGGTACGAGGATCCGCTCCCCAACGACGACGTCGACGGCTTCGTCAAGCTGAAGTCGGAGCTGGACATTCCCCTCATGGCAACAGAGCTGCCCCTTACGACGCCCAAAGACTACGCGCCGTGGGTCATGCGGGAGGCGACGGACTTTCTGCGCGGCGATGTCGCGTTGAAGGGCGGGCTAACCTCCTGCCTCAAGACCGCCCATACCGCAGAGACATTCGACCTCAACTATGAAGTCCATCACGGCGGCAACTCGCACAACAATCATGCCAATCTCCATCTCACCATGGCGATTCAGAACTGTGAGTTCTTTGAGGTCCTGCTGCCCGAGGAGGCCCAAAAGCATGGCCTTGTGAGCGACATCGAAATCGACAAAGACGGCCTCGTTCACGTTCCAGACAGGCCGGGTATCGGCGCCGAGATCGACTTTGAACTGATCGAGCGGAACAAGATAGCCGAACTGACGTAATCTTCATTCGCCAAGGCCGGCATTCCCGCATCCGCCAAGTCCGAACGTTATTCTGGTGGACGCTACTGTGCACGCGTCTTCCAAAATGTCTCAGAAGGAGTCCAAAATGTCAGAAGAAGCAGAAGGTAGCGCCCTTGAATGGCAGAAACTGCCCGACATGCCCGAGGGGAAGTGGGAACCGGCCACGGCCGTTATTGACGACAAGCTTTATGTGTTCGGCGGCTACGCCAAGGGCGTGAAATCGAGCAAGCGCTGCGATATCTTCGATTCGAAGGACGCCAGCTGGACCCGGATTCAGGATCTCCCAAGCGCGATTTCCCACGTGAACCTCGTGCTTGACGGTCGAACGCTGTGGTTTGCAGGCGGCTTCAAGGACGGCTATCCGGACCACGTAATCGCCGAGGTATGGTGCTACGATCTCGAGCTTGATCGGTTCATTGCAGCCCCCTTGCTCCCCGAGAAAAGGGGCGGCGGCGGCCTCGCGCTCTTGGGGCGAAACCTGCACTTTGTGGGCGGGCTCAAGCCCGACCGCGACACCGACGGCGAAGAGCACTGGGTCCTCAACTTGGACGAGTGGGCGGAGGGTCCCGCGAAGTGGAAGAATGCGGCGCCGATGCCGGTTCCGCGCAATCAGTTTTCGTGCATCGATTTCGAGGGAGAGATGTACATCATCGGGGGCCAATTCCACCACGACAGCATCCAGGACAATCAGCCCAAGGTCGACATCTACGATCCCAAGAGCGACTCGTGGCGAGATGGCCCTCCCCTGTCGAAGGGACATTCCCACGCCGAAGGCGCCACTTTTGTGCACAACAATCGGATCTACATGGTAGGGGGCCACTCGCAGCCCGAAGGGGAGAAGATAGCCCTCGATTCCGGCATCGTTGCGTTGGTCTCCGGAGGCGCCTGGGAGGTAGTCGGTCAGCTGCCCACGCCTCTGTCCTCGCCGGCGGCCGCCGTCATCGGAGGCAAGCTGTACGTCGCCGGCGGCTTCGACGGACCTGTGAAAACCGAGGTGTGGGTAACCGACGCGCCGTGACCGGCTAGAGGAGACTGAAATATGCAAGACCTTGAAGGAAAAGTGGCCTTTGTAACCGGTGGCGCAAGCGGCATTGGCCTGGGCATGGCGAAGGCGTTCTTGAGTAGAGGGATGAAGGTCGCCATTGCCGATATCCACAAAGAGCGCTTGGCGAAGGCGGAAGCGGCTTTGGATAGTCCGGGGAACTTGATCGCCATGGAACTGGACGTTACCGATCGTTCCGCCGTCGAGCGTGCGGCCGACCGAACCGAGGAGGCCTTCGAGAAGGTGCACGTCGTGTGCAACAATGCCGGTATCGGCGGCGGCGGCCCCGTGCAGGATATGCCGACTGAGCGATGGAAGCGGGTGCTTGACATCAATCTCAACGGCACTTTCCACGGTGTTCAGGTCTTTCTCCCGAGGATTCAGCGCCATGGCGAAGGCGGCCACATCGTGAATACATCCTCGACGGCGGGGATGCAGGCCAACAAAGGCCAGTTCGTGTACTGTGCCAGCAAGTATGCTATCGTCGGTCTCTCCGAGGTCATGCGCAAGGACTTGGCCGACGAGAACATCTCCGTTTCGGTACTCTGTCCTTGGTTCGTGGACACACCGATCATGCACACGGACCTGGATGACGACGATCTGGAAGGTATCGCAAAACGCAGGGAATCTATGGGCCAATGGCTAGACGACGCCGTGGCGCCGGACCTCGTCGGGGAACAGGTCGTGGATGGGATTCTCAAGGATGAGCTGTTCATCTTCTGCGACGGAGGCTGGACGCGAAAGCTGATCGAAGAGCGCACCAAGAGCGTCTTCGATGCCTTAGACAGGCAGTTTCCACAGTAAGGGGTGCAGGATGAAGGTCTTCGGATCGAAGGAACTCAGGGAAGACGTAATCGGCAAAGGCCTATGCATCGGTTGCGGCGCCTGCATCGGCATCTGTCCCTATTTTGAAACGCACAAAGGCAAGACGGCCAACCTCTTCCCCTGTACCCTCGAGAAGGGCCGCTGCTTCGCATACTGCCCGAAGGTGGAAGTGGATCTCGAAGCATTGACCCAACAACGCTTTGGCGAGTCCTATGATGCGAGCCCCCTGGGCCCATACTCCACGATTCGCACGGCAAAGGCCGGGCCGAAGGCGAAGGCCGGAGACTTTCAAAGCGGCGGCACAGTGTCCGCGCTGATGGATTTTGCCTTGCAGCAAGGCCTGATTGATGCCGCAATCCTCACCGGCCAAGACGGGATTCTACCGGTCCCCCGTCTCGTAACCGACCCGAAGGATGTGTATGCCTGTGCCGGATCGAAATATGTCTCCGCACCGACCCTCTCCGAACTGAACCGGGCCATCGAATCGGGATACCGGAAGCTGGGTCTGGTGGCCACGCCCTGCCAAGCCACGGCTGCGGCCCAGCTAAAATCGAATCCCATGAATCAAGCCGGCTTCAACGACCCGGTTGCTCTGGTCATCGGACTGTTTTGCACCTGGTCTCTGGATTACCGGACCTTCGAGCCCTATCTGTCCGAGATTGTGCCCATCGACAGGATCAGGAAGATCGATATCCCGCCACCCCCGGCCGAGGTCCTTGAGATCTACACCGACGGCGAGAAACTCGAGGTGCCGTTGGATGAGGTCCGGGAAAAGGTCGCCGACAGTTGTGGCTACTGCCCGGATATGACAGCCGAGTTCTCAGATCTCTCCGTCGGTGTCTTTGAAGGGCAAGCCGAACTAAACACGCTGATCGTCCGGACCGAAACCGGGGCAAGGCTGCTTGCCGATGCGGAGAAAGCGGGCTACCTGATTCTCGGCGACATGCCCCAGGAAAACCTCGATCACTTGACGGGGGCGGCAAAGAACAAGAAGAAGAAAGCGCTCATAAGGAACAAAGATGAAGGACTGCTCAATGCGGCCGGGAAGGATGAGCGGGCCGCTTTCAGATTCAACGACGAAGTCATGACGCGCCTTTAGGCGGGCCGGAGCAAAGATATGTCTGAACTATATAGTGGCAAAGAAGGCACGACCCATCTGGTCATGGGCAACGAGGCCATCGCCCGGGGCGCACTCGAAGCCGGCATTTCAGTTGCCACCGGCTACCCGGGCACACCCTCCTCCGAAATCATCGAGGGGCTCGCCGAAGTTGCCGCGGAGGCCGGTATCTATACGGAATGGTCCGTCAACGAAAAAGTCGCCCTCGAAGTCGCGGCCGCCGCGTCCTTCGCCGAATTGCGCGCCATCGCCGTGATGAAGCAAAACGGCGTCAATGTGGCCGCCGACTTCATCCTCCATCTCGTCCTTTCGGGGACCCGGGGCGGGCTCGTCCTGGTGTCCTGCGAAGACCCGGGATACCTATCCAGCCAAAACGAGGGCGATTCCCGAACCTTCGCCCGGCTAAACGAAATCCCCCTGCTCGAACCCGGAGACTTCCAGGAAGCCAAGGACATGACCAAATGGGGGATCGAGCTCTCAGAGCAGATCGGCAACCTGGTGCTCCTGAGAAGCGTGACCCGCATGTCCCATGCCAGCGGCGACATCACCTTCGGAGCGGTACCGACGAAACGGGCGGAAGCCCGGTTCCGGCACGAAGGCGCCATGCTCGACCCGAAAGAGGGCCCCATGCTCTCCCTGGGTCTGCGGCATCCGGATGTTCAGGAAAAACTGAAACAGGCGGTCACGCTATTTGAGGATTCGCCCTTCAACACCTACGAAGGCCCCGAAGAGCCCGAGCTTCTCCTGATCACGAGCAGCGCCTGCAACCTCTACAGCCGCGAGGCCGTCGCGGTCCTCGGCGTTGGCGATCGCGTCGGGCTGCTGAAGATGGGAACGACATGGCCCCTCCCGCCCGAGCTGATGAAGAAGAACCTCTCACGATGCGGCAAGATACTCGTGGTTGAAGAGGTCCTTCCATTCCTTGAGGACAACGTAAAGATCCTGGCCGCCGAAATGGCGCCCGAAATCGGCATCAAGCACTTCTACGGCAAGAAATCCGGCCACATCCCATCGGTTGGCGAACTAAATCCTGATCTCGTCATCGAAGCCCTTAGCGCTTTGCTGGATCTATCCTACGAGTCGGCGCCACCGGAGTTCAGAGAAAAAGCCGCCGCGCTCGCAGCCAGCAAGGTGCCTCCCAGGCGGCTGACATTCTGCCCAGGCTGTCCCCACCGCGCCTCGTTCTGGTCAATTCACAATGCCCTCGAACTGGACGGCCGCGGAGGCTTCATGTGTGGCGATGTCGGCTGCTACACCCTCGCCATCATGCCCACGGGTTTCAGCACACTGAGGACCGCCCATTCCATGGGTTCCGGTTCGGGACTGGCCAGCGGCTTTGCGAAGCTGAAACAGTTCGGCATGGACCAGCCTGTCCTCGCGGCCTGCGGAGATTCCACCTTCTTCCATGCCGCCATCCCCGCGTTGATCAACGCCGTCCACAACGAAGCGGACTTTACGCTGGTCCTGCTCGACAACAGCGGCACGGCCATGACCGGATTCCAACCGCATCCGGGGCTAAAGATTAGTGCGATGACCAATGACGCACCTGCCCTGGACATCGAGGCCATCTGCAAATCGCTGGGCGCCCGCGTAGAGGTCTGCGACCCCTTCGAGCTAACTCAGACCCGGGAAACCCTGAACGAGCTGATGGATGACGAAAAGGGCACGAAGGTCCTAATACTCAGACAGAAATGCGCCTTGAGCCCCGAGAGAAAGGCCGACAGACCCTACGAGATGAGCGTGGATACCCCCGCATGCAGGGGCGAGGACTGCGGCTGCAACCGCCTGTGTACACGCATCTTCCGGTGTCCAGGTTTGATCTGGGACGACGCCGCGCAGGCCGCCCGGATAGACGAAGTCATCTGCGTCGGGTGCGGTGTATGCGCCGATATCTGTCCGCAAAAGGCCATTTCGAAGCAGGAGGCATAGGGACATGACCGCGGACCCGCTGGCAAAGGACCCCTACAATCTCATCATCACCGGAGTCGGGGGCCAGGGCAACGTGATGGCATCCCGAGTACTCGGCAACATGATGGTACGGAAAGGCTATCGTGTGACCATCGGCGAGACCTTCGGCGCTTCCCAAAGGGGCGGCTCGGTGATGAGCCACCTCAGGATTTCCAAGGAGGGCAACTGGAGCCCCCAGATTCCCAAAGGACAGGCCGACTTCATCATCGCCCTCGAACCATCCGAAGCCCTTCGGCTGCTTTCGGACTATGGCAATCCCCAGGTCAGAATTCTCAGCAATACCCGGCCGATACATTCAGTCGACGTCATCGCGGGGGAAGCCGTGTATCCCTCTATCGAAGAAATCCAATCATCGATACAAGGAATCGCCGCCGACGCGTGGTTCATCGCCGCAACAGACGAGGCGATGAAGATGGGGAACCCCATATATGGCAACATCATCATCCTCGGCGCCCTTGCCAGCACCGGCGCAGTTCCCATGGAACGCGAGAGTTTCACCGCCGTCATCAAAGAGAGCTTTCCCGAAGACAGGCTCGAAGCCAATATTGAAGCCTACGATCTCGGTGCGAAGATGGTGCGCGCCGAGAACTGATCCGCCTCTGCACATTCGTCCTTGCCTGTTGCACTTCTCCTGCGGCCATGCCATAGTGAATACGCCATGAGCGTAGTCCGGTGCGAAGAGCCCTAGAAATCTGGCCAGAAAGGCACTTTCTGGCTGGACTTCTTACAAGGCGCGGCCCAGCCATTGTCGGTATCATTAGACTTATGGGGAATGGCCTTCACGTATTCCCTGACTCCAGGTACTTTCTGGCCGCGCCCCTAGGCCCGATGGCCCGGAAAGAGGCATTCGCACCTGAGCATATGGCGCGCGGAGTGACAGCCGAATGACACAGACCGAAGCGTTCTATTCCGCGCACAGCGCGCACAGCGACCCGGGCAGTCTTGTCCAACTGTACACAGATGTCCCCCGAGGGCTGCCTGCGGCTCACGTCGCTGTACAGGGCCTCTTGATTCATGTCTTTCGCGCAGGATTGTACGACGTCAAGCTGACGCCCGAGCAGAAGGAAGCCGTCTACCTCTACCACGTGTCCGACATGCTCGGGGCCATCATGGCCGATGATCCGCGGCCGCTCACGGAGGCACGCGCACCCAAGAAGCGGCTTGTGGGGACCTGCCGCAGCTACTCCATGATGCTGTGTTCGATGCTGCGCCACCAGGGAACGCCCGCGCGCCTGCGCAATTGCTTCGCCAACTATCTCAAACCGGGAAAATGGGCCGACCATTGGCTCTGCGAGTATTGGGTCGCCGAAGAGGGGCGCTGGGCCATCGCGGATGGCCAGTTGGACGCGGTACAGCGGGAGGCGCTAAATATCGACTTCGACCCCCTCGATGTTCCAGATGACCGGGTCGCCCGTGCCGGGGACATGTGGGGTCGCTGCAAGCGGGGCGAGGTCGATCCCGAATTGTGTGGAATGATGGACTTCTGGGGCATGGACTACGTCAAGGGTAACGTGTCGTGCGACTTGGTGGCGGTCAACAAGGTCGAGATGCTGCCCTGGGATGGCACTGCTTTCGGAGAAATACCCTATGAGCGGCTGAGCGGCAGCGAGCTTGCACTTCTCGACCGCATCGCCGAGGCGACTTGGCCAGAAGTCCGCCTAGCGGAGGCGCGCGAACTGTACAGCGAGCATCCGGAACTGCACGCCAAGAAGGTCCCCTATGTGCTCGCGAAACCACCATCGCCGACGTAGCCCCGCAGAAAGCCGTGCCTCGAAAACATTCATCCGCGAGAAAAACACCGGCTCTTCTGCGTCTGCTTGGTGGATGCAAGGATGTGGCCCATGGCTTGGATTGTGACCGGCTTTCCAGCTATTTTAGCTCGGCGCGGCTGTATCCCAGGATCTGTCGGGCGATGATGAGCATCTGAATCTGCCCAGTACCCTCGAAGAGATCCGTAATCTTCGAATCACGCATCCACTTCTCGACCATCCACTCGTTGGAGTAACCCAAGGGCCCCAGCAACTCGACGCACTTCTGTGTGACCAGGGTCGCCGCGCGCCCCGCCTTCGCTTTCGCCATTGACGCTTCGAGGCTATTCCGCACACCCAGATCGCCCATACTCGCCGCGTTCCACGTCAGCAGGCGCGCGACATCGAGGTTCGCTTCCATGTCCAGCACCGCGCGCTGCACGGTCGTGAGTTCGTGGTCAGGCGCATCGTAGGGAAAGGTGCAACCTTCCTCTTCAAGTTTGTCTTTCGTAAACTCCAGGGCCGCGCGCGCCACGCCCAACGCCTGGGCCGCGACCATCGGCCGCGTGTTGTCAAAGGTCTGCATGACGCCCCTAAACCCCTTCTCGGGCGCGATCTCGGGGGAACCTAAGATGTTCTCATAAGGGATTCGACAATCCGTCAGCGTGATCGAGGCGGTATCCGACGCGCGGATACCCAATTTATGTTCCACCTTGACCAGCTCACAGCCCGGCGCGCTCTTCTCTACGAGAAAACTCTTGATCGCCGGCCGGCCCAGACTTGGATCCAACGTCGCCCAGACGACCACGGCTTCACACATCGCGCCACCCGTAATGAAGATCTTCTCCCCATTGAGAACCCACTCGTTAGTCTCTTCGTCCAACACGGCGCGTGTCGTGATCGAAGCCGTGTCCGATCCTGCCCCCGGCTCGGTTATGGCCATGGCGGCGTAGAATGAACCGAATTTCTCTTTCTGTTCCTTTGTCCCAACGGCGTTGAGGGCCGCGTTCCCCAGCCCGCTTCCGGGTATAGCCAACATCAACCCGACATCTCCCCAGCACATCTCTTCGACAGAGACCACCGTGGCGAGTCCCCGCAGCCTTCGTTTTCCCCCGCCGCTCTTGCCGCCACCGCCAGAAGGACCTCCGGCTTTCATAAGTTGGGCAATCTGCTTCAGCTCCTTCTTCTCATCGTGCTCGTGTTCATAGCTGTCGTACTTGCGCGACAGCGGCCGGAGCATATTCTCGGCCAGGGCATGGACCATTTCCTTCGCTTGTTTCAGTTCGGGGGTCAGTTCAAAATCTATCATCGTTCATCTCCCTTCGCGAGAGTAGAGTCTTGCGTAATCCAAAAGACAACCAACCTAAGCGATCGCCAGGCCTTCCATCATGGAAAAGGCCCGGCCGTTCCGGAACCACAATTCGACGGGATGTTCGCGGATGTAGCCGTGGCCTCCAAGCACCTGGACGCCGCAATCGACAATCGTCATGCACTGCTCGCTGCAATAGTTCTTGGCCAGGGTAGCGTCGCGTGTGGCATCTTCCCGACGATCCAATCGCCAAGCGCCACGCCAGTTCAACAGACGCATCCCTTCAATCTCCATCGCCATCTCGGCCAACATGAACGCGATGGCCTGGCGGCTCGCGATCGGTTCTCCGAAAGCGTAGCGCTCCTTTGCGTAGTTCAATGCATATTCCCACGAGGCGCGAGACACCCCGACGGCCATCGCATTCTGAATCGTGCGCGAGAGGTTGGTTAGCCGGGCGAAGTCGATTCCCGACGAACCGCCGACTCGCCGGGCGCTTGGGACCGCGCATTCTGTGAAAGTCACAGGATACAACGGCAGCGAACGAAGCCCCATGTTCATCTCGCGGCTGCCCACTTCCATCCCCGCCGTGTCCCTATCGACGATGATCGCCTGGACACCGTTCGTCCCCTCGCCGGCGGCATACACCAAAATGTGATCCGCGCCATCCGCCATAGGGACCATGCACTTCTTGCCGTCCAGGACAAGGTCGCCTCCCGCTTCTTTCACCGTCGTCTTCAGCGCATGTGGCGAAAAACCAATCGAGGGTTCGAGCAACGCGGCGGTCGCGCGCAAGAAATTCTCCCCGCAGAATTTCGGCAGCCATTCCGCCTTCTGCTCGTCCGTGCCGAACTCCAATACCGGGACCATCATCGTGAGCGGCGACAGAACCGCGAGAGCCAGACTCAGGTCCCCCCAAGCCAGTTCCTCACTTACGATCGCACCCGTCACGATGGACCGGGCGACATCGTACCCGCCGTATTGCTCGGGAATGGACTGGGCACAAATACCTAGCTCCCACGTCTTTTGAAGCAAATCCTCCGGGAGCGCCCCTTCTTCGTCGCACTCGCGGGCGACCTTACGCAGTTCCTCCGACGCGAACTTTCGCATCATGTCTTGGATTTGCTGTTGATCTTCCTCCAATTGAAACTCTGGCATTCCTCAATACCCTCCGCGATGGTCAATACGCATCAATCGTCAATGGTGCTGCGGGACCCGGCTCCGGTCGCAGCAACCCTATGGCCGGAATACCCGTGAGGAACGCGGAATTGCATCCGCGGCGCTCCCCGCAAGGCCCGAAAACACAGTTGGCGCCAACCGGCCACAATCGTCGGCATGGCGATACTCGATCTAATCAGAAGAGCGTGCGGAAATCAACATCAGAAGATTAGGTCGTTGGATCTACCGAAGGACCAATATCGTTGCGAACTTGACGGCCCAGAACATCGTGCTTCGCCATCACCCCATCCGCACTCATGGGACGAGCAGTCTTGAATCGCGCATCCCCGTCATCTAGACTGGTTGAGCTGCCTCGTGTAGGCGGCCTTCATCATCGCTACGAGTGGCGCGATGCAGCGTAAACGCATCGCAGTCCATTCCTTGCACGGCATAATGCTGGAAAGGCGCTGATGTAAGGAGTTATGGTAGGAACTCGGCGGAAGTAGATCGAGGAAGAGAGCGTGGACGCCAGGCACGGCACGTGATACGGGCCTGGAAACAGCAGTGGTGTATTGACATTTACCTGGAAGGAGCGAGCAATGTCTGTAGCAGGAGTCTTTAAGCTCACGATGAACACCCCAATGGGGGTCCAGACCCCCACCATCACCATCAATGAAGAAGGTGGCAACGTCAGTGGCAACATGGTCGGTCAGGCGGGCACTACCGAATTCAGCGGCGGCACGGCAGATGGCAACAGCGCGAAGTGGAACATGACCATCGAAGCCATGGGTCAGCAGATCGCTTTGGACTGCAACTGCACTGTAGACGGCGACAGCATCAGCGGGACGATGTCCTCCCCCATGGGCGGGGCCGATTTCACCGGCGAAAGGGAAGGCTAGTCACAGGAGGCCGCGGCCGGCGCAGGCGCGTCTCGAACCCCTTCGTGCTTCTTTTGGCGTCGTGGCTACAGCTCCGAGGGTGCGCGTGCGGCGCGTCTAGAATTCTCGTCCTCTATAGAGCGACTCCGGCACTGGGCCCATTGCGGAAGATGCAGTGACGCAGGCCGTGGACGGGTTCTGTGGGCGGTGCACTGAACGTTCTTGCTGAGGTCCGTAAAGAATGCGTCAT
>SDBV01008031.1_pt1 | contig 14286 bp, 13 predicted proteins | sample 2277081 | NCBI WGS metagenome assembly SDBV01 (sample SAMN10402039, study PRJNA504765) | marine sediment metagenome | isolation source: marine sediment core GS10_PC15, 223 cmbsf | place: Arctic Ocean: Southern Knipovich Ridge | collected 2010
AAATAGTTCTAGTTGGTACTAATATTGGCCTTTATACTGATCCTCAAAAAAATTTAAATTTAACAGATTTATTAAAAGAAATTTTACAAAAGACAAATATTCCCCGGATTCGACTTTCCTCACTTTGGCCCACTAATATTGACTCAAAACTGATTTCTTTAATTAAAAAAGAGCCTCGTCTTTGCCCACATTTTCATTTGTCAGTTCAATCAGCCAGTAATGAAATTTTAAAAAGAATGAACAGACAATATACTCAGGCGAATTTAAATAAGATCATTAAAAAAATTTATCAAATCCCAAATGTTAATTTAACCACTGACATGATTGTTGGTTTTCCAGGTGAAACAGACTCAGATTTTACTCAAACTCTGGAATTTGTTCAAAAAAGTAAATTTTTAAAAGTACATATTTTTCGTTTTTCTCCTCGACTTAAAACCAGGGCGGCAGATTTTAAAGAACAAATTTCAGAACAAGTAAAACAAAGACGAAGTAGAGAATTAATTGAATTAGGCGAAAAAGTTAGTCAACAACGTAGAAAAAATTTTCTTGGACAGCAATTTTCTGTTTTAGTTGAAACTAAACAGGGAAGATATTGGCAAGGACTAACATCAAATTACTTAAAAGTTTTTATTCAAAGTAAAAAAGATTTAACCAATAAAATTATTCAGGTTAAATTGGTTCGTTTATATAAAGATGGCATCATTGGTGTTTTAAATTAAAAAAATTAGTTTTAAATAAATTATTTTTATGTCAAAATCAAGCGCAAAAAATCCATTAGGCAAAGGCGGATGTCAATATCATATTGGCTGTGGTCAAGGGGATTTAGCTCCTTATGTGCTTTTGCCTGGTGACCCAGGACGGGTTTTAAAGATTTCTGAGAATTGGCAAAAGAAAAAGCAAATTGCTTTTAATCGAGAATATCGTTCAATGACAGGGTATTTTAAAAAAGTTAAAATTTCTTGTCTTTCTACCGGTATTGGTTCCCCCTCAACAGCGATTGCTATTGAAGAGGCAGCTCGTTTAAATGTTAAAACTCTTATTAGAGTAGGGAGCACAGGAGCTATTCAAAAAGGAATTAATCCAGGTGATTTAATTATTAACACAGCCGCAGTTCGCTTAGAGGGAACATCAAAGAATTATGTTCAAACAGAATATCCAGCTGTGGCTCATTATGAAGTAGTTTTAGCTTTGATTGAAGCTTGCGAAAAATTAAAATTTAAATATCATTTAGGTATTACTGCTTCTACAGATGCCTTTTATGTGGGTGAAGGGAGAGAAGGTTTTCAAGGCTATATTCAATCAAAGCACAAAAATATTTTACCTGATTTGCAAAAAGCCAAAGTGGTTGATCTTGAAATGGAAACCTCACTCATCTTTACTTTAGCCAATCTTTATAATTTAAGAGCCGGAGCAATCTGTGCAGTTTTTGACAATTTATCAACAAATAAATGGGAAATTAAAGGAGAAAAAGATGTTGGTATAGTAGCTTCAGAAGCGGTAGTTATTCTTGATCAATGGGATAAAATTAAAAAAAGAAAAAAGAAAAGATATTTTTATCCTTCATTATTAAGATAAAAATTTAGTTAAATAAATAAAAAATTATGGGAAAGTTAAAAAAAATTTTTAAAGCAGGTATTTTTGGCACTATTTTTGGATCAATTTTAGGTGTACTCTTTGCTAAAAAACCAGGCAAAGAAACAAGGGCTGAATTGAAAAATAAAATTGGTGAAACAAAAGATAAAGCAGTTGAAACAGCCAAACAAGCGGCTGATCAAATAGAAACTATTAAAGAGGAGGTTGAAAGCGACGTCGAAGAAATTAAAAAAGCTTTTTCTGACAAAAAGAAAAAATAATATTATTTTATGTTTAAAATCATTTTAGATAAAAATAAATGTATTGGCTGTGGCACTTGTGCTGCTGTCTGTCCAGGCAACTATGAATTAGAAGATGGCAAGGCAAAACCCATTAAGGAAGAAGTTGAGTCTCTTGGTTGCAATCGAATAGCTGAAGAAACCTGCCCAGTCAAGGCTATTACTATTAAATCAGTTCCTGATAAAAAAGAATCAGCTACTGAAAAACAAGAATAAAATTTTAAGCTTATGTTTAAAGTCCGTATTCATGGCCGAGCCGGTCAAGGAGCAAAAACAATCGCCCAGCTTTTAGCTGAAACAAGCTTAAAGACGGGTAAATTTGTTCAAGCCTTTCCTTCTTATGGGCCGGTGAGAACAGGGGCCCCAATGAATGCTTTTGTCCGCCTAAGCGATCAACCAATTAATATTTATTCAGAGATTAAAGAACCTGATGTGGTTTTAGTTATTGACCCATTGTTAATTGATATGGAAAACGTTGGAGCAGGATTAAAAAAGAATGGCTTAATAATTGTTAATTCTATTTATTCCAGTGATGTTTTAAAGAAAAAATTAATAAAAAAAGGACTTCATTCTCAAGTAAAAGTAATTACTTTGCCGGCATCGAAAATCGCCTTAGAAATCCTTAAAAAGGATATTCCCAATACTGTTTTATTAGGAGCTTTAGTCAAGGCAACAGGGGTGGTTAAACTGAACGATTTAATTAAAACAGTTAAAGAGAAATTTAATAAAAAACTTGGTTCAGAATTAACCAATGCTAATATTCAAGTAATTAAAAAAGGTTATGAGCAAGCCTAAACAAGAAATTCTTCCAGGAGGAATAATTAACCAACCTGGTTCATCAAAAGACTATAAAACTGGATCTTGGCGGACAAATCGACCAGTTTGGGACAAAGATAAGTGTACCCAATGTAGTCTTTGTGTTAATTATTGCCCGGAAAATTGCATATTTTTTAAAAAAGGGATAAGAGGTAAAACCAATTTTGATTATTGTAAAGGATGTGGCATTTGTGCTCAAGTTTGCCCAGTTAAAGCCATTAAAATGATTAGAGAAGAAGAAAAAAAATAATATGACCAATAATAAATCAAAAACGATTATCAAAGCGTTAACTGGCGGGGCCGCAGCCACTGAAGCAATGCGGCAGATAAATCCAGATGTTTTTGCCGCTTATCCCATTACTCCACAAACGCCGATTATTCAGTCCTTTGCTCAGGTAGCGGCTGATAAACGAGTAGATACAAAATTTATTTTAGTTGAATCAGAGCATTCAGCTATGAGTATTGTTGTCGGAGCATCAGCGGCTGGAGGAAGAGCCATGACAGCTACGGCTAGTCAGGGATTGATTTTAATGGCAGAAGTTTTGCCAGTCGCCTCTGGGACTCGTTTACCCATTGTTATGAATATTGCTACCCGAGCTCTTTCAGCCCCAATTAATATTCATAATGATCATCAAGACGCAATGGCCGTGCGTGACCTGGGTTGGATTCAAATTTTTTGTGAAAATAATCAAGAAGTTTATGAAAACAATTTTTTAGCTATTCGTTTGGCTGAACATTCTCAAGTCCAATTGCCGGTTATGGTTTGCCAAGATGGTTTTATTACCTCGCACAACACAGAAGGGGTTGAGGTTTATTCAGATAAAGTAATAAAGAAATTTTTAGGAGAGTATAAACCCAAATATCCTCTTTTAAATCTAAAAAAGCCAGTTACGATCGGCCCTTTGGCTTTGCCTGATTATTATTTTGAAATCAGGGTCCAGCTTGATAAAGCCATGAAACAAGCTAAAAAAAGATATTTAGAAGTCGGTCAAGAATTAAAAAAAATTACTGGCCATGATTATCCTTATTTTGAAAAATATCGCCTAGATAATGCCCAGGCAGTTATTATTACGATGGGATCTACGGCGGGCACCTCTAAGGTTGTTGTTGATAAATTAAGAAAACAAGGCAAAAAAGTAGGATTATTAAAAATCAATTTATTTAGACCATTTCTTTACCAAGAAGTTAATAAGGCTTTGTCTAAAATTAAGTATATAGGAGTCTTAGAAAGAGCACTGGGCTTTGGTTCTTATTCTCCATTAGCCAGTGAAATTAGACACTGTTTATCTTTAAAACAATTAGTTCAAGATTATACTTTTGGTTTAGGTGGCCGCGATATTGGTCCAGAAGAAATAGAGAAGGCCTTTAAACAACTCTTAAAAGGACAGATTAGTGACCAGATAAAATATATTGGGCTGAGAACATAATTAAATAAATGATTGTTGAGGTCAATAAATTAGTCAAATCTTGGATCAATAAAAAGTTTTATTTTTTAGTTTTAAAACAAAGCGCTCGCGTACTCAAGGCAGAAAAGAAAATAGACAATCTTTCAGTTGCCTTGGTTAGCAGCCAGACTATTAAAAAACTTAATCACCAATATCGTAAAATTAATCAGGCGACAGATATTCTTTCTTTTGATGATCCGCCTCAGATAATTATTTGCTGGTCACAATTAAAAAAGCAAGCCAAAGAACAAAAATATAGTCAGAAAAAAGAATTAGCTATTCTTTTGGTTCATGGATTCCTTCATATTTTAGGATATGACCATAAAAACAAAAAGCAAAGAAATTTAATGGAAAAGCAGAGTGATAAAATTATCTCTTTGCTAAAAAAGAAAAAATTGGTAAAATAAAAAAGTAAGAATAATTTATTAAAAATATGTCTCGTCAACAAATAATTACCGGCATTGATTTAGGTTCGTCCACGATTAGAATCGCGGTAGGGGAGATTCATCCAGAAGGAGATCTTCATATTATTGGTTTGGGCGAAGGACCTTCAGACGGTATTAACAAAGGAGTAATTACCAGTATTGAAGATACTGTCTCAAGTATTTCTGCTTGCGTTGAACAGGTAGAAAGAATGACGGGACGATCTATTGAAGAAGCCTATGTTGGAGTTTCCGGAACCCATATTATATCTCAAGAAAGTCGAGGCGTAGTGGCTATTTCTCGGGCTGATGGAGAAATTAAACAAGATGATGTTACCCGTGTTTTAGAAGCGGCTCAAGCTGTAGCTACCCCACCTAATTATGAAATTATCCATATTTTACCACGTAGTTTTTCAGTTGATAATCAAGTGGGCATTATGGATCCAGTAGGAATGACAGGAGTTCGTTTAGAGGTTGAAGCTCAAATTATTCTCGGACTATCTAATCAAATTAAAAATTTAGGAAAGTGTTTTCTTCGAGTAGGCATGGGAATTAATGAAATGGTTTTTACAATTCTTTCCACAGCCGAATCAGTTTTAGATAAAAGGCAAAAAGAACTAGGAGTTTTGGTTATTAATATTGGCAGTAGTACGACAAGTTTTGCTGTTCTTGAAGAAGGAGATGTTTTAACAGCTAAGGTTTTACCTATTGGAGCGCGTCACATTACTAATGATATTGCCATTGGTTTGCGTATCCCTGTAGATTTAGCGGAAAAAGTAAAAGTAAATTATGGGACTTCTTTATTAGAAAAAGCAGGCAAAAATAAGCTTATTAATTTCAAAGATTTAAGTGAAAAAGAACAGGGAACAGCTTCACAAAAACAAGTTGCTAAAATTATTGAAGCTAGGTGTGAGGAAATTTTTAAAATGGTTGATAAAGAATTAGCCCGGGTTAATCGAAGTCGTAAATTGCCAGCCGGCGCTGTTTTAACTGGAGCCGGAGCCAAATTAGACGGCTTAGTAGAAACAGCTAAAAAAACATTTAAAATTCCTGCTTCTTTGGGATTGCCCCAAGGTTTTATTAGTGGTATTAATAAGGCCTTTGATCCGAGTTTTTCCACAGCTGTTGGTTTAGTTTTGTGGGGCCATCGACCGGTTGGACTAAGAACTACATTACCACCTCTTTTCAAGTTAGATTCGAAAATAAAGAAAGGGTTTAAAAATATATTTAAAAATATATTACCTTATTAATTATATTCTCGCACCTTTCCAAAAATATTTTAATTTCTTAAAGTATAGGAGAGGTGCCTTATATTTCATATGCCTAAAAAGATTAAGAAAAAATCAATAAAAAAATCAACTTCAAAGATAAAAGTAGTTGGAGTTGGTGGAGCAGGCGGTTCAGCCATAAAACGGATGCTTAAAGCTAAGATTCCAGGGGTTGAATATGTGGCTATTAATACTGATGCCCAGGCCTTGCAATCAATTAACGGACGGGTTAAAAAAATTAGAATTGGCAAATCCCTAACCAAAGGCTTGGGTACTGGGGCAGATCCTGAATTAGGACAAGCGGCAGCTGAACAAAATACTCGAGAAATTAAGGAGTCATTAAAAAATGCTGACATTATCTTTATTACCGCAGGCTTAGGCGGAGGAGTCGGAACAGGGGCCAGTCCAGTGGTCGCTGATATTGCTAGAAAAACAAAAGCTTTAGTTTTAGCTATTGTCACCAAGCCATTTATTTTTGAAGGTCCGCAAAGAAAAACGATTGCTGAACAGGGATTGAAAAAACTCATTAATCGAGTAGACGCTTTAATGACGATTTCCAACAACAAGCTTTTACATACGATTGATCGTTCAACTCCTATTTTAGAAGCATTTAATATTGCTGATGAAGTTTTAAAACAGGGCGTTCAAGGAATTTCTGATATTTTCAATGTTTCGGGATTAATTAATGTTGATTTTGCTGATGTTAAACCTGTTCTTCAAGAAGGGGGCGTTACCATGTTAGGAATTGGTCATGCTAGCGGTAAAGACAGGGCCAGTCAGGCAGCAAAAAACGCTTTAAATAATCCTTTAATGGATCTTTCAGCCAAGGATGCTAATGGGATAGTTTTTATTATCACTGGTTCTCCAGATTTAAAAATGGCAGAAGTTAATGAAATTGCCGAAATAATTACTAAAGAAATAGATCCAATGGCAAAAATTGTTTTTGGAGCAGTGATTGACGAAAGTTTGAAAGACGAGATTAAAGTAACTTTAATAGCTACTAGTTATGATCAGATAGGAGATTATGGTTTTAGCTTACAAAGTCTAGAAGACATGGAAGAAGACAGAGACCTGAGTAGACCTCTGACCGAAGAAACAGAAAAAGGAAAAATATACGTTTATAAGGAAAAACAAGAGAAAGAAGCTAGGAAAAAAATAAAAGGTAAAAAAGAAAAGGAGCAGGAATTCAACTTTGAAGATGAGTTAGATATTCCGGCTTTTTTAAGAAAAAAATTAAAATCAAGATAAGATGAGATATTAAAAATAATAAGAAAAACTCTTATTTTATTTATTTTTCCCTAATATTGACAAAATCCCATTTTTATGCTATATTTATAACATAATAGTAATCAATATAATTTTTAATTAAAAACATGATTAACCAAGAGATTTTAAAACAAAATATCATTTCTTCTTTAGGAATTGGCTCTTTGTCTGATGAGAAAAAAGCAGCTTTAATTGAACAAATGGCTGAATTAGCAGAAAAAAGAATTGTTTTGCGTTTAATGCAGGAGTTACCTCAAAAAGCTCATAAAGAATTTGAAAAAATTAAAGAAAACGACAATCAGGCAAAAATGGAATTTTTACAACAAAAATTTTCCAACCTAGCCGAAATCATTCAAGAAGAAATAGTCAAAGTTAAAAAAGAAGTAATTACAGAGGCAGGAACAGCAGATCAAGATTTAAAATAAAACATAAAATAAAAATTTTAATATCTTATATTTTTTAAATTTTTAATTATGATTAAAGAAAATTTTAAACAACCGCCACAAGAGGATCCTGAGACTGAAGAAGTCAAGGGTCCTGATTTTGATATTGAAAATGAGGCAGAAAAAACAAGAGCTGAAGAATTTGAAGAAAGAAAACCAGAGGTTTTGGAAAAAATTAATGAAGAAGTTGATGGCTTAAGCGATGAAGAAGTAAAAGATGAATTAGAAAAAAAGGGACTTCCTGTTGATATGAGATCAAAGAGAAAAAATAGGGAACAACTTAAGCAGGTTAGGTTAGGGAGAGCTGAAACAATGGCCGGATTAAGAGATAAATTAAATGAATTTAAACAATCACGCCAAAGATTTGTTGAGGCAGAGAATAATTTAAAGAAATACGAAGGCCTAATAGGCTCTTTTAAAATGGCCGGAGACATGGAGGCAGATACAAAGGAAAATGTCCAAGAAGAATATGACCAAGCTTTAGCAGAATATGAAGAAAAAAGAGCTGAGTATGTAGGAGAAAAAGTTAACCGCGTGCTAAATCAGCAAACAGAATTAGTAAAAACCAGGGCAGAAAATTTTGATCAAGAAAAAGGCTTTGGTAAAAAGTTTTATGAAGGATATAAAAAACTTGGCAAATGGAATCTAGGAGCCCTTTTAGGTGACGAGTTTATGAAAAAGTTAGACAGAAAAGAAGATGATGGAAAAGTAAAAAGATTTTTTAAAGGAACAGCTCGATTTTTCACTAAGACACTTTCAGTACGTATGGGCCTTAGTATGGGTTTATTAGGAGCTGGTTTTGTTCTTGGTGGTGGAGTTGGTTTTGTTGGTGCCTTGGCAGCTAGGAGAGTCTTAGCCGGTTTTGGTACTGGTTTTGGTGCTTATGATTTAATGAAAATGTTTGGAGCAAGAAAAGAAATAAAAAAAGGAATGAGAAAAGAATTATCAAAAGAAGAGCTTGAAACCATTGAATTAAGCGAAATAACAGATAGAATGAGTCATTTTGAACAAGAAGCAGAGGCTTCCGGTGACGCAAATGTTTTAGATAACAAAACATATATAGCTCTAAAAATAGAATTTAATTCAAGGACTAAAGAAACAAAAGCAGAAAAAACTAGGACAAAGAGAAGAAAAAGAATCCAAGAATTAATTGAGCATGCTGATAAAAATTTAGAAAAAGTTAAGGGTGAAGCAAGAAAAAAAGAATTAAAAAGAAGAGGAATTGCCGCCGGAGTTGGCCTCTTTGTTGGTAGTGGAGCCCTTGGAGAAGCATTAGGAGCAGGAAAAACTTTTATTGCAGACTTAATTAAAGGAGACGAGGCAATGGGAGAAGTAGCAGAACAATTGTCTGGCACAGGACCTGAGGCTTCTAATGTTGCTGTTGAACAAGAATTACTAAGAGAAGTTCAAGAATTTGTTCTACCTATTCCAGAAGATTTATCTGAGTCAGCTCAAGAAACATATAATCATTTAAAAGATATTATCAATGGCGTTGAAGGAAAGCCCGGCCCGACTATTATTCGAGCTCAGGCTATGGCCGTAGGTGAACAATTAAAAACAGCCGCTCCTGAACAATGGGAAGAAATATTACAAGAATATAAAGGGGAAGGGACGGATGAAACAGATATATCCGAATTAGTAGAACAAAGAGATAAGATAGCGAAAGGGTTAACTGGACAAGCAGATCAATCTGTGGTTGAACAACTTGATTATCAAGGCGGTGACAGTGTTTGGAATGAAGTTAAAAATCAATTACAAGCAAGAACTGGGTTTAAAGAATTATTCACTCCCGGTGATGAAGCAGAACAAACCCATGCAATTGACTATTTTGAAAATAAAATTGTGGCTAATCCAGAAGAATATGGTTTAGAAAAGGGAGTTGATTTTACAAAGTTAAGCGCTGAAGATTTGAAAAATATAAACTGGGATAAACTACTTTCTGTTGAAGAAGGAGAAGTTGATAAAGTTTTTCCAGGCTCGACTGAGGCAGTAGAGGCAGCAGCAGACGTTGATCAAATAGAATCCATAATATCTGAACCATTATTAACCCCAGAAGAATTTGCTAATAAATTAAAAGAAATGCACCCAGAAATTAAAACAGAGTTTGCAGAAACGTTTAAAGTAGACGAAAGTGGTATTATCACCAGAGAAGACTACACTGGAACTTTTACCTTAGAAGATAATGGTGATTTTATATACTCAGGAGGAACAGGGCAGGGCGCTGAAATTAGTCCTAAAATATTAAAAAGTGGTATTAATAAATGGGAGGATTATACACCATCGCCAACAGAACCGTTAATTGATCCTTTAGAAACAGCTAGAGGAATTCAAGAATTTGCTCTACCTATTCCAGAAGATTTATCTGAGTCAGCTCAAGAAACATATAATCATTTAAAAAATATTATTAATGGCGTTGAAGGAAAACCTGGCCCGACTATTATTCGAGCTCAGGCTATGGATGTGGCTGAACAATTAAAAACAGCCGCCCCTGAACAATGGGAAGAAATATTACAAGAATATAAAGGGGAAGGAACGGATGAAACAGATATATCCGAATTAGTAGAACAAAGAGATAAGATAGCGAAAGGGTTAACTGAACAAGCAGATCAATCTGTGGTTAGTGAACAGCTTGATTACCAAGGTGGTAACACTGTTTGGAATGAAGTTGAAAATCAGTTACAAGGAAGAACCGGACTTAAAGATTTATTCACCGGAGGAGACGAGGCAGAACAGACCCATGCGCTTGACTATTTTAAAGATAAAATTGTGGCTAATCCTCAAGAATACGGGTTGGCTGAAGGGGTTGATGCAGATAAATTAACCCCAGAACAATTGAAAAGCATAGACTGGAACAAGTTACTCTCTATTAAAGAAGGAGAGATTGATAAAGTTTTCCCAAATCTAACTGAAGAAGCAAAACAAAATATTATAGAGAACAACAGAATTTTACAAGAATATGTTAGTAAAACAGGAGAAGCCTTAGACACAGATACGGTTGACCAGGTTTTAGAAGATGTTAAAAAAGCAGGAGGTGTTGATGAATATTTAAAACCAGGGCCAGAACAAGTTATATCAGAACAACCAGTCCGTCTCAGTGAGATGAACCCTGGCGAGATGACAAACGAAGAACAAGTATTGTTTGAGAATTATGAAAAATACTTAGAAACAGATGTAAGGGGCAGCGCAGCCAAGGCAGCTCAAGAAGCGGCTGAAAAGTTCTTAGACAATCAGTCACCAGAGGTATATAATAAATATTCTGATGTTAAAGAAGCAATTCAGAATATTCGCATAGATGATTTAAATGAAGAATTAAATGAAGGCAAGGGGTTACTTAGATTTGGCAGACCAGATACAGATGATTTAATGACAGGTGTTCAAAGATTAGCTGAAACACATGATTTCTCTGAGACAGAGACTAAACTCTTTTCTAATTGGTTAGCTGGTGAAGGCGGTATATTAAAAAAGAATGACTTTGCGGATTTAATGACAGGCAGGGAACTTGATCCAGTAAAGTTCAGTGAACAAATACAAGATTTTAATGATGCCATCAACTCTAAAGACCTGCCAGACACTTATGCTTGGGAACCAAGACATATTTATACTGGAGAAGGAGTAGAAAAAACAGAGCAGTTAGTTAATATAAGAGAAGTTGAGGGCGGTTATCAAATAGATTCTACTGGTGATGGAATGCCTGATCAAGATGTTGTTCATAAAGAATTAACAGTTAAGCAAATGATGATTAAAGAAGTAATAAAAACAGCAAAAGCATAAAATAATATTTAAAAAATTGAAATATAAAAAGAGGGTGGACAGTTGCCCACCCTTTTTTTGTTTTAAGTGTTTGAAAATAATTGAAATCACGGAGTTGTTAAGGAATTCTCCAGAGCCGAGATCCTCTGGTTGAGCTGGTCAACCTGAAGGATTTTCTGCATCTGTTCTGGGGTAAGGCGTTTGACAACCTCATTCCAGTATTCCTGATTTCCGCACAGGACGTATTTGTCCCATACGGCCTTGCCAGAGTCAGCCCAGGCAGATCCATAGGCAGCCTTGAAGACTGTTTCCGACAGATCATTGATTTTTTTGCCATGGGTTTCGGCCAATTTCCGGGTTTCAGTAACTCTTGCACTCAGCGCCACAACCTCGTCGTAGAGCTTTTGCACGCAACGGGCGTTTCTTTCGGTCAGGGCCCGGAGGGTATCGTTTTGGGCCTCCACACCGGCAACCTTAAGATTCACGCTGACGTAATACGCTTCCATGTCAGTTGACAAACTGTCAATTCGGGAAGACAGAGCGGTTACGGTGCTCTTGGACGCACTAGAGTCAGCGACGAGGCTGATTGCAATGGCCAATCCAACGACCAAGATTACAACGAGCATTTTCTGTATAGCGCCCTTTTTTTGTTCAGTCTTCATGAGACATTCCTCCTTTTTTGGTTTTTTTGTCTCGTACATTTTTAGAGATATTATAAGTATAGCAGATTTTTAAAATTTGTCAACCCTTGTTTTTACCCCTTTTTTAAGCTAAAAATGGGGAATTTCAGAGTTGTTTTATTTATCAGTTTTGGTATAATATAGTTATAATCCATATATATGAAAAAGAAAATTATTAAAAAACAAGTAAAGAAAACTATGACAAAAGTAAAAAAGACTGTTATTAAAAAATCTGTCAAATCTAAAAAAATTAGTGATTATGGCGCAAAACAAATCACCGTATTAGAAGGTTTGGCTCCAGTGCGCAAACGTCCAGCCATGTATATTGGTTCGACTGGAAAAAGCGGTTTGCATCATATGATTTGGGAATGTGTTGACAATGGAATTGATGAAGCAATTGGTGGTTTTTGTGACGAACTTGAAATTGAGCTTTTACCCAAAAACCAGGTAAGAATTAGTGATAATGGAAGAGGAATTCCAGTTGATATTCATAAACCATCTGGCAAATCAGCCCTAGAAGTGGTAATGACTAAATTACATGCCGGAGGTAAATTTGGAGATAGCGCCTATAAAGTATCTGGCGGATTGCATGGAGTGGGGGTTTCTGTTGTTAATGCTTTATCTATTTATCTTAAAGCTGAAGTCAAGCGTGAAGGCAAGTTATGGATGCAAGAGTATAAAAAAGGAGAACCTTTAAAAAAGGTGAGACCGGTTGGTCCAGCCAAGGGAACGGGGACGATAATTACTTTTGAATCAGATCCAGAAATTTTTGATAAAGTTGAATTTGATTGGGAAAAAATTATTTCCCATTTACGCCAACAGGCTTATTTAACACAGGGAATTAAAATAAAAATCTATGATAAAAGAACAACAGACTTAAGTAAATCGCATACTTTTTATTTTGAAGGCGGAATTGCCTCTTTTGTCCGTTATTTAAATCGAGGAAATTCTCCAAGACAAAGTAAGATTTTTCATGTTAAAAAAGACAACAATAATATTTCAGTTGAAATCGCTTTTCAATACACTGATGATTATAAAGAAATATTATTGGGTTTTGCTAATAATATTTATACTCCTGAAGGGGGAACCCATGTGGTTGGCTTTAGAACAGCTTTAACCAGGATTTTAAACAATTATGCTCGAGAGAAAAAATATTTAAAAGAAAAAGATAAAAACTTGACCGGCGATGATGTAAGAGAAGGGTTAACCGCTGTGATTAGTGTGCGTTTGGTTGACCCCCAATTTGAAGGACAGACCAAGACAAAATTAGGAAACAATGAGGCTCGTTCTGCTGTAGATACGGTTTTTGCAAATGGTTTAAAAATCTTTTTAGAAGAAAATCCTCGTGATGCTGAGGCAATGGTAGGAAAATGTCTTTTAGCCGCCCGAGCCCGCCAAGCAGCTCGAACAGCCAGGGAAGCAGTTTTAAGAAAAGGTGTTTTAGACAGCTTGGCTTTACCTGGCAAATTGGCAGACTGTTCTTCAAAAGAGCCAGAAAAATGCGAGTTATATATTGTCGAAGGAGATTCAGCCGGGGGTAGTTGTAAAATGGGCCGAGACAGAAATTTTCAAGCCATTTTACCTTTGAGAGGAAAAGTACTTAACGTAGAAAGAGCAAGATTAGATAAAATTTTAGCTAATCAAGAGTTAAAATCTTTAGTGATTGCTTTAGGAACAAATATAGGGGAGCAGTTTGATATTAGTAAGTTGCGTTATCACAAAATCATTATCATGGCTGATGCAGATTCTGATGGACTGCATATTCGCACTCTTTTGTTAACCTTTTTTTATCGTTATTTTCTAGATTTAATCAAACAAGGATACCTTTATATTGCTCGACCTCCTTTATATCGTCTTAAATCAGGAAAAATAATACAATATGTTTATTCTGATGAAGAAAAAGATAAAATTTTAAAAACAAAAATACCAAAAACCCAGAGCAAGGGTAAAGGATTTAAAGTAAAACAAATCGGCAAAGAAGAAAAAGAAGAAAGTTCAGAACAGGTAAAAGGAATAAGCGTCCAACGTTTCAAAGGTTTAGGAGAAATGAATCCAGAAGAACTTTTTAAAACCACTATGGACCCAGTAAAACGTATTTTAATGAAAGTAGAAATCAATGATGCAGCTAAAACAGATGAAATTTTTGAAATCCTAATGGGGCGCGAAGTTGAATCACGCAAAAGGTTTATTCAAACCCATGCCCAGGGTGTTAAAAATTTAGATGTTTAGGTCTTGTCAAAATTTTTAGTTCTGCTATATTGTAAATAGCAAGGCCGTCAAAGGGTCTTTTTAAGAACCTTTCTCTACACTCAAGAACCTTTATTC
>SDBV01008032.1_pt1 | contig 14286 bp, 10 predicted proteins | sample 2277081 | NCBI WGS metagenome assembly SDBV01 (sample SAMN10402039, study PRJNA504765) | marine sediment metagenome | isolation source: marine sediment core GS10_PC15, 223 cmbsf | place: Arctic Ocean: Southern Knipovich Ridge | collected 2010
GTCATGGAACGCGAATCTTTTGAGGACGAAGAGGTGGCCCGGCTGATGAATGAAACTTTTGTTTCCATCAAAGTGGACCGGGAGGAGAGACCGGACATCGACAGCCTCTACATGACGGTCGCCCAGCTGCTCACCGGCAGGGGAGGCTGGCCGCTTACCATCATCATGACTCCGGATAAAAAGCCCTTCTTTGCGGCCACCTACATTCCCAAACACTCCAGGCAGGGCATGATGGACCTGATTCCCGCTGTCAGGGAGACATGGGAGACAAAACGAGCCGAGGTCGAAAGGGCGACCGTGGAGATCCTCGAAGCCCTCACCAGCGCCCACGAGAGAGACCTCTCCGGTGACGCCCTCGGAGAGTTGGAGCTCGATCTGGCCTATCAACAGCTGGAAAGCAGCTACGAGCCTGAGTTCGGTGGATTTGGCTCGGCTCCCAAATTTCCTACCCCCCACAATTTGAGCTTTCTTCTACGATACTGGAAGCGCACAGGAAATGATAAAGCCCTTGAAATGGTAGAGAAGACCCTGAAACACATGCGACGGGGCGGAATCTACGATCATGTGGGTAACGGATTCCACCGCTACTCCACGGACAGAGAATGGCTGGTGCCCCACTTCGAGAAGATGCTCTACGATCAGGCGATGATCTCGTTCGTCTACCTCGAGGCATTCCAAATCACAGAAAAGAGGGAGTACGCTCAAACGGCCGAAGAGATCTTTGAATACGTTCTCAGAGACATGAGCTCTCCGGAGGGGGGATTCTACTCGGCCGAGGATGCCGACAGTGAGGGCGAAGAGGGCAAGTTTTACCTCTGGAAGAAAGAGGAGATCGAGAATGTCCTGGGCAGCGAGGCTTCCGTTGTAATCGATCTCTTTAATGTATCGGCCGACGGGAACTTCCATGATGAAGCGACGGGCGTCAAACACGGCACGAACATTCTGCATCTCGGGCAAACTCTTTCGCAGAGGGCAGACCCGAAGCTGAAGGAGCTGTGGGATGCCAGCCGGAAACGGCTCTTTGAGGCGCGGGAGAAGAGGATTCACCCCCTCAAGGACGACAAGGTGCTTACGGACTGGAACGGGCTCATGATCGCTTCGCTGGCCAGGGCGGCTCAGGTACTGGGACGCGTCGAGTACAGAGAGGCGGCCCGCCGGGCAGCAGATTTTATCCTCTCTGAAATGAAAAGCGACGATCACAGGCTTCTGCACCGTTACCGCGAAGGGCAGGCCGCCATCAAAGGCAAGCTCAACGACTACGCCTTTTTTATAATGGGATTGATCGAGCTCTACCAGGCCACCTTTGAGCATACCTATCTGGCGGCTGCCCTGCAGCTGACAGACTCGATGATCGAGTACTTCTGGGACCAGGAGGATGGGGGCTTTTATCTCACCCCCGACGACGGCGAGAAACTGCTCAGCCGTGCCAAAGATACCTTTGACGGCGCCATTCCGTCAGGAAACTCTGTCGCCATGGAAGTCCTGGTCAAGCTCAGCCGCTTTACCGGACGAACCGAGCTCGAGGAGCGGGCCGTGGCACTGAGCCGATCCTTTTCCAAAACCCTGGTCAAATATCCTTCGGCGCACACCTATATGATGGGGGCGGTCGACTTCCTGACAGGCCCTTCCTTCGAGATCGTTTTAGTGGGAAATCCTGAAGCCGAGGACACACGGAAGCTCTACCGAGAGCTTATGTCCCGCTACCTGCCAAACAAAGTGGTGCTCTTCAAACCTGCAGACGAGCCTCATCACCCAATCTCCGATCTGGCGCCCTACACGGAATCCATGACCACCCTCGATGGAAGAGCCACCGTGTACGTGTGCAGCAACTTTGCCTGCGAGCTGCCCACTACCGACGTCGAAAAAATGATTGCCCTTCTCTATGTCGATTAGCTGGCCCTGATAGTGCTATCAGAGGATACCCTCTCCATAGAGGCGTACGGTGTTTCGGCTAACCGCCTTCCACACCTCTTCACGACTGATTCCTTTGATCTGCGCAACAGCATCAACGGCTATCAGTGCGTTAGCGGGTTCATTGCGCTCTCCTGCGGAAGGCCCCAAAACAGGACTATCCGTCTCCACCATCAGGCAGGAGAGAGGCAGCCTCTTTACCATGTTTTGCTTCTGACGGGACCTAGTCACCGAGGGTGGAACAGAAAAGAGGTACCCCGCCTCGACCGCAGGAAGAGCCGAAGAGGCCTTTCCGTCGAAGGCGTGAAGTTGCACCTTCCGGGCCCCCTTCTCCAGCAGGAGAGCGATGACATGGCGCCCGGCAGACCGGGAGTGTACATTGAGGGGCAAATCCAGCTCCCTCGACAGATCGATGAATCGGCCGAAGATCTCCCGCTGTACGGCCCTTCCCTGCTCGTCCTTCACCTTCCAATAGTCGAGCCCCACCTCGCCCAGGGCGAAGAGCCGTGCCCGCTCTGCGCGGATGAAACCGATCACCTCCTCCGCCTCTTCGCGATCCAGATGGGTGGGATAGAGGCCGGCGGCCGGTCGGAGCTGCCTGTGTTCCGAGGCCAGCTCGAGATTGCGCCGCGCGTCTCGTAGAGTTTCGCCCACCGTAAGAACAGAGGAGACACCCGCTGTGCGGGCCCGCTCCAGGACCTCTAAGCGATCGCTGTCAAAGACCGGGTCGCACAGATGGGCGTGGGTATCGCACAGAGCCGCCTCCGGGTGGTGTAAGTCGTTCATCCTATTCGATGGAAGCGAAACACTACGAGATGTTCATTTCCCGTAGCAGCCTGTTCGCTGCTCTCTGAAAGGCAATTGAGGCAGGACGGTAGCTGAATCCCACCACGACCCCAAGCCCGCTGTTAACCGCTTCGTGCATGAAATTATTGAATAGCTTCAGATAAGCCTCCCTGTTCAATGTGCCGTCGTCATTTTTGAAGACCAGTCGCGAAAGCTCAAAGGTTTCGACCATGATCAGGATCTGCCTGCACAGAATGGGAAAGAGAGTCTTGATCAGGCCTATGTACTTCTGCCGATACTCCCGATTGTTCTCCACGAGATTTCTTATCTGCAGAAACTTGTCGCGTACCATAACACCCCTCGAGTTTCGTCTCTTGGGAATAAAATCGGCGATCAGGCTACCCAGGGTTTCGGATTGAAATAGTTTGTAGAGCGAAAAATAGAATACCAGGACTCCCGAGACGTTTCGCAAGAAAGAGTCGCTCCTGCGGACCGTGTGATTCATGTAGAGCAGCAGACGACTCAGCTTTCGGTCTACCGCCCGGTTTGCCGTAAATATCTCACCCACATAAAATGGGCTCTTCGATTCTTCCCGTTTCGCTATCGACTTTTCGAGCAGCCCGATCAACGAAACCACAAAAACCCGAAGCCGATCCTCTCTAATGCTCTTAAGAAGAGATCGGAGTGAGTTGCGTTGCTGCCCGGTGAACACACCCGTTGCGGGTCTCTGCCCCCGGCGGCTGTTGTCCAAGAAAATCGCCAGGTAAGACTCGAGCTCCCTGAGATAAACATCGATCCTGCGGAGATCCCCGTTACGCACGATGTAGAACCGCATGAGCTCCAGAGAGCGTGTCGAGAATCCATACTCCTGGAGGAGGGAGGAGATTCTTTCGGCCTGGATCATCTCCAGCACATCCACCATGCTGCGCTCGATATTGATGAGCAGTGAAGGACTTCCCCGAAGCAGATCGAGTGAGGGATCGTGAGGTATAAAAGCCAGATCTTTGATTGTCTTCGAGAGCCTGGGTGGGATTTGTTCCTGCTTTGAAACGTTACGGTTGTAGTTCCCTACAACATCTCTCGGATTAAAATCGGGACCGGTTTTCATAAGATGTCTGTTATGCCAAAGACCGAGCTTTACGTCGGACTTGGATTCCAGAACATTTTTTATGTATCCCCCAGCCGAAACGTGTGCGGTAGGCTCCGAAACGGTAACGATTAGCAGCTGCTTCATGTAGGGTATGAAGAAGAGGTTGTCCTCGTAGCGTATGCCCGCCGGCATGTCAAAGATGAGGATGTCGTAGTTATGAGTCAGCTCCTCCGCAAAATCTCCATAGAGCAGCCCTTTGATTTTTTCTCGATCCAGCTCTCTCAATTTTGATCGCGGAAAGATCAAATCGAGTTTATCGAAGACTTCGCTTTTTAAGGAACGGAAATGGTCCGCAGCATCATCGGAATCCGATCGAGAGAGTTGCGTTTCGGATTCTTCTATATCCAACAGCGTAGCGACATCGGAGAGAGGATCTAAATCAACGAGTGCCACGCTCAGTCCCCTTCTGGCGTAGTGTATTGCCAGATTCACAGCTGTTGTGGTCTTCCCAACTCCCCCTTTTCCCGAGGCAACGGCAATGGACTTATTTCGCATGGGAAGAAGTTCCTTCTCAATGGGGCGAGCTCTCTTCATAATGCAACGCCGGGCTAGCTGCCCGGCTGCCCCTCGCTTATATCGGCATAGCGGACTTTGTTTCTACCCTCCCACTTGGCTTTGTAGAGAGCCTTATCCGCCGATGACATGAGAATGTCGAGGTTCTGAATCGAAGCAGAGACCGTTGACACACCGATGCTTATGGTGATCTTTACTACATCGTCGTTCACAGTAACGCTGGTTTCCTCAACCGCATGCCGGAGCCTTTCGGCTACCTCTCCAGCCGAGCTGAAACCGGTGTCGGGAAGGAGAATAGCAAACTCCTCGCCGCCAAACCGGCCGAAGATATCAACATCTCTGATCTGATCCCGTCCAATGACGGCAAAATTCTGCAGCACTCTGTCTCCCGTATCGTGACCAAAGTTGTCATTGACCCGCTTGAAGTGATCGATATCGATCATCAACAGGGACAGGGGCCGACGGTATCGCAACGCCCTGCCCATCTCCCTTTTTGACAGCTCAAGAAAATGTCCACGGTTGAACAATGCCGTGAGGCTATCGGTGGTAGCCAGACGCCTCAGCTCTTCCTCTGCGTGTTTCCGTTCTGAAATGTCTCGAAGAACCAGCAGCCTTCCGATGGGCTGTTTGCGACGGTCGTAGAGGGGAGACATGTCGAGATCGTAAAACCTTCTTGCCTCACCTCCGCCTATGCTGAGCTCTTTGTGAACCTCTCCCGAGGCGTCATAATTATTGACCAGATCTTCGCGGTCCGCAAGCACCTCCCTGGCCGGTCTGCCGATGGCCTCGGAGCTCGAAGCTCCAACGATACTCTGAGCGGTGGGGTTGATATCGACGATACGATCCCGGACATCCAAAACGAGAACCCCGTCACGCATCCCTTCGAAGATCGTTTCCCGCGCCACAGGCACGATGTCCTGAAGTCGAAAACGCAGAAATCCCCAGGCCAGGGCCAATCCCGTGATGCTGAAGGCGAAGGGGGTGATATCGAGATGAGCTACTGGAACGAGATCAAAAACATAGATGAGGTTTCCAATCCACGGTACCATCACCCCGACCAGAAGAACACTTACCTGCTTGCGGTACAGGGGCGGGGATCGTATGAATGTTTGTGCGAGCATGATGACAGAGAGAAAGAGCAGTAGATAGGCGTACGCCGTCCACACCCAGAACCAGGCACCGTAGGAAAAGACGGCCATAGGAAAGGGACCGTCTGTTACAAGTTTCACACTTGTCCAGATGAGACTGTTCCTTGGGTAAGACCAGACGAGGAAGAGGGTGATGAAGGGTATGAGGATCAGAAAGAGGAAGGTCTGCCAGTTCAACCATTTGGATTGGCCGCAGTATTGAAAGACGAATGCGAAGCACGCCAGAGGGGTTGCGACGATTCCGATGTACTGCAGCTTCCCCCACATTATCTTGTAGAAGATCTGGGTGCTCATGATCTGGAAGGCACTTCCGACCGCCCATTCCGTAACGGCGATCATCAGAATAAAGAGGGCCGTGGCTCCGGGAATGACGCGCTTTCGCCAGATGTAAAGGGCAACAACGGCGGTCAGAACGCCCGCCACGAGACACGCCACCCAGTAGCCCGCACTTTCTCCCAACACGACCTCCTGTTATATAGATTAAACAAGATGTTACAGATCAACAAGTTATTTTTTAATCCCCGGCCCCTGTTCTGGGTCAGAGATACTCTGAGTCAGATGTACAATGTACGTACCGTATTTCCCATAACCGTAAGGGCTGCCTTAGCGGAATCACTTCCCTCATATGATTAAGGGGTATAAAGGAAACGGATTCTTTTGTAAAGCAGGATCCTGGCGGTGGCGTTTCTCGCGACACACCGAGATCGATGGCGAGGTCGCGAGTACTTCTATTGAAGAGGCTCTGGCAAAGCCGTATACTGACCTCCGTGAGACGCAGCGGATATGCTGATCTACCCCTCCACTACGGTTGATCCCGGAGCCGATATCGAGAAGACCATTACAAGGCAATGCGATGCGTTGCCAGAGATCGAAAAGCGTCAGAGAGTTGGGGCGGACAAACCGTCTTCGACCCCTAGAGATTACATAACTGGAGTGAAAAAATGGCAACCCATCACTTGAAACCGAAGATCTTTTACTACACCTACGGGACCCACGAGCCGGCGGTTCGCATCCAGAGCGGAGACACCGTGGTGGCCGAAACGCGGGATTCCGCTGGTTGCGATACCCAGCGCAACCCCCTCCCGGAAGAGATGAAGCAGAAAATAGCGGGTACCTCCCTCAAGGAATCCAATCCGGGGGTTGGACCGATCTTCATCGAGGGGGCCGAAGAGGGGGACATGCTGGCCGTGCACATCGAGGGGATCGAGCTCAACAGGGACTTCGCCATGAGCAAGCAGAGCGAGCACTTCGGCTCACTGACAGGCGAAGGAGAGGGGCATCAGCTTCTCTACAACGAGCCCATCTCCACCATCTGGTACGAATGGAAGCTGGATCTGCAGCGCGGGGTCGGAATCCTGGACCTCCCAAAGAGTCGCCTTAAACGTGCCGAGGTAAACCTCGATCCATTCATCGGGAGCATCGGCGTGGCCCCTCGCTTCGGCCGGGTCGAAACAACCCTCGCACCTGGTGAGTTCGGCGGCAACATGGACTGCGTCGAAACCAGGCAGGGAACAACCCTCTACCTGCCCGTCTGGGTCGAGGGAGGGTATCTTCTATTCGGGGATATCCACGCCGTTCAGGGAGATGGAGAGGTGAACGGAACTGCTCTGGAGGTAACGGCAAAGGTGACTTTGCGGATCGAAGTGATCAAGGGAAAGACCTCGGACTGGCCGCGCCTCGAGAACGATACCCACATTATGGTCATTGGCAGCACCCGGCCTCTGATGGATTGTGTTCGTCTCTCTCAGATCGGACTTCTCAACTGGCTGCTCGAGGATTACGGTTTTGACCGCGAAGAAGCCTGGCAGCTCATGGCCCAGGTGGGTCGCATGCGGATCGGAAACATCGTCGATCCCTGCTACACAGTGGTCTCAAAGTTTCCGAAGAAGTTCCTTCCCGAGTGAAATGAACTTCACTATGAAGGTTTCTTGACTGCGAGAGCGGCCTGGGGAGTAAGGGGCGTGCATTCCCTTAGATACGTGACAGATGTAAGAAAGTCCGAATCGCCGCCTCGTTGTCGGGATATGCCGCTTCGACTATACTGCGTATAGAGGGAGGTGACTCAAAGGGAGTTCCCATGAGCAAAGAGGGAGAAACGATAAAGAATCGCTATTTAATTCAAAAACCGCTGGGCAGAGGAAGCATGGGAGCCACCTATCTGGCGCGGGATACCGTAAACGAGAGAAATGTGGCTGTCAAGATACTTCGGTTGGAACAGTTGGAAGATTGGAAAACTCTAGAGCTTTTTGAGCGGGAATCTCGAATCTTGAAAAACCTTCACCATCGGTTCATCCCCGATTACATCGATTCTTTCAGCATCGCCTCCTCTGATAACCCCGAGTACATCCTGGTGCAGGAGTTTGTTCAAGGCACCAATCTTCTGGATAAGGTGAAAGGGGGATGGCGGGGTACAGAGTCGGAGATAAAGAACATAGCCGTCAAGCTGCTGAATATTGTACGCTATATCCACAGTCTTAATCCGCCTGTTATTCATCGCGACATAAACCCCAAGAACATCATCCGGAGTGAAGACGGGGAGGTATATTTGGTGGACTTTGGCGGGGTGCAGGAGACCTTCCAAAGCGGGCTTCAGAGTGAATCAACGGTTGTGGGTACACCCGGCTACACGCCGATGGAGCAGTTCGTGGGAAAGGCCAAGAAAGAATCCGATCTGTACGCCATCGCGGCAACAATCCTATTTCTTCTGACTCATAAAAATCCGACAGAGCTTCCCACAGACGGAATGCGAATCGATCTGGCTCGATGTATCGGTGTCTCGGATGAGCTCCATGGAATACTGGCGAACTGGCTCGAGCCCAATGCAAGACGACGAACTCTGAGCCTTGACACTGCGACAGAAATTCTCGAGCGCAAGACAGCCGCTCCAATACCAATAAGCGATCCGTCTAAAACAATTCCCCACGGCTCTCGCATACAGGTTCATATGAGAGACGGAGATTTTACCGTGACGATTCCTGGTCAAGGATTATCAGCGATCTTCAAGCACCCTCAGATCATTTTCATGGGAATCTTCGGCACAGTATGGCTCGGCTTTATAGCCTTTTGGACCTTCGTCGCTCTTTCCATGGGGGCGCCCCTTATTTTCCCTCTCTTCTCGATTCCTTTCTGGTTGGTAGGCTTCTATCTGGCATACAGAGTGCTGTTTACCCTTTTCGGCGTGGAGCGGATCGCAATCAGCGCTGCGGAAGGTGTTCACTACACCAGGAAACTGCTATTTCTACACTCCGAAGTCCGGGCGCCACTCGATGCCGTTGGCCGGTGCACGATTGAGACCGGCCAGACCCGGAATCAAAACAGGACCACGGCATGCCAATTTGATGCCGGTGTTCGAAGGGTTCGATTCGGCATGGCTCTCTCCGATAGGGAGAAGGAATGGCTAAGGGACACCATCAACGAACACCTCAGCCGGGGCGGCTAGCGTGCGGCTCGACGGGCCGTGAGTCACCAACCCCAACTCGCCCTACACAACTCGCCGTCCTTGACATTGGGTCCCGGACATAAGATAGTTCAACCGAATATATTAATTGTCAAAGTGAGGTGATAGATGAATACAACATTCGACTACCTCTTTCTTATCCTGTTCCTTGTTGTCGACCTTGTTGTCGGAGTCATTATTATCTATTTCATCGTCAAGGTATTTTCTTCGGTTTTCATAAAGAGCAAGCATCTGGAGTTTCTCCAGGAAAACAATCTTGCATCTACGATTCTTCTGGTTGCGATCGTGATCTCTACCGCCATGCTTTGCTCCAACACGATCATGACGGTGCATCAGAATCTTCACTTAACAGCACACATTCCATCTGAGGCCAGAGTGTCATACGTTCTTCAGACAACAGCTCTGGGTTTACTGCAAGTCATCCTGTCGGTACTCATCGCTCTTTTTATCGCGTTCATCTCTACGAAGCTCTTTGACATCCTTACAAAAGGATTGGATGAGTACAGGGAAATAAGGGAGAAAAACAACCTGTCCGTGGGCCTGCTCCTTGCCGGTATCGTTATCGCTCTCACTATTTTCGTGGGATTTTCTCTATCTGCCTTAGTTGCGGCGCTCATCCCTCTCCCTCAACTCGCAATCCCCATATAGGAAATCACAGTGCTTTACCTGAGGGGACAGAGATTCCTTTTTTTCTCTTTCTGCTTGTGGCTTGTCTCACTGATACTGCACGGTGAGAACCAGATTATCGAGGGTGAGGAGATATGGGAAATAGTCTTGACCCCAAAGTATGGTGTATTCAAAGATCCTCAATCCCTGCCAGATTACTCTAACGAGTCGAACAAGCAATTCATCCGAGAGGCCACACCTTCACGAATCGTTATCGAGCGGCATATCAATTTAAAACCCCTTAAGAGCGATATACTTTTAGAAGAAACAGAGCGTTATGCGACGAAAGAGGATCTTGAGCCTTACATCGAACAGAGGATCTCCGGTGCTATCCAAAAATTCGCGGACAAGCTGGCCGCCGAAAAAAAACAACAAATCGAGTACGTAAACACCGTCATGTATGAAGTGAGAGACAGGCTGGTTTGGAGGAGCGTCTCAAACAACAGTGCAGAGGCTGTACTGAGACGGGGAACCGGTACGTGCGCCGGATTTGCCAGCCTGTGCATTGCGCTTCTCAGAGCCAAAGGCATACCGGCCCGTCATGTTGTCGTTCAAACCCTCAAGCACCCTACCTGGAATGCCGGAGCCCATGGCGAAGTCGAGGTCTACTACGAAGATGTTGGATGGGTATCCTACGATCCACAGAAACACCAACACCACGCACCCTTTCCCCGCGTGCTTCTCGGCCAGAGTATACATGGGAGAATCAGCAGTAACGACCGCCCCCTGTGGAGAGCCTACACGTTTTTCAGCCGAAATCCCTACTACGTGAAGTACAGAGCCATTAAATCCAAGATCGATATCGTCAATATGACTGACAGACCCATCAAACACGATTTTATTTCTCGAAACGACGGTTACGGACAGCCCATCCCTCACATAACTGGAACCGTTTACGATGGTGAGGGCAATCCTCTGGATATGCCGTGGGTCTACGTCAAGCTGGACCTCAAAAAGCGCAAATATGCCGGTACCCCGCTCAAGAACGGTCGGTATATCATCAAGAACGACAGTGACGGAGGCAGACTCTATCTCAACAAAAAGGGCTATGTGATCTTCTACGATTTTCCGGGAAGTGCTGAATCCGAATCCCTGCAGCATGATATCAGGTTCGACCCCGGCGACTCCATCGTGATCGATACGGGACGAAAAAACAGCGTCGTATTTTGGTACTACAAATCCAACAGCTACTATCGATTTAAAGCAGGACCCGACGGCAAAGCAAGGCTGCACCTCAATACGGGTAACGGACGGTGGAAGATCAACAAGACCTGGTACGTATTCAGGGATGGAAGATGGCATGAGGAGTAGGAAGCCACTCCGTACGCGTAGGTACTCTATTGCAAAGACATCTAATTTTTCATAGCATCAAAATCAACAATATTATTAATTATTACCAAAATGATTGTGGCTATCCGTGTACGCTAAAATCACCGCTGAATTTCGCATCAGACTGTCGATCTTTATGACATAAAGGCTGGATAGCATGTTTCGGCTGCATTCAGTCATTTTAATTTATTTCGCTGTTTGCCGGTGCGAGATATAGTCTCAAAAGCAGGACTTTCCATTTCTCCGGTTAATGGAAGGGCAACCACTATTTTGCTAGTCAAGTTTCAGATACTGCTCCCTTTAAATGGAATCGAGTAGTAATAAACATGCGTTGTGTAAAAGCCTATTAATGTAAAAAGTATCAGACGCACTGCCCTCCTCATATATCAATAGAGGAGAGCACCATGAAAAAGGTTAGCATTTCAGCTTGTGAGGGAGAACGAATAGGGATTTCCTTTCCTTTTGATGCAGAAATATTGGATAGAGTTAAGTCGATCAAAGGGAGAAGATATCATAATGGGAAAGAAAAGCTTTGGAGCGTCTCCAGAGCTACTGAAATCTTTCGGTCCCTACTGAAAATGTCTGATGAGCTTAAGCTGCGAGGGTACTCACGCAAGTCCAGCAAAACTTATCTGGGTCATATCGAGAGACTAGGGCGCTGGTGTCGTGAAGATTTTAGAAAAGTGTCAGTAGATGTTCTTCAAGGGTATATTCTTTACTTATTGGATGATGCTCTATTCACTCATAGTTATGTCAATCAGTGTATCAGTACGATCAGGTTTCTTTCCTATAAGCTGCTCCATGATCCGGAAAGGGCAAGTGATCTTCCAAGACCCAAAAAAGAGACAAAGCTGCCTTCTGTTCTTAGCCGGAATAGCATTTACAGGTTCGTCACCGAGATCCGCAATCCAAAGCATCGGCTTTGAAACGCCACTTAACAGATCATCAATTACCCAAATGGCTATTTCCCGGAAAGCGTCCGGGCCGGCATCTTCACGAACGAACGGTGCAAAAGGTGTTTGAATTGGCTAAACAACGTGCTGGTATACTTACCACAGCGGTTGTTCATACATTGCGCCACTCATTTGCGACTCACATTTTGGAATCGGCACAGATCTTCGATATATCCAAGAGCTCCCAGGTCATAAGAGTTCAAAGACTACCGGGATTTATACTCACGTGACTACCAAGGATATGCGACGTATCATCAATCCGCTTGACACAATTAGTGGAAAGGAACAAGGTTAATCTATAAGTGATATTCGCGTATTTCGCAGATATCGTTGTATTCTGGCATAAACGTATTACATGAATATAGAAGTTATACGAAAGACCACCTGATTTCAAAATGCTATCAGTAGTAATTTTCGTTTTTAGCTATTATTATTGAACAAGGGAGGAAAAATAGTTGGAGATAAAATTTACCCTTGAATACTGGATAGATGACAGCTGGTATATCGGCAGACTTAAAGAGGTACCTGGTGTATTCAGTCAAGGTGAAACCTTGCCAGACCTAGAAGATAATATAAAAGATGCGTATCGGATGGTTTTAGAAGATAAGGAAGAATACATACCATCTGTTGAGGTAAAACGTAAAGAGCTTTCGTTACAGGTTTGAAAAGGAATCTATTTATAAAAGAGCTGGCCAATGAGGGCTGTTATCTGAAGCGCCATGGCAGTCGTCATGACCTCTATGAGAATCCTAAAAATGGCAAAGTAGCCCCAATACCTCGTCATTCTGAGATAAAAGAGACGCTTTGCATATTGATGAGAAGGCAGCTGGGATTGAAGAAATAAGGCACGTCTCGAGCGGTGGTCCTTCGTATAACTTGCCATTCAAGCAGGCTCGGGCTGCCGCCCTCGCTCTGGCCTACGGCTCATGTCCCAGGGGGACACGACTTGAATGGCTCATCCGTTAGACGACATTTGGCATTGATGTTAGTAATGGAGGAAACATGAGCGACAAATCTTCGGATATTGGTGCAATTTATCTGCAAAACGCTATCAAACTGTACTCCTACTATAAGAAACTCGGCGATAAGACCTTCGAACAAATCGAAGATAAGGATATATCGTGGAGGCTAAATGAGGATTCAAACAATATTGCTATATTAGTGAAACACATTTCAGGTAATATGCTTTCCCGGTGGACCGACTTTTTCGAATCTGATGGTGAAAAACCTTGGCGAAATCGAGACAGCGAGTTTGAAGACGATATCAGTAGCAAAAGCGAGCTAATAGATAAATGGGAAAAAGGATGGCTTTGCGTTTTTTCGGTATTACATTCTTTGAAAAAAAGGATCTACTCAAAACTATCAGGATTAGAAGCGAATCTCATACCGTGGTAGAGGCGATTAATAGGCAATTGTCCCACTATGCGTACCATGTTGGACAAATTGTATATATCGCTAAATCGATAAAATCAGCGACGTGGCAGAGTTTGTCAATACCAAAAGGAGAATCTCAGAAATTTAACAAAGATATGTTTGCGAAATGATCAAACGGCAAATGATTTATCTAGTAGGTAGTCCGACCAAACGTCGTCTAACTTGCCATTCAAGCAGGCTCGGGCTGCCGCCCTCACTCTGGCCTACGGCTCATGTCCCAGGGGGACACGACTTGAATGGCTCATCCGTTATCCGAAATATCTCGGGCATTTAATATGATGTGATGATAAAAATTGTAAAGCTGATATTCGCATTTGTAACAGCATTATTCGGATTCTTGTTATTTGCAAGGTTTCCAGATCTGGATATAAAATTGCTGGGAATTGGAGCCCATAGAAACTTTTTCTTCCATAGTGCAATATTTCCTGCTTTAGGGTATTTCTTGCTAAGAAAATCTGATTTAAGGAATATTGTTGTTTTTTCGGTGTGTGCATTCTGTAGCGGAATGTCGTTTACGTTAGGCATTCACTTCTTGTTCGATACATTTCAGAAAGCAGCTGTGAAATTTCCGTTCTTTGGCTCTCTTGTAGACGGTACCTCAACTGATGATCGTCTTTGGCTTGGTATAAATTCTCTTCTCTGTCTGTTAGTGACTTATAGTCTCGGGAAACGTATATACACTGAAATAACAAATAAAAGTCAATGATCCGAGATACTTCGTATAACTTGCCATTCAAGCAGGCTCGGGCTTTAGCCCTCGCTCTGGCCTACGGCTCATGTCCCAGGGGGACACGACTTGAATGGCTCATCCGTTAGGCCCATCTTCTACAGTTTGGCATGAATTTCACGAACCGGTGTGATGTTAATTCACTATGATATAGGAAGTTAAGAGTTTGGAGACTCGGATTTCCACAAAAATGTAGTGCCAATAATAAATAA
>SDBV01008033.1_pt1 | contig 14285 bp, 14 predicted proteins | sample 2277081 | NCBI WGS metagenome assembly SDBV01 (sample SAMN10402039, study PRJNA504765) | marine sediment metagenome | isolation source: marine sediment core GS10_PC15, 223 cmbsf | place: Arctic Ocean: Southern Knipovich Ridge | collected 2010
TCAGCCTCATGGGACTGGCCGGTGTTGTTGAATTTGCAGGGGGATTGGCAATTGCTCTTGGGCTTTTCACAAGGCCGGTTGCCCTTATTTGTGCAATTCAGATGCTTTTTGCCTATTTTATGGCTCATGCGTCTAAAGGCCTTATTCCAATTGTAAACAAAGGTGAACTGGCTCTCCTTTATTTTGCGGCGTTCCTTGTAATAACGGCTTATGGAGCAAAAAAGTGGGGCATTGAAAAACTCCTTTTAAAAAAGGAACTTTTTTAATAAATATGAAATACCTGATTGCGTTTGCACATTTTTATACAAAAGGATGAGCAGTGAAGCCGTCCCATATGGGAAATCCCGAAATAAATAGTTCAAAGGGGTGAGCGGTTAATTAATAATGGAGTAGTGTATGGCATTTGGCAATGCATTCCTGTCTGTACATAAAAAAACTGCAGAGTCTAGCAACAGGCAAAATTCCAACGGATCCAATCATTGAGGGAATTCTTGTACTGATATCTGTGGCACTTCTCCTAACACAAAGATAAGGAAGCAAAATACTATTGATCCCTTCTTAATTACCTTCTTTCGATAGAATCCAAATCTTTGATAATTTCTTGAACTTCACCATCATCCTCAAAATATAAGGCTTTAATAATCGGTTTTTCCTCATAATCTTTAAACCTGTTATTTATAAACCAAGTTTCTATAAACTTTTTTGTTTCACTCCTAGCCACTTCCTTGATGAGTTTAATTTTAGCCTTTGCTCTATATGCGAGCATCAAGGTTAATTCTTTTTGCAGATCATCTCTTAAACTATCTTCATCTATAAGAAGGCCAGTTTCAATATTTCTAACATTCATTTTAGAAATGTCCGGTGCAGGGTCGTTGTATTTTATTCGAGGAGCAAGGACTATAACTCTTTTGTCACGATCGTCCCATCTGAATTCCCACTTATCTTTGAGGTCAATATAGAAAGTGTATTTTACAGGGATATCTATCTCAACTTCAGCAGATGTGGAAATCATTAGGTATGTCTTTTCCACCCTCTTCCTTAATATCTCTTGTGTTTTCAAACTGGCAGCTTGTAAATAGTTCATTCCTTCTACTTCAGTTACATAACTAATAAACTCTGTGGTTATAGTGCCGGTTTTAAAAGCAGAAGCAATTTCTTTTGCAGATGTTATTGGCAATAGAAACGTTTGGTAGGCAAAAATGAGTATTGGAATTAGAATAACTGCCGGTAGCCCAACCTTCCAAAAGGCCTTAGCCCATGAAGTTTTTGCAACTACGGGTTTGTCATGACCTGAATTACCCTCATTATTTCCTTTTGGCGTATCCATAATTTCTTCTCCTCCTAATATATGCAATAGGGAGGAATTATGAAACCAGAATTAGCCTTTGGAAAAGCCCTTAGAGAATTGAGAACAAAGAAGAAAATATCACACAGAAAAAGCTAAAGCCCTGAGGGGCCACCGGCCTTGAAAGGGGGTCAAGACCGGCGTTTTTACAGGGCCTCGACGATGTATTCAAGATTTTGTATATCTCGGTCTGCTTTCTTTTGGTAAATGGTTCTTAATTTTTCTATTGATTTTGCGATTCTTAGATTACGAGCACCATATTTAGGATTTTTTACAGTAGTCATAGGCAGGTTATCGATTTGATCTAAAGCAACCTTACTGCCGGTCAACAACCAGTCCAGTGAGCATCCTGTGAATTTTTGGATTTTCATAAGGCCTACATATGACGGTATTTTTCCCTTTTGCCAGTAATACTGAAAGAGTCCTTTGTCAATCCCAACTTTTTTTGCCCATGTGTAAGGCCTGTCGCCCTTCATAAGGATTTTTAAGCGATCTTTGAAGGTCTGAGGCTTTTTCACCGATTCCCCTTTTTCGTATCAAATATACTAGAATAATTATACTACTTAATTGGGGAGAATACAATCAGGTTAAGCGGAATGATCCTTGTCCTTGTGGCAGTGGGAAGAAGTATAGGAAGTGTTGTGGTATAGTCCATTAAAATAAACTTTTTTCAAGGGGTAGAAAATGGCAAAGAAACCAGTAACGAAATCTCAAATAATCACAAACATTGCTGAATCAGCAGACGTAACCAAAAAAAAGGCAAGAATAGCTCTAGAAGCTCTTGTTGAGATGGCCTATAAAAATACCAAAAGCGGATTTACGCTACCAGGACTAGGAAAGCTTGTTGTTGTAAACCGAAAAGCCAGATGGGGAAGAAATCCTCAGACTGGTGAGAAGATAAGGATAAAGGCTAAGAAGGTTGTGAAGTTTAGGGTGTCGAAGACTTGTAAGGATGCTGTTTTAGGAAAATAAAATAGATATTTTTATCCGTAGTAGGTGGTGTTAAGTAAGTTTGCCTCCTGTTCGGTGACAGGTTAGCCCAATAAGGATGAGCAATGGGATGAAAGGCCATTTACGCGTAGGAACTGAAAGACACCCACATCGTATTGTTTGGCTGTAAAATGCTAGCCACAGCGCTAGCCAAGGCACTATTCTCGGTAGTCGAGTTTTCTAACGTACTGTTATTCAATAGCAATATACAAATATTTTGCCTAACACTGACCGATTGCCAGTCGGTCAATCATAAAAATAAGCCTCATTCTTCCCTTATATAACATTTTTTCTCTCCCAGAATATCTAAATAAGACCAGAACGATACGGTTGGATTTAAACCGGAAATTGAAACTGAAATCCATTTTACAAAGCACCATTTCAGGTATTAGCATGGGGTGTATGGGAAACACCGGAACCTGCGATCATGTATGAGGGGAATACGAAACACGATAAAGGGCTGGAATTCGATTTCACTCCCGTGACAAGCATGGAGGAGATAAATAAATTCATCCAATCGACCCCCAAGCCAAACATAAAACCCGACAAGGTGTTGGAACTCGGCTCCTGTGGCATGGGGATGCCGGTCATCAAAAGCCATGAGCTGTTATTGGAAATGAAACCGGGCGAGGTGCTTCGGGCGGATTCCAGCCATGCCTGTTCGTTTGCGGATATTCACGCCTTCGCTCGAAGAAACAAGCGGGTAAAGCTGGTTGGCCTCGATATCAATGGGGAGATGATGAGCTTTTACCTGCAAGTCATCTGAATATTAGCCGTAATGATTCATGCCCATGTGGAGTGGGAAGAAGTATAAGAAGTGTCGTGGGATTGTCCACTAAATGAAACTCATTTATTCTTTAAATAGCATCAACCAGTTGTTCAAGGGAATCGATATCTGTATCGGACTTCTTTGAGTAAATTATTTTCAGCTTTTTAATGGTTTTAGATAACCGAGAATTTAAGGCTTTGTATCGAGGGTTTTTCTTAGTGATTTTAGGAGTATCTATTTTTTCAAAGGCAACAATTTTTCCGGTTAAAAGCCAATCGATAGAACAGCCAGTGTATTCCTGTATTTTTATTAAGTTTAAATATGTAGGAATCTTTTCCATCTGCCAATAGTATTGAAACAGGCCTTTATCAATTCCAACCTTCCTGGCAAATGTATAAGGTCGGTCGTCTCCCATGAGGATTTTCAGTCGAGCTTTAAAAGATTTAGGCATTTTGTTTACTCCTCCAACTAACTCATCATATAGTTCATACTATACCAAGTTATAGAAATATATTCCATTTTGAGATTCTTTTTATTAGTATAGAGCCGATTTGTACGTAGGTTAATTTAATATTCTTTTTATGGGGAGACTTTAAAATGGCAAAGAAACCAGTAACAAAACCACAAATAATCACAAACATTGCAGAATCGGCAGGTATAACTAAAAAACAGGCACAAATAGCTCTCGAATCTCTTGTTGAGATGGCCTATAAGAATGCCAAGAATGGCTTTACAATTCCGGGACTGGGCAAACTTGTAGTTGTGAATCGTAAGGCTCGCATGGGTAGAAATCCGGCTACCGGTGAAACAATTCACATTAAAGCCAAAAAGGCACTTAAATTCCGGATTGCCAAGGCTGCAAAGGATGCCGTTGTTCCATCTAAGAAGTAACGTCCTTTGGGTTAGGTTAGCATAAAAGACACTTTATCCGTGGGGGATTCACTGATGAAGGAAGTGGAAGGTGTCGTCCCTGTTTTTCATGGAACCATAGAACCTATTGAACATTCAATCCAAAGTATCGATTTTGCCGAGATGGCGAGATCAAGGGAAGAAACTAGATTATGGCCATACTATATGCTTGGAGAGAAACTTGACCGCTTGGTTGCCTTTACGAGTAAAACTAATAAAGATCAAACGAGTATTGCTGGGGAGATTAGAACTTCTGGAGCTTCGGCCACGAAGTTCTCCAAGAGGAATATTATCTTGACTTTATTGGTGATTGTTATTGCTATTTACGCAATTTATAAAGATATCAAAAGCGAAAATTCCCTACAAGTTATCATGCAGAGTAAAATGAACTCTTTGTCAGGGCAACTGTCCGATATTAACGGCAACTTGACTAATGGTAATCATCAGGTAATTAACACTCTGAAAGATATCCGAGAAAGTTTAGAAAAGTCCTCTAAACAAGAAAATGCCATTAATAGATTGCTTGAAGAGCACTCAAAAAATATTGACGAACTAAAGAGGATTATTGTTTTGCAAAAAGGAAAAATTAATACGCTGGAAGAGGAACTAAAAAGGATTGACCAAGGAAATAAGGCAAAGAAAAAGTGAATTTTTGCTAATAGTGCTTTTCATTAATAGGAAATGCTTAGATGACCAAATACTCAACTAAACCGTGCTCGTGCGGCGGCCTCGTGCATGTAGTCCACCGGCCCAACCAACTATAAAAAGGACATTTTAGTCTTACTTTTTATGCTCTGCGATGATTCGCTCCGCGTCTCGCTCGTATGAACCGGATACAATCCGAAGTGTGGCGGCTAAACGCTGGTACCCGGCGTTCTCTACCTCATCGGCTTGTTGCTTATATTTAGCGGCAAGCTCTTTTTCCGGCTTCCCAGTGGGATCGACCCAATGCACCCCTCTTGAGTTGAATATTCCCGTACTAAATCCATTTCGCATTTCCTCAGCATCTTTATCATTAAGTACAGTAGCTACGGTGCGGCATATCCAAAGCCCATCAGGGTCTGGTGGAGAGTAGATGAGAACATCCCCTAAGTGAGTAAGAGCCACTTCAAGGTGCCCGGATTCCGAACATGCCGCTTTGACTGATTTAAGGTATTTATTGAAAACATCACTTGAAATGCTACCATCAGGTTGAATTCCAGGTACAGTTTGCCAGTTATTAAGTAACCCATAGATATTTGTCGCAACAGCTTTCTCTTGCTCTGAAGCTTCTTTATCCTCTGTAGACTCCTTTTTGGATTTATAAAGAATACGTATCATTTTACAAAAAAAATCAGGGTCACTTGAAAGTCTTTTTTCCAATTGTTTTGGAGAAGTGCCATGATGCCGATCAAGGAGTGGTAGAAACGCCCACTCAATGCTAAAAAGGGCATCAGGGTCAGTGGTTGGATCATCTTGAAGCACTTTGATTAATTCAACGATATAATATGCATCTATTGAATGTGACGGCTCTGATGATTTATTCACTGCGAGCAGAGCTTCAATTGTCAGATCTTGATCTATAGGTTTCTTATCATGCAGGATTTTATTTAAACAGGTAATTGCGGCATTTGGTCTGCCGTGCCGGATCAATTTCTCTATAGCGAAGCATAATTCGTTATCTTCTTCATAAGGATTTACATTAACTTTACGCCAGTACTCAGCTTCAGCCTCCGCCAGAAGGCGCTTTGCCCGTTCCCATGTCTCAGCTACAAATGGCAGAAAACCTAGAAACTGTCCTATTTGTGAATGAGACCAGTCTGCCATACTGATGTTATTAACCCAAGACGATCCTTCACTTTGATACCGTCCCCAGACAAACCCACGTGCAAACAGCCTAAGCTTTTCACTTCCTGTATCTATCAAACTTGGTAGAATAACCGAGGCTGTGTCATTTTCAGCTATGATGCCAAGGGAAAAGCCAACATTCGATGGGGACTCGACAATTTCGGCAAATCTTATCACCTCTTTCATGTCGCTTGATCCAAGAATTTCTCTTATCGCCTGCTGACGACGGTTTTCAAGTCTCTCCCTCTGTTCTTTCCAGTCGCCCTTTTTTTCATATAAATCAATATCGCGTTCGCTAAACAATCGACGATATAGGTTTAATGGAGTTTTTGGGGCAAGATTTGCTGCAGCCTGATCAATCTTTTTAACTAGCTCAGGGGCGAGAGCCCATTTTGCATCAGCAAACTTTTTATGTTTAGTTGCAAATTCTACCAGTGCTGTCCAGATAGTAATACGCTCACCTTCCGGTTTTGCTATGATGTCTTTAGACGCAACATGCTTTAAAACTTCGTCAAACGATGGTTTAGGTAAATTGTCAAGGTGTCGAACCAGTTCATTAAGTTTAGCAATATCACCTTTTGCCATTTCAACAGCCATGTCAGAATAAAAAGAGACCTGATCCCAATAATCCTTTTGGGTCACACTATCCTTCCAATTTTCGGGAATGGTTTTTCGGAAAAGGGGTTTATGGGCGCCAAATGTGGTCTGACTTTGATTTGGCAATAGACTTAACAGGAGCTTCCACGCTACGTCTGGAGCTTCCTTCTGAACTGTTTTAACTGCAACTTTTCGTTTTTCAATAGGCGCCGTTGTTTGTGGAAACCAAGGTAGGAGAATTGTTTTAAGCGAATTAGCTGGGCGGTTCGCCCAAGTGCCACCGGGATCGTGCGATGCCAACTCTCCAAGAATAACAGTGGCCTGCACTAAGTACTGTTCATCCCAAGCTAGTGTTTCCAAAGCCCACAGTAATCCGGTTAGGTAATTGATGTCCGTAATTCCATTTCCTTCTTGGGAAAAGAGAGTGTCGAATGGAGATGGAGTCTTTTGCAACGTAGCCTCAACTGCCTTAAGGAATTCATCTGGGGAAGCCTCTGCAAGCAAAGGTAGCAAATTGTTCAAGCTACCCCAAAGAACCCAATCGGCCTTATCAAGTATCTCTCTAACAGCTAATGTAGCAATTGCCTCAGGTTTACTTGTTGTGCATTTGGTTAATGCTTTTGGATAACATCCAAGAAGCGCTAGGCTTTCTGCAAGGCCTTTTCGTAGGTTGTGAGAATACTTCAGCACTTTGCCATGAATACTGGCAGCGTACCTTTCTTCCTTAGGTAGGCTAAATTGAGGATCGTGCTCTGTTAGAACAGAGACGACTTGCTGCTTAAATATGTCCAGATGCTCATCAAACAACCGCGACCCAAGTGTTTCCCAAAGTTCCTTGCGATTGGAGACAGCCCATACCCCATTTCTAAAGGTCATTGGGGTATCAGGTTTTTGGAGAACTTCTCGTAACTTAGGAATCCAAGTTGAGTAGTCCTCTTTCGCAAGTTGCTCAGCAATTGCTTTGTCTGTCTCAGGCATTATCACTCCATGAGCCTAGAAGATTAGCAATTGCCAGATCGGAAGCATATTGATCTTGGTTCCAATCAATTTCCTGCTGGTCAGGCTGAGTGCTAACTAAGTCAGAAGGAATTGTTTCTACAACTTCCTTTTTCTGAAATGCCAATCGGAGTTCCTCTGAAAGTGAGTCTATTGTAATAGTACCAGCATTAGGATTTGCTGACTGCACTTCGTTAATGAGTTGCGACCATAATGAATTAGCATTATCCATAGAGAAAAGCCCAATGCAAGAATGAAGCAAGGATAACGTCACTCCGGATTCAATATCTAAATCATAGCCTAATAGGTGGAAACTCTTCAGAAACCTCCAAACTACATTACCAGAAACATCTTCACCATTATTTGCATTTTTGAGATGAACTCGGAAGGTTTGAAGTTTTTTTCTTTTTTGATCACTACTAAACCTGGTTTTCTCTACTTTATCAATGAATTCTGTTTCACTACCGGACTGCCGTGCCCATTCAAGAACTGTTCTAACATCATTTGTATCTGTTGCTGTCAAAGGGCCGGTGATAAGGGAAATAGCATCTTTGCCCTCTCTAAATAAACTTTGGTTCGTGAAATCATTCCAAGCTGCTAGAATCACTTCTCCGAACATTGTATCGCCTTCAGTAATGCTGATAGAATGCTTGATCTGGGCAAGTAGTTTCTTTTCTTGACTACCCGTTGCTTTTTTAACGAAGACAATTAAGTCATCTGTTTCATATCCTTCATATTTCCCTTGAAGTTTAATTTTACTAATCGGCCAGCAAGGTAAGCATGGAACAAAACCTCCGGTCAGCATAAGTGCGACAAAAGCAGCCTGAACACGATTTTCGAATATTACACCACCACCTCCGGTTGAGAAGGGATTGCTGAGCTGTTTGCCAGTATTGCTCATATTAAACTCTCCAATAGCTTTTTAACTCCTAGAGCTTACCTTTAGTGCAGATTATTCTGCGTTAGAGTTTATGTTTATCCTTATAAATAAACTTTCTAACTAGAATGAGTATACCTACCGGTGCTAATCCGGTCAACGCTCATCCCGTTCATTATATTTAGAAGAAAATCAATACAGGATCACCCATTCCAATGTTTCCCGCAAGTCACACATTCACAACATGGAATACATTCAAAATATTCACAATCGACATACCTACATAAAAGTAAAGCCATTGATTAAATTGTAGTTAAAGCTGGAATGACCACCATCTAGGGACTATTCTGCCGATTATGGGGGATTTGGAAACGTGGTTACATAGGGTAGGTAGTCATTCCATTTTATCGTTATCACCTTAGTTTATTTTTCATTGTCACCTTAAACTTTCATTAAATGAACTCCCCAGTGTTTTGTATTCACCACCAGCCTTTTTGATTCCAACTAAGCTTTTTAATGTCACTGTCACCTTAGTATGTTCATTGTCATCTTAAATCTTCAAACATTGAAAGTTTAAGGTTTTTTGTACACCTCCAGCTTTTTAAGTTTCCAACCCATATTTTCAACGCCACTGTCACTTTAATCGTCCAGCAATTGTTTCAAGAGCAAAAGTTTTTTTTAAATTCGGCTCTAAGCCCTTGAAACACCTGAGCCCCTTTCATAATCAGCACTCGCAAGGGAAGGAATGAGTAGCAACCCCAAGACCAATATCGACTGTATCATCAACTTATTCACGGTTCCTCCCAATTTTCTATTTCTTCGCAATCAACCTCACCAATATCCTCTAATTTTGCGAATAGATCGTCTTTATCAGGCATACTCACTGCATCCTAAATGTACGTCTTATTGCAAGAAGGAAAAGGGTAACTAAAGCGTAAGTGATGATACTGTGGAAAACTCCTACTACATATATTTCCATTGGCCACCTAAAGGTGTACATTTCTGGCAATCCAAGGAATGAAAATGGTCTAAAGATGTGCATAACCAGCATCGTCACCGTATCTGCCTTGGCAAGAGGAGGTCTAAAAAAATCATACAAATAGTAGAATAAGCCTTGGAAAACTAAAAACCAAAGAAGAGGTTGCAAGAAACTACGTCCATAATCTGAGGCGATACGGTATATGAACGTAGCTAGAATTTGGGTAAGAGGCATTTTCTTAAAGTGAATCATACAGTCTTGTTCTTTAGCAAAAAAGATTGCTTTATATTTTAATGCGCCGATTTCATCCATCTTCTTTTCGAGCAAACGATAATATGGGGCTTCTTCAAATTCGGCGCTATTAAATTTAGCTCCCTCGAATCTTATGTCTTCATTAAAAACTGCATTAGCAAAGTCGGGGGCCTTGCCGAATGTAGTTTCAATGAAGCAAGTTTCATTTACAAATCGACAATAGTTGAACCATGCTTTTTGTTTAAAATCAGCACGAGTAAAATCTACGTCATTAAAGAAACACCTATAGTCATATTTTTTCGAGAATAGGTGGTCAATGGAAAAATCAGCATCACCAATAAAAGTTGCCCCCTTAAAACTAACACCACTACTAAAGGTGGCGTTCCTGAATAATGCTCTTTTATGAAAAGTTACAGATTCAAAAGAAACGTCCTCATAAAATATGGCGTGATCGGTTTCTAAATCTCCATGAAAATGGCAGTCTTTAAACACAGCATTTTTTTTGGAACCTTCAGCAGGTAAATGTATAAGCATAAAGTTGGAGGGGAAAATAGTTCCTGTGTAATTAAAATTTTCGCCATGCAGTTTTTGCTTCGATTGAAAATCCGCATAAACCGTTTCTTTGAAATCGCTCTTTTCTCCATCATCCCATGTAGCCTTTCCCTGTTTATTCCCTTTTTCATCTTCTTTTGCTTCGTAAGGTAGATGGAATAGGCAATAGTGCTTACTACCGTAGGAATATTTTGATATATTTCCTGACGTGAACTGGCAGTCTTTATAAGCACAATCCATTTACATGTACCCCACAGAGTGTTAACGTATTGTTACCATTATATTCTACTATTTTATATTTATTACGAGGGCAAGAAAAGGGATTTTAAGCTAAACGAGATTGACCGCTCCTTAATCTCGTAAGTCTTGCCGTTCCTTTGCCGGTGGACTACATGCACAAGACCGCCGCATGAGCAGGGTTTAGTTGTGTATTTGGCCATTATTTATTCCGCAATAACCATCATTATCGAGCCTTGTATACGTGTTACAAGAGCCTCAAGGGGTTCCTTTTTGACTTCCAGAGTTTTACTGGGCCTTGATTTTGGAATGGAATCCAAAAGCACTATCAGGTATTGAACCTTAATAGCGTAATTAACATTTTGTGGTAAATCGCCAGTCCATTTAAATATTTCTGATGCACTTAATTTTGCTGCAACTATACCAACAACTTCACCTTTCATATTCATAAGTGGCCCACCACTGTTTCCAGCTTGCACTGGAACACTAATTTGGAATGTTCTTGGATCATCTTGAATGCCTGACAACGCGTTAATTTTCCCAGAAGTAAGTTTTAATGACAACCCCATTACATCAGGGTGGGGGAACCCAATAGTAAAAACACTTGCTCCTATATTGGGAGAGTTGTTTGCAAGAGGTAAGGCAGGTGGCAATTGAACAGATTCAAGCGGACGCAGTACGACAATATCATTAACTTTATCGCGTATTACTACTGCAGCCATTATCTTAGAGCCATCATTTCTTACTAAGGATATATTTGAGCTATCTTGAATAACATGGTTACTTGTTACAATATAGCCATTCCCCACAACCCAACCTGTTCCAGTATTAATTTTGCGTTCTTCTTCCCGTAGAATTTGCTCATTGCTTGGAGAAGTAGCATATATTTCTTCCAGCAATTTTTTGGCGAGAAAATGTTCTGGGATCATTTCATTTATATTAACAACACAACTTAAGGCTGACTCCCTATTACCTCTTTTTAAATATTCTTTCCCTGCTCTATAATACCAGTCGATTGCGATAAGAATATTTTGCCTACCACCTTCACCATTTCGGTACATGTATGCTATTTGATATTGAGCTTGGGGAAGTTTATTTTTAGCCGCCTTGTGATACCACAGAAAGGCTTCAAAATTATTTTGCTTAACTCCCCAGCCGAAATAGTACAAATTACCAATTGCATATTGTGCTTCTAGGACACCATTCATTTCTGCTTTCTCAAACCACTCTTTTGCTTTTGCGAAATCCTCAACTACCCCACGACCCTCAGCGTACATTCGACCTAAGTTATATTGAGCATATTCATTACCCTGCTCAGCCGCTTTACTAAACCATTTACTGGCTTCAATATAATCTCGGGGAACCCCCCTCCCTTCTTCATAAATGAGTCCAAGTTCATTCTGCGCAATAGCGTCACCATGCTCCGCTGCTTTGATCAATCTACTTAATTCACCAGTAATAGCTTGGGAAGCAAAAAGACACACTAAAAGCAAAGGAGGCAATAGAAATTTGGCATGGCCCATCTTAGACATAAATACCTCCCCTAATTAGAAAATAGCTTATATTTTGCTTTGCTTACCTAATTGCCCTTCGCCACATCCAAGGCGGCACTGGGATTTCTTCATTGCTTATGTTTCTCCATCCATTCACGGGCAAGCTTCTGCGCTTCGGCGATCTGGGCGGGGGTCATTTTCTCTTCGATACTTTCTCTGTTTTCTCGTCCTGCATCACTGCCATGGGCGGCGGCAATGTTGAACCACATGTGGGCATAAACATGGTCTTGAATAATGCCTTGACCCTTGACGTACATCAAACCAAGGTTGTATTGTGCTGGAGCATATTCCTGTTCAGCGGCCTTCCTGTACCATTTAACAGCTTCCTTATCATCCTGTACAACACCTCTACCTTGCTCGTAACTCGATCCAATGCTGAATTGACCAAGGGCATCTCCCTGTTCGACGTCTTCAAACTTTTTGGCGGCAATTTGCAGTTCGGCGCGGTTGTTATAGATATCGGTATAATCCGGTTTCAGTTCGATGGCCTTGTTGTAATCGGCCATTGCTTCATCTATTTTATTGAGTTTCGCGTAGAGAACTCCACGGTTGTTATAGGCATCGGTATAATCCGGTTTCAGTTCGATGGCCTTTGAATACTGTTCAATTGCTTCTACGTGTTTGCCCTGTTTGCCAAGGTGATAGCCTAGATTGAAATATCGCGAGGGAGGCTGTTTATTCCATACGTCATCCGCCAGTTTCCCGATGTACTGATCTTTTTCTAAAAGATCTTTCATCTTAAAGAACGCAACAAATTCACCAAAAGGAGAGGTCATAATAGTTGATAAAATCCAAAGTGAAGGACTTCTACCAAATCTTCTTGCAAGCCATCCAAGATTAGCTAAAAATCTTATTCCGAATATTGAGATCGTACAAACCAATATCAAACCAAAAATAGAGGGATCGCTGCCTTCTGAAATGGCTACATATAAAAGGAAAAGCACAAAGCTAACCACCCAGCCTGCTAATGATATCTCCAATTTTTTAAAAAGATTTTTTCTTATAGCCCAAGACAACTGAGATATCCACTGCTGCCACACGGAAACGAAATGTTCCGTCAATTTGTGCTGTGCGTTCTCTGATAGACTATTCTCCACTACCATCCTGTCAAATTCGCGTGTAATGGTTTCGATGCCACTGGTGGGAGAACTGTCGTAAGCAGTATTATAATGTTTTAGCACCTGCTCCATTTCTTCTGTGTATTCTTTACGCTCCTTAATGATTCCATACAACTTCTGATGCTTTTCGAAGATTATAAAAGACCGCATGGGGTGCTCAGGAAAAAGACCTACTTGGGTTTTGATAAACGCGCCCCCCAGCAGTTGAAGATAGGCTGCGCACATGTGTAAGAAGTACATGTTTTCGTCAATTTCGTGTAACCTGCTATCTTCCATCGCTTCCCGCAGCTTGCGCCACTCGTGATGCCTGTCAGCCGAATAGATATAGTTCGTGATGTTTTGTACTGCCCTCATAATTGAGTCGCCTTTTTTCAGTGTAGCAGTCATGAAGCCACCTACCTCTTGTTGGCGCAGCAAGATGCTTTATCCGAGATTACCATTTTGTATCATTTGCCCCTTTTTTTTCTACAGTCCCACGCTGTCCTTCCTTGCCTTCCTATAAGCCTCTACTCTCATTGCTTTGACCGCCTCCACTCCCAAGGCGGAATCGGATTCGGCTCCGCCCACAACCCAAGTTTACCTTCTTTCGCACTATCTTCAAGTGTATAAAGGCTCTTATCCTTTGCATACTGCCGATAAACCCAAGCGAAGCCCTGCTTAACCATCTCTGCATTTACGTCGAGGCCGTCAGAATAGACACGTCCAACAGTTCGCCCATATCTGTCAACATCCACAACAACGACATTAACGGCTTTACCCGCAATCATCCCAATTAGGGCTTGCTTTGCACGTTGACCAAATGCTTGCTTCTTCTCAGGGGTGTCGATTTCGGCAAGTCTAACCTTGATTTGTTTACCGCCAGTAAGGACTTTTATCGTGTCGCCGTCTGTGACGGTAACGACTTTGCCGGAGAATTGCTTTTGAAGACTTGCAGGTTTACTGGGTGTGCTTGACTTCCATTTGTTGTGGAAGTGGTATTCGCCTGTCTTTTTGTTGTAGTGACCGCCCTTAGCGTCTATGCCGCCAGAATGAGGGGAGGCAATAAAGGGAAAAATAAGCAGAAATAAAATTAAAAAGGCCGACCTTTTAAGCATTCCTTTCTCCCTAATCAATTAGTATGATTACTTTACTAGATTTATCACGAAAAAGGGAAACAAGTATAATGACACAAACATTTAGAGATCGTTTAATGATCCTTATGAAAGGTGTCAAGCCATACACTTGGAGAAAAATAGTTGGGATTGATAAAAGCCATTTCCAGTACTGCTGGCAATGGGGAAATAT
>SDBV01008034.1_pt1 | contig 14284 bp, 13 predicted proteins | sample 2277081 | NCBI WGS metagenome assembly SDBV01 (sample SAMN10402039, study PRJNA504765) | marine sediment metagenome | isolation source: marine sediment core GS10_PC15, 223 cmbsf | place: Arctic Ocean: Southern Knipovich Ridge | collected 2010
AGATCGGCACCGTCAGGCATACGCAGCATACGCTCGTCTTGCGAATCTTCAGTACCCGCATCAGTTGAGGAAACCGGCTCGATATGACATGTCAAACAGGTAATTCGTGCCGAATCATCCAAGGGCAAATAATCAGGGATCGCTCCGGAAACACTTACGCCAACCGGGTGATTCAGGACGGGATTGTAATCATGACAACCTGAAGAGGAACAGGCCCGGTTAATATCAACGCTCATCCGCCATATCGTTTGTCCCCGCATTTTCCGATCCTCGGTGGCATTGCGGGGATCGTGACAGGTATAACAGGGTCGATCAAAATGGTGAAGTGGAATCCTTTTTTTAGATGTCCCGAAATTCATGCCAAGAGAAGCAACCGAAACTGCGCTTTGCCACATAGGCACGCTGTTCAATGAACTCAGCGAAAGACTGGTTTGCCAGAGAGGCAGTTGTATATTCCGGGGGCTGGGGACTGCCGGACTGGGGGCCGGTTTTGCCGTCACGACACGTGCAGGAATCAGGGCAGCCAGACTCATAAACACAACGACCATTGTGCTGTATTTGTCTTTTCCGGCTCTGCAAAAGTCAGGAGATGTTCGTGATTTCGCTCGCTGCATCGCTTTGGCATCTTTCATTAAGGAGCACACAAAAATCAGTGATTCACTCCGTACACCTAAAATATAAGAAATGATTCGACTATGGGCAAACCGCATGGAAAACGCTCTGAGCAATCGGTGATAGTCCTGTAAAATGGCCCGTCACACTCGTTTACGTAATGGAATTGCCCCGGAATATTGGTCCAGGTTTAATGAGAGGTTTCCGTGAAATGTAGTTGCTTGTGTTGCTTGTCCGCAGATCGTGGCGAAACTCAGAGAAGCAGATGTACTTATCGGCCCGGCCTTCTCCGTATTACCACCACCAGTCCCACTATACCGAGAATTACAGCAGGGATAACAAGATACCTGGTCAGCGAGTTCCTGCCGCTGAATCCCGACAATTGAAGTTTTACTTCGCCGCCTTTTTCAAATGACAACGCGTTGAAATACTCCGCCGAACTGCCGTCGGCAAGCGTCATCTCACCCGCAGGCTCGCCAAGACCCTGCAGATTGCCCGCACCCAATTGTGAAAAGACCGTGAACTCTGCCGTCGGCATGGACATCTTCCTGGTTACTTCCATAACATCCGCTGCAATATCAATACTGTATGAAAAAGCTGTCTGAAGTTCGCCCGGCGGCGAAGCCATAATGTCATAGAATCCATCCTCCGTCACAACGATGGCATTGCTCTGGAAATAATTCAGCATACGCAAATCCTTGAATCCCCTGGGCAGGTGAAACGTGATCACCTTGTTTCTTCCCTTCAGATCTTTTTCAACGGATGTAACCGCCATGCCGGTCGGATTAATCAACTGCACATATTCTGTTATCAAAATGGAATCACCTGCCTGCTTTACAATAAACTGATGCACACCTGCCGACAGCTTTGAATTATCCGTCGAAATCTCATAGACTTCAACCTCAGTGTCAAACGCCGTCTGGCCTGGATTGAGTTGGAACATACGATTGCCGAAACTCATGTTCGAATGTTTTACCTGTGCTTTCGCCGTAAAACCGGCGCCGACCGGAACATTCTCGAATACGGCTTTGCCGTCGGCGCCAACCTCGCCGTCAAGGCTTTTCACCTCATGGTCCTGGTGGAATATTCGCAAACTAACCTTGTCGCCGACAACATCTTTGCCGTCGGGTGTAGCATTCCTGACCTCCACACTGACAACCGCAACGCTTTGTTCCCGGCCAACTGCGTTATCGCAAAGCATGAAACCTGTTAGAAGAACAAATGTCGTGATCACAAAAGATTGTCTCACTGTATCGACCTTTCCTATTCACTCCCGTAATCACAAGACGTTAAAGAACGGTCATTGTAAATCTGTTGGCAATCAAAAGCCAGTCAAGTTTTCCCCCATTCATCAATATGTCTTAGGCGAATGGGCCTCATTATGACACGACAGGTAACACTCGCCGCTGAACGTACCGTTATCCATGAACTCCAGCCTGCCCGAAGACGAGTCCTCGGTAACAATCGTGGTATCAAAGTTTATCAAATGCGTATTATTCGTACTGTTGCCCTGTGCCGAACTGATGCCGTGCGCATCATGACATGCCGAACAAGGAATGTCCTTGTCAAGATGCTTGGCATGCTTCGGAAAGCTCTCCCCGCTCAAAATACTGTTACGACTATGGCACCCGTAACAGAGCGCATAAGCAAACTCGCTCTCCGCCGTATAATCTCGCGTCTCATAATTACGAACCAGCAAAGGCGCATAGTTCGACCCGTGCGGACCGTTTACCGATGACTTGCTGTCCGAATTATGACAATCCATACAATAAACAATCGACGAAACCGTCAAAGGCGATATCAGACTCGGCATATTCTTGTTCGCGCCTTGCCCCACAACCGGATGAAACGAAGGATTCGACGGATCAAATTCGAACCGAGTATTCGTCTGCGTAATCTGCCGCGTAATATCCGACTCAACCCTGTTCGGATTATCCGCATGGCATTTGAAGCAAACCTCGTACTCATACTGCGCATGCTGCGTAATCGCACCCGACGCCGTAACCCCCGTAACCTTATTCATCGCCCCGGGCAGAATCGGCGCCTGAGCAGTTGAGTCGCCAACCGCATGAGGATTATGACAATCCACACACTCGACATGAGCAGGCGACGAAAGCGGCGACTCCCGAATATCGTGAACATCCGTAGAACCGCTCACGTCATGACCGCTGCCCTTCGAAACCTCCGACCGCAGGCTTTTTGCCGCAACTGATCCATCATGACAATTCAGGCAATTGTCCTCCATCTTCTCAAAGTGCAGCAGCCGCTCCGCCCCGCCTGCAGAATGAGGTCTGTGACAACTCGAACACCCGTTATCCGCAACCGTATCGTACTTGCTTTTCTTCAGGTACTGATCGTGCGCACTCGAAACCGACGCCGATGAACTCTCATGAAGCGATCCCGACCAGCCGTCAAGGTTGTGGCAGCTAACACACATCTCCGAACGCTGATTCGACATCACAAGAAAATCACCGTACTCGTTGTTATGCGCAGTATGACATGTCGTACACTGAAGCTCACTCGAACGATCCAGCTTCAACTCCTCCGGCAATGTCGATGGCGAACGCAGCAGAACATCTTTCGCCGCCAGCGAATCCGAATACACAAAACTGATAGGATGATCATCCGACAGATCGGTTCCCAGGTTCGCAGCACCGGGCGTTATATACACGCCGCTGGCACCGCCTTTCCGCGTATGCGTCAAGGCAACCGTCCCGTCGTGACAGCTAAGACACATCTTGCTGGCGCCCGTCGGCTGACCGACCTTGGCATCGAGCGACGAACTCTGATAGATCTTGTACACAGCCTTAGACATCTTGCGATTCCACCCAGGCGTCTTCGGTATAGCGCCATGCGGCGTATGACAAAAACTGCACGCGTCCCCACTGGCTATCGCCGACAAATCGTGTGGCGAACCCTTCACCCTCCCCACAGCTTCGGCAAGCCCCGCACAGGCTAACAACACAGCCAACACTATTCTGACATCAATTCTCATCCGTCTCTCGTCCCAAAAGCTCAAAGACCTGCACACGCTTATTAAACGAGTCCGCCACATATATCCTGTTTCGGCTATCGACAAACAGCCCCGCCGGCAACCAGAATTCGCCCGGACCGCTGCCCTCATTGCCCCACGCCATCAGGATATTGCCCTCGCCGTCAAATATCTGGATATTTTCATACTGCCTGTCCGCCACATAAATATGTCCGAACTTATCGGCGGCTATTCCCGAGGGATGAGCAAAATAACCCGGCATATCGCCGTGCTCGCCGAACATCCGCAAAAACTCTCCATCATGCGAAAAAATCTGCACCCGATAATTCAGCGTATCGCTGACATAAAGCTTCCCCGTCCCGTCAACCCAAAGATGCGTCGGGAAGTTAAACTCGCCTTCCTTTATACCCCGCCGACCTATCGTTTCCAGCAAATCGCCGCTCTTATCGAAAACCTTAACATCATGTGCCCCCGTATCGGCGACAAAAAGCTTATCGGCAGCGGCGTAGTAAGCAATACCGCTGGGCCGCTCCAGAAGTTCGCTCCCGAACGAAACCAGAAACTTCCCCCTCTTGTCGAACACACACACCTCATGCAGTACACTGTCGACCACATATATCCGGTCACTCGCAACCGCCAGGCCCACCGGCATCATCAAAGTCGCATCCTTGCCGATCTCACTGAACTGCCTGTAAGACCGATCAGCCAAGTCGAATATATGAACCACACTCCCCGCACCGTCTGCTACGTATATCTTCTCATCGTTACCCACAACCGCACTCGGCGAAACCAATACCCCCACATCCTTCTTGCCGAAGATCAACTCCCCAAACCCCTCAAAGCCGCTCCGGCCGGGCCGCAGATCCTCCTCCGTCGATAACGACCCGACATAGCCGATACGAGCCTCCTCAGGCGGCACAGGCCAAACAATCGCCTCCTCCAAAGCAGGAAACACATCACCGCGAGGCGAACCGCAACCACCAACCGCAGCGACTATACCTGCCAGAATAATTGCCAATGCTCGTCTAAACATAATTCATCCCAATTCCGTCAACAGCCAACTCAAAACTTCCGCACTACCCGAAAATAAACATAAGTATTGTCCGTCTCATACCCTAATCGGTCAAGAGTATTATATTCCACACCCACACTCGCCCTCAACTGCCGGAACACATACTGCAGTTCCGTATTCCACTGAAAACCCTCCGTTATCCCCTGCCGAGTATCATCCTCTTTTCGATAGTCAATATTGCTCGCAATACTGTACTTGTCCGTCAGTCTCCTGGAGATCTCTCCCCCGAGAGTAAGCAATTCAATATCGTAAGCCGGTCTGGTCGTATAGTCTATCCAGCTTTTATTTGCGTACACACTGAACCTCGTATCAGGATCAGGCCGCCACAAGTAACTACCCTGAAGACGTTTGCTCTTATTCGGACTGCGAGTCGACTCTTCATCACTGTATTCCGCCAATAGCCTCAAGCCGCCCTTAATATACTCCGCCCCGTAAGTATTGATCTCATACTCGTCGGGGATTATATCTGTCTCGGTGGAACTGATATCATCGTCTCTTTTTTCATACTCATAGTACAAAGAGATTCCATTGTTGAACCGCTGCCTCGCACGGAACGTCTGCGCTAATGCAACTTCCTCCCTTTGCGGTTCGGTAAAGAAATCGTAGTCAAACGAAAGAACCTGATCCCCGTCGGTGGTAATATCTCCGCCCGGAATGATAATTATCTCGGTTATCCCGTTTCTCTGATCGACGGTATAATCTGCAAATTCAGAGTATGTCCTGATCCGGCTGCTGTCCATCACTAAGGTCGAACCCGGATCGATGTTCACCTTATTCAGTTGTATCCGAAGCGAGCCGGCAACAGTAAACGGATGACGTTCATCTACTACGTTTACGATAGTGCTCCCTCCTGTCTGATCGAGATTGAGCCTGCTGATGGAATAACCACTCTGGAAAACACCCCATCTGTTCTTCTTGCGATAGTCAAAACCCAATCGTCCCTCATATTCATCAATTACCGTCCCGTCCCCCAGGTCTTGTCTCGACCCATAGATGTTCCCTGTTGTCGTCAGGCTGTCATACAATCTGTGCACAAACCCGACATCTGCGCGAACTTCATCGTTTTTCAACTCCGGCCGTTTCGACTCATTATATAAAAAACTGTACAACGTCTCAAAGTCATCCGTATGCCTGAGTCGCATGCGCTCCTGCCAGCGAAGCTGCTCCAACTCGTAATCTCCCGACTGATCCAGAAAATACAAGAACGAATCCAGCCTGTGCTTTTTCTTTTCGCCAAAAATGAGATTATGCCGGAGGTTGTACCTGTCCTCTTTTCTGTCAAACGTAGTCCCGAATCGCTCCTGCCTTACTTCGTTGCGGTCAAAATCAAAACGCAGTTTCGACAACTCACTGAAATCGTGCTCCACCTGGTATCGAAAACGCTCATCATCCCGGATATAGAGGTCCCTGTCCCTCGAACCCTGTCCTTCCTGTTGTGTTCTCCCCTCACTGTACGAAAACTGCATAGGCCATTGCTCGTTGCGAAGCGACAGGTTCATCCCGCGATGCTCAGTTTCAACTCTCAACGGACTCGTAAACTGACGCGGTATGATATCGTCGGATTTATCAAGGTAGAAACCAAATGGGTATGGTTTTGTCGAAAGCAACTGCCCCGCCAACCGATACTCTTCTATCGTCCCATCGTCGCGGTCCACACCTGTAGTATCGAAGTCAAAACGACTCTGCCGAAGACCTAACCCCAACATCGCCTGATACATCAGCAGATTCGGATGATACACATCACCCTCTGTCTCTAATCGCAGACGTTCCTCAAATTCCGTACTTATCTGTTTGCGTGTGATGCCGCCGGAACTTTGCTTGTCGATCCACCGTTCACCAAGAAGCTCCACCTCACCGGTGATGGGGCTGCGACTGATCAGTGGACGTTCCTGATCACCTACCGTAACCATGCAACCGGTAACCGAAAGCAGGCTAAGCGCACAACCGATAAGAAGGCAAACGGTGCCCCGGTGGTGCGCACCCCTCTGGGGGTTCGATTGGACGCTACTGGTTCGATGGCTGGCCAAGGCTGTTGGGATCTCCGACTTGAACATCGTTTGGTTCGGCGATCCCTGCCGTTTCTTCCTTTAACAAATATCTCCCCTCACTTGCATGTCCCACATGACAATCAAGACACTTTGAATAATGTTCCTGCCCGTGTCCCCCCCCAATCTGTACTATCGCTTGCTGGTTGTGGCACTGATAGCACATCTCAGGCACCGCTTTTTTAAGGAGATGCTCATTCCTGGTCTTGTGCGGATCATGACACAAGAGGCACTCTCCCGCCAGCACCGGCCCATGTCCCCTCCCTTGAAGTTCTCTCATCCCCTCATGGCACTCATAGCACAACTCAGGAGGTTTTGCGACAAGCTGCACCGCCGCTGAGAACGTCCTCTTCTTTTTCTCCCCATGACAGGTCGCACACTCCTTTTGCGGTTCATGAATATACCAGACTACCTCAGGACGCACCCTCCGCTGATCTGTTGCGTTGGGATCGACTGCGATGATCTCCTCCTCTCCAACTAAAGGGGGCACCCCGTCAAAAAAGAAAGTCAAAAACCTGTGCCGCTCTACGTCGTCACACCCCAAAGATATGAACAGAAAGAGCCCCAGCACCGACAGAAACACTGAGATTCCCACCGGTTGAAGAATCTGGATATAAACTTTGCATCTCTGCCTCAATACCAAACCAGCACCTGTGGTGACTCTCTTTTCCTTCTTTCACTTCTCGCTCCATCCCTACACTCTATTCATCCGTGGATGGTTTTTCCTCTTCGCCATCTTTCGTTGCATCCTCCTCAGATTCTTCTTCTAACTCAAGCTTGCGGGCTTCTTCTATAGCCTTTTCCTGAAGCGGAAACTTACCGAACCCATAAACATTGATCTTAGCCCCGTATTGATTGGAAACCAACACAAGAAACTCAATTTCTGCGCCTTCGGCAAAGTACTCTTTGAACAAATCCACATTATCATAATCTATCGCAATCGATGCCGGCATATTCATGTTGCCGGGCGCGCCTCCCGGAAAGCCGAAGAACATCAGCAGTTTTCCTTCGGGATTGTAAACTTTTGCAACCTCCGGTCCTGTATCGATCACCCAAATCCGCCCCTCCCTGTCGATATCGATTCCCTTGGGTCGGATGAAATCATGTACACTGTCGCCCACCTTGCCGATGGTCATCTGAAAAATACCGTTACGGTCGAATTTGGTTATCTTGGCAAGGCCTTTATCTGTAACATAGACATTCTCTTTGTCATCCAGCGCGATGTCACCGATCAATGCAAACTTGCCGTCCTGATCGCCCGAACCGCCAAATCGCATAATTTCCTTGCCGCTGACCCTGTCAAGTACCACGACTTCGCTTTTGTTCATGTCCGTAACATAGCAGCGCTTCCCCGCCACAGCCACATCAATGGGCTTGAGTTTAAGATCGGTCCCTAATACATTTAGAAGGTTGTTACCCTTGCCGAATACAAATACTTTACCCCCCGTGGGATCCGTGATATACTTTCTGCCTTTATCATCAAAGCTGATATTGACGGGGTTGATCATCCGGCGCTCTTTGCTCATATATCCGAACGTTTTTTCTCCTATGTCGAGTTCTTCTACCAGTTTCTTTCCGACATCGCAGACATAGAGCTTTCCGTCATGTATACCCACACCGTAGGGCTTGACGATCCGGTCGGTCCGGACCTCATCTTTGCCGAGAATGAACGACTCGAAGCCCCCCTTACTCTCGGCGATGCCGCCGAGGTCCGCGGAACTTGAGATGGAGGTGAGAAATTGAAGCCGTGGGATGTCCGGTGGCGCAGGGTAGAAGACTTTTTCAGTTACTCTCTCCTGCTCCGGTGTCCTGGCGGACCTCTGACACCCGGAAAAGACGCAACCGACGAGGATTATTCCGATGACGATCCGAATTGTGAGTTTCAAGTTTTCCATCATTGTTCTTTCGTCAAATAAGCCCTTTTCCATTAGCAGGACTAAGAGAAACACACCTGAGAGAGGCTTCCTCCGCTTAAAAAGCGACAGGACCTTGCGATACACCTCCCCCCGATCCACCCGAATCGATTATGAGTACAAATAAAGACCTGGTCCGATAGTGATTGCCCCTCGGACCAAGTCTAAAATCCTTGAAAAACATACTCAACCTGTCAGGCCGACACATCCCTGACACTAAGACTTATTTGTCGTGACAAGTCAAGCACAATGCACTGGCTGCATTGTCGATGACCAGAAGACTGGAATTACCATCTTTGTCATGAACGTCATGGCACGAAGAACACTCAAGTGTTAGCCCACCATATAGCAAATCCTCATCAATATTCCCGCCAAGCCCCGAAGCCTGAGCACTCGGGTCATAAAGACCATCGTCAAGACCGGCGAGGGTTGCATCATATGTGAACGAAATCGGGTGCTCACCCGACAGATCAGTTCCTACAAGACCTGGCGCACCGATAAGGGTGCTCCCACTAGCACCGCCGAAGCTGTCCAATTCGACTGTACCGTCATGGCAACTCAGACAAAGCTTTGACGGACCGTCAGGCTGGCCCAGATCGCTCGCTTGAATAGTCACACTCGAATACAGTGTGAACGACGCAACTCCTGTCACTTCGTGGTTCCAAAGGGGGGCGCCCACTACTGACGTGTCGGCACTGTGCGGCGCATGACAAACATTGCACTTCCCACCGCTGGCGGAATTCCAGGCGGCACCACTGAAATCGTGTGCAGTACCAGTGATCACCGCCATCGCCGGGACTGCCATGGCCAACAAGGCCAACACTACAATTACTTTCTTCATTTTACTGACCTCCAAAAAAGACTACCAGTTAACGTTAACGGGTTTAAGCAACACACCTAAACCTGTGGTACCGGTATTCTTTGTTGCAACCGGCGTGCCCGATATGCCGTAACCCGCTCGGTGCGGAAATGGAAATGCGCAAACCCCTATAAATACCACACTTACAACACTAAAAAATTTAACCATTCCCTTTTGACCCCCCGTAAATGTACGGGTTTTTCTCATATACGAGAAAAACCCGCCTCTCCCGTTGTCAGTACTGAGAAAAGGCTTATTCCCAGCGGCAATGGGGTATCGTCGCCTCCGCACGGTGATTTGGTATTCGGCAATTTCGGCTGGCATGGTGCGAGGCCGGGAGTCTTGCTGCACCGGGGCAGGAGCAACTTTCGAGGTGATTTCTCAGAATCGAGAAAAGAGTCGGGTGCGGCAACGGGGGTATCGCGGAAAAGTCAAAAAAATCAGGGTGGAATATCGTCCGATATGCCCCTCTGCGACGGGAGGTGGACAAGAAGCGATAGTTTTGTACAGGATTTGCCGATTTCTGGCCTGTTTTTTGCTCAAGGGAATGCTGCGGCCAGGGAACGTGCGTGCTAATGGCCGGCGATGTGATTTTTCAGACGGTCCTTCAAGGCTCATGGTCGACGTGAGCCTTGCCGGTGGGGAGCTATAATGAAGCATGTGCCCAAACGGCGAATACAAGAGATCATGAGCAGAATCGACTGCCCGGAGGGTTTTGAGTGCTACAAATCCGGCTTTGAGAATCTGTGCCCACAGGAGATTACCGAATACGACGGGCCGGACGCCTGCAGAAAGGCGCAGCGCGACCAGGAAAATGATCGGCCTTGCACGATGAAGACATCCTCCGGCAGGGATTACTGCTGTCGCTGCCCGTTGCGGATTTATCTCGCGACATACCTGAATAATATCACCGCTTTAGAAGGTCCCATATCGGGATCAGGAGCACGCGCCAAGGAAACTGACGACTCCGGGGTTTGATACGTTGGCAAACCATCCCTTTGCTGCGCTGCGCTCCGCAAAAAGATGGCACCCAATGTTGGCTTAATCGTCGGGGTCTATTCGAGGGTGGGGTAGACGATTTCGCCTCGGAGCTGGGCCTCGCCGCCTTCTTTTTCGTAGACGCCGTAGAAGATCGAGCATGAGTCAAGCCAGACAGCAATACGATGCATGTCCTCCGGAGGCAGCTTCAAATCGTGGTGCCCCTTTGTCAGCATCGCATAGAGTTTCGAGGCGCGAGCGCCGAACTTGCCGGCCAGTGTTCGATGTCGGTGGCCGTATTTCCAGAAGCCGTACTCCGGCGTGAGGCTGAAGTAGGAGGCGTACCATTTTTGTCGGCCTTTGACCACCAGTTCGCGGTCCAGCCTGGGCGCCTTGTCCGGGTTCTTTTCGTGACACTGCAGGCAGTGTTTTTCCAGGACGGGCTGGACAAGTCGCGGGTAGCTGAAGGGGTTTGTGCCGTCCACATCAGCCTTGAGCTTTGAGGGTTCGCGACGCATTGCGATCGGGATGTGCTTTGACGACTCAGGCGCGCGAAGTCTGGGCTCGTGGCAGCCCTGGCAGACGAGTCGCTCGCCGGGCTGAAGATATGTCGCCGAGCGCATCGACTGGATGGCGAGCCCGTTTTCGTCCAGGGCCTGGAAGAACAGTTCCCTCCTCGCCGGCACCGTGAAGTGAGCGCTTCCATCGGCTTCGACGGGGACGGTTCCGAGCACGTATCGCGTCAGTACGACCGAGTCGCCCGCGGTGGGTTCTCGCAGAGATGTCTCATGCGGCGGGGCGCCGGAGGGCACGGACATGGGAATTATCTGGTAGACCCGCAATGCTTTTATTTTGATGTCCTCGGACCAGGGCGTCGCCGTGTCGTAAACATTGACTAATGCAAGGGTCGCTTCGGCCGGTTTGTCGGCGGCAACACGTATTGACTGGTCGGGTATTATCGGAGGCCTGAGGCGCGGCCGCAGAGGCATTGGGCTTTGGGCGGCGATTGCCGGATCGCGGGAAATCAGTTCCTTGTTGCCGAAGACGTCGAGCAGATAGATGCCGTAGTTTCCGGGGACGAATCTTTGGCCCTGGCTGCCCACTCCTTTTTTCATGCTCGCATCGTATACGCAGAGATAGTACTTTTCGCTGAGTGGCCAGGCCGTGCCGTAGACCTGTGCGCCGCCCTGGGTCTCGGGGAAATCGACTTCGGGGGTGAGGCGTTTTACCGGGGCCATGGCGTCGTCATCCTCGATTCGCGGGTCGAAAACGACTAACGAGCCGAAGGCCTGGCCGTGGTGGGGGGCGCCGGTGGCGACAAAACGGTTGGAGCCGGGAATCGCCCGGACATCGAGTTCCATATCGGCACGCAATTCGCGCGGGGCAAAATTGCCGTGCATCGCCCGCGAATCCCGACCGTCGGGGGTGGTTGACCAGGGCAGATGGGCGGTGCAGCCGTGCCGGTCCACGTAATCCCACCGGGTGTAGACGATCATGCCGTCATGGGTCACGCTCGGATGCCACTCGTTGGTCTCGTGGACGCTCAGGCAGCGAATGTCGGTGCCGTCGGCTTTCATGTCATACAGCGTGTACGTGGGACAGACCCTGCCGCAGCGGAGATATCCGCCGCGTCGCTCGGAGATCATTGCGACCCGGCCATTGGGCAGCCAGCACGGGTCGAAATCATTCCACGTGCCGTCGGTGAGCTGCTCCAAACCCGAGCCGTCGACATTGACCTTGAAGATATGGTAACATCGTCCCTCGTGCCAGTGGCCGCGCGAAGGGTCGGTGTGGTGTCGGTGGGCGGTGTCGCCGGTGCACTCGACATAGGCAAACAGGATCGTTTTGCCGTCGTGGGACAGGTCAGGCGATAGGAAGGAGCCGCCGGTGAGCTTTTGGCCTTTGAGTCGGCCTCGCTGAACGACCGAATCGGCGAGCACATCGATAACCTGCGGATCGTCTCCGAAGGGATCGGTCAATACGTAGATGCCTCCGCCCGGTTTGGTGTTGATGCCGTAGTATTGATCGCACATGTGGTTGAAGCCGGAGCGATGGCGTTTTATAAAGAGTATCTTGTCGAAATCGAGCAGCGGATTCGAAAAGGCGATCCTGCGGCGCAGCTTGCAAGCTTTCTTGAACAATTCAAAACGTTCTTCAGCATCTTCCGTCTCGATGTTCACGGCGTGGGCCTGCAGTTTCTTCAACTCGGCGGCCGGCTGCGTCAAATCCGGTGCAGCAGGCGTCTTTACGAGGTCGTCGAGCAGAGCGGCGGTTCGACGCAGGATGACGTCGAGACAGTCGCGGTCGGAATCCAGAATCAGGGACTGCCGGTTGAACGTCTGGTCGGCATGGCCCAGAATGTGCCTGCGGTTTTGCAGGTCGCGCCGGATTGTCTCAAACTGCATTTCGACTTCGGTCTTCGGAGAGGTGATAATCATGCCGGACGACTCGTTTGCCGTGAAGGCGACGCCCTTGGTAAGAAGTCGCAGTTCGGCAATGGATGTCCAGGGCCGACCGCCGACTTCCGAGAGTGCACGCAGCTTTATATAGCGACCTTCGACGGGTTTTGCAAACTTGACGGTGCTCTCACCGCGGGTTTTTTCAAACGTTCCGGCTGCAACCGCCTTGCCGAATTTCTTCTTGTCGCTACTGACATAAAACTCATAGTCTTTTATCGTGCCGTTGCCGCCGCCGGGCCTTGGAAGGTAACTGAATCCGTCGATGGTATAGCTTGCCTGCAGGTCGAGGATGATTTCGTGGGGATGGCCCGTCCCGCCGGAGCCAAAGAAGGTGTGCCACATCGTCTGCGGGTCGCCGTCCATCGCTTTGAACACTTCGTAACCGCCGGCCTCGCTGTCGGCGTTCGTTTGGACCTTAATAACTTTGACCTGGCAAAAGGCCGATCCGGGAATTAGTGCAACCGTAAGAACCACAGCCAACATCACAAATTGTGCTGTCTTCATCTTAATCATCCTTCCATGTGCTTTAGTATGACTCGATCACAACCGATGTTATATGATAAGCGAAAAAGGCCTGTGATACAAGTCTTTGTCACTACTATCGCAGATTCTTGTGGAACCTTTGTGTTAATTGGGTCGTTATGAACAGGGCGACGGCGTGTGCCGTCTGTGATTATTTAGAGATAAAGTATAACGTTAATCAGGAGAACAAGGGATGAGCAAAAGAAGTTTAGCAGCAATCGTCGGCATTATTTGTGTTGCCGCAGCGTTGGTTATCAATTTTCCGCTGACAGCGGTTAAGGCTCAAACAGGCCATGAAGGTCATGGTCAAATGAGCAGGATGATCATGCGAAATCACCCAAAAGCAGCATCATTAAGCCTTGAGAAAGTGCATTCGGGACATCTGCCGATGGTGTCGGCGTCCATTGACAAGGCTCTCGAGGCCGTGGAATCAGGGGACAAAAAGACTGCATTATCGGAACTGAATAAGGCAAAAAAGATGATTGCCGAGATTAATCTTGCAATCGGCAAGTTGATCAAGCCCAAATTTGCCAACGTCCGCTGCCCTCTAATGGGCTCACCGATCAATCCGGACAAGGTAACCAAAAATCTCATACGCGACTACAAGGGCGACAAGATTGCATTCTGTTGCGCAGGATGCCCCGCAGCGTGGGACAAACTCAGCAATACCGCAAAAACCGCCAAACTGGCCAAGGTAAAGCCGACGGTGAAACCGACAACTCAAAATGTCTGGACCTGCTCGATGCACCCGCAAGTCCGACTGCCCAAGCCGGGGTCGTGCCCGATCTGCAATATGCGACTGATACCGGCTTCTGCAGCACAGGACCATACC
>SDBV01008035.1_pt1 | contig 14282 bp, 7 predicted proteins | sample 2277081 | NCBI WGS metagenome assembly SDBV01 (sample SAMN10402039, study PRJNA504765) | marine sediment metagenome | isolation source: marine sediment core GS10_PC15, 223 cmbsf | place: Arctic Ocean: Southern Knipovich Ridge | collected 2010
TTGCCCATGTGAGGTTGGCCGCCGGGTCCACCCAGTCCTGGCCGCTGCCGTTTTCTCGCTTGGCGGCCCGAGTGGCCGTCGGCCTGCTGATCGCGCTTGTCGGCTTTGCCGTGCTACACGACGCGTTCGGGTGGCCGCACATCGAAATCCAGCGTTTCGATTTCTTCGTCCTGGTAGCGACCGCGGCGGCGGTGACGATTTGCCTCTGGGACAGGTCGTCTCGATTCCCGCTTTCCGGGCTGTACTTCCTTGGGCTGGCGGCGGTGGGCATGGCCCTTTGCGCAAGGACCCTCGGACCGCAGGAGTTCCGTTGGACCGCGGCGGCCGAACTGCCGGGCTTCGTGATCGTCACCGCTGCGCTCGGCTGGGCGCTGCGACGAACCGGGCCGGTGTGCCGGGCGCTGCGGATCCCCGACGAGCCGGGCCGCTGGGACAGGGTGTGGTTCACCCGGGCCCAAGCGGTCCTGGCCGCCGCCGGCGCCGCGGTGGCCGCCTGGATCTCCATCGATTTCGCCTTCGATGGCGTCGGCCAAGAGAGGGCGCTGTTCGGTTTGGACGGCCGTCCGGCCGGCGTGACCGGTGTGCTGATGCTGCTGGGTGCGGCGATCCTGATGGCTTGGCAGACCCGCGGCCTTTGGCGGCGCAGTTGGCAATACGCGGCCATGGCGGCGGGCGTATTGTTTACCAGCAGTGTGGGCTGGGCATTGCTCGACGCGGCCGGTGACTCGCTGACAGGCCAGGCCCCATGGTTGCACCGGAGCGTCAACCTTCTGGCCTCTTCGGCCATGATGACCATGTTAAGCAGCTTCGGGTTGGGCCTGGTCCTGTCGCCGCAAAGCGACTGGATCACCGCCGGCCGAAAAGCTGCGTCCGCGTTTGGCGGTCTGGCGGCAGCCGTGCTGGGCCTGGTTCTCTTGCAGGAGGTGTTTCTTTTCGACTTCGGGTTGATCGGCACTGGGGCGATCCAGAGGGTACCGATGACTTGGTCGGCGATCGCGGTCGTGGCCATCGTCTTGGCTGCCATGGTGGCGGTTTGCATTGCGTTTGCCGTCCGGGCCGACTGGGACCCGCTGAATTTGGACGACCGTGGGCGGCAGCTCTACGTCTATGCCGCCGAAGTGCTGGTGGCCCTGATCGCATTGCACATCTGGCTGACGAAGCCGCATCTGTTCAAGCTGGGGTTGATACGCCAGTACTGGCTGCTGATCGTGATGGCCGTGGCGTTCGCGGGGGCCGGGCTGAGCGAGTGGTTCCACCGTCGCATGCTGCCGGTGTTGGCCAAGCCGCTCGAACGAACCGCGCTGGCGCTCCCGGCGGCGTCGGCCTTCGGGTTCTGGATCTGCCTGTTCTGGTTTACCACGGACGGCAAGCCTACGACGGGCCTGGTCGGGCCAACGCCGGCCGTATGGTTCGCCATCGGCCTGTTCTACGGTGTGATGGCCGTCGCCCGGCGTTCGATCGTTCTGGGGGCTTTGGCCATCGCGGCGGCTACGGTGGGGCACTGGACGTTGTGTTACCGGCAAGAGTGGTACTTCCTGCAACTCTGGCTGATCCCCGTCGCCCTGGCCGTGCTGGTGGCCGAGCACCTCGACCGCCGCCGACTCAGCGACGCCCAACGAACCGCCATTCGCTACGTGGCGCTGAGCGTCATCTACGTCTCATCGACCACCGACTTCTTCCGCAACGTGGGCGACTCCGTCTGGCTGCCGCTGGTGTTGATCCTGCTCTCGGTACTGGGCGTGCTGGCCGGCATTCTGCTGCGGATTCGGTCGTTTCTGTACCTGGGAGCCACCTTCCTGACGGTGGTCATCGTCCGGATGATCGTCTACGCCGCGTTCGAGCGGGGCCAGATCTGGGTCCTCTGGTCGTGTTGCATCGTGCTGGGGGCCGCGATCATCGCCCTGTTCGCCTTCTTCGAGAAGCGCCGCAATGAGGTCCTGGCGGCGGTCGAACGACTCAAGCAGTGGGAACGATGATCCCCCCAAGAAAAAAGCTATCACCGAGAACCGCCAAGGTGACCGACCCGTCGTCCGACTCGCCGAATCACCTTCGGTCTGGCCGGCCCCAGCGCCGCCGGCCGCCCCTGCAATTCGGCCTGCGGTCGCTGCTGGGGATCGCCGTGGCGGTCAGCCTGTTGTTCGGCACGCTGCGATGGCTGGAAGTGTCGCCGTTGGCCAGCGCCCTGGTGTTGATGATCCTGGTGGTCAGCGTGGCCGCCGCGCTGGGACTGGTCACGGCCATTGCCGGGGCGATCGACGACGACACATAGCAGCCGATTGAAAAACCCGGAAATCGCGTTGGGCGGCTGCGGCGAAGCTTGTCCCCGCGCCGGCGGGGGCACGTTACGGCTTGGTGAACGATGCGTTGCAGGAATCCGCCGGCGGCCTCCCCCGATTGTCGCACACCCGTCCTTGAGGTAGAATAAGCAGCTTACGGGGTGTGGCGCAGCCTGGTTAGCGCGCCTGCTTTGGGAAGGTGCGCTCGCGTCTCTGAGCCCTTCCGCCTGGCACTCATAAAGCCTTTCATGACAACGAGTTATGAAGCGCTTCTTTCATGCTCTGAGAGCGAAAATCGGCTTATGCAGAGGTTCGTGCAGAGTTCCTGAACCCTTCAGCAGGGGCGAAAAAACTACACTTGCCTGGAAGGTAAACCGATGGCGAAGCGACAGCCAAGGCCGTTCTTTCGCAACCAGACCCAGACCTGGTATCTGCAAATCGGGAAACAGCAGATCAATCTTGGACCTGCGAAGGACGACGCCTGGGAACAGTATTACCAGATCATGGCGAATATCGGGCAAATGCAGTCCGGGCCGCTGCTGACGGTTTCCCGATTGATCGACCACTTCCTGACATGGTGCGAGCAGAACCGCGCTTCTCGCACCCGTGCCCTGTCTTCAAGTCTAGCTCGCCCAGTGAGTATTGGCGGCATTTCGGGTTTTGCGGTGCGGAACGTCGAAATCGCTCTTGACGGTTCCGTCGATCACCTAGCTCTCTGATCCTGATTCAACCAACGCTGCCAAGCCCGTTTGACTGGTCCCCTCTGGGAAAATCGCAAGGTCTCAGTGGACGGTCAGGGCTTGTGGACCGCTTCCGACGCCGGTATTCTTGTGGACTGGGTATTGTGTTTCTGCGGGGGCCTGCCCCGCCTAGCTTGCGAGGATCGGTGAAATGCCACAGGGTGTCATTAAGAAGCTGGTCGCTGACCGTGGTTTCGGGTTCATTTCGACGGAAGACGGAACGGATGTCTTCTTCCACAACTCGGCGGTTGCGGACGATGGCTTCGAGCAACTCCAACAGAGCCAGACCGTGGAATACGAAGTGGAAGAAGGTGGTGGTCAGAGAGGCAAAGGTCCGCGCGCTTCGATGGTCAAACCACTTTGATTCGCGCACTGGCAGGGTTCCTGGGGGTTCCTGCAATGGAAGGCAATGGACGATCCAGGGTCGAGCCTGGCAACAAAGCTGTCGCCATCTACCACGTCGTCTACGCGCACGAAAGTTTCGAGGAATCGGCCCAGGCGCTATTCAAGCTGATCCAGGATGCGCAAAGACTACAGCCAGGTGAGAGACGAAAACTCTTTCTCGATATTGAGGGTCATCGAACCAGCGAAGGTGGCTTCGACTCGGACATGTATGAACTTCGGGAGAAGTTCCTGCTCGATTTTCTCGGTCAGTTTCTGTCCGAAGTTCACGCGCCCCTGATCAGTCTGAAAAACCCGAAGCCACAATCGGACGACATTCCACCAGCCCTCATTATCCAAGACAGGCCGGAGCAAGAGTGATAAGGTGGCGCTAGCAGCGCAGACACGACACCGTATCGTGGACGTGGTGCCCCCGCCAATCTCCGGCGCAGCGCCGTTAATGCGCCGAATCCGTGGTGGTTGGATTGGTGAGTTGCCCCCTCGGTGGCGGGGCCGGCGACTGTCCGAAAAACCGGCCTGCGCCACGGCTTTACGGGGTCTTGATTTTGACATGGCGATCTCGGACACCCTGGACAGGACTTACGTGCCGGATAAGGGATTGCGGCGTTTGCGTCGGGAAAGGAAGGTATTTCGAGACGCGGCCTGCTCGCATCTCTGAGAACCTCCGACGCGGGGCAGTCCCATCGAGCCATCGCGCCAGCGAGCCGCTATAATAGTGGGCACCGGCGTTTTTTTGAAGGCTACGCCCATGACCGACGTCACCCACATCCTGTCCGCCATCGAGCAAGGTGACCCTTCGACCGCCGAACAACTCCTCCCCCTCGTTTACGACGAGCTGCGGAAGCTGGCGGCGGCCAAAATGGTTCAGGAGAAGCCGGGCCAAACGCTTCAGGCGACCGCTCTGGTCCACGAGGCGTACATGCGGCTGGTGGACGTGGAGAAGGCCCAGCACTTCAACAGCCGGGGACACTTCTTCGCGGCTGCGGCGGAGGCGATGCGGCGGATTCTGGTCGAAAGTGCTCGTCGCAAGGCAAGAGTCCGCCACGGTGGTGATTGTCAGCGTGAGGAGCTGCACGATGTGTCGCAGCAAGTCGGCCCGGAACCGGAGACGATTCTGGCGGTCGATGAAGCCGTAACTCGCTTGGCGGAAGACGATCCGGTGGCAGCTGACGTCGTCAAACTGCATTTCTTTGCCGGCATGACCCTTGACGAAACAGCCGAGGCGCTTGCGATCTCTCGCGCAACCGTTTATCGCCAATGGGCTTACGCTCGTGCGCTGCTCCGCCTGGTACTGCGGGACGGTCATCCAGATTCCCGGAATTAAGGAATTCTGGCTTGCCGCTGAGACCCTCTGGCAATTTTTGTCGCACTGCTAGATAGGAGATAACAGAGGACCTGACCATGCCCCAGCTTCCGAAAACCGCAAAAGACCTCTTCCTCGCTGCGTTGGACATCGAGTCGGCCGAACGGGCCGCGTTTCTCGACAACGCGTGTGCCGGGAACGCTGCTCTGCAACGGCAGATCGAAGCCCTGCTTCGGGTCCACGATGAGCCAGATAGCCTGCTGGACAGCCCGCGTATTGATCTGGGGCTGTCCGGTGATGCTGGTCCCGGCCCTGCCGCCACCCTCGACCGGATCATTATCGAATCCCCCGGAACGGTCATCGGCCCGTACAAGCTCTTGCAGCAAATCGGCGAGGGGGGGATGGGCGTGGTCTATATGGCCCAGCAGACCGAGCCAGTCGAGCGACGGGTGGCGCTGAAGATCATCAAGCCGGGTATGGACACCCGGCAGGTCATCGCCCGATTCGAGGCCGAGCGGCAAGCCCTGGCAATGATGGACCATCCGAACATCTCCAAGGTGTTCGACGCGGGCACCACGGATAGCGGCCGGCCGTACTTTGTGATGGAACTGGTCAAGGGTGTGCCCATCACTCAGTATTGCGACGAGCATCAGTTGTCGCCCCGGGACCGATTGGAGCTGTTTACGTCGGTCTGCCAAGCTGTCCAACATGCCCATCAGAAGGGGATCATCCACCGCGACATCAAGCCGTCCAACGTGCTGGTGTGCTTGTACGACGGGAAGCCGGTGCCGAAGGTGATTGATTTCGGCGTGGCCAAGGCCATCAGCCAGCGGCTCACCGAAAAGACGATGTTCACACAGTACGGCCAGATTGTGGGCACGCTGGAGTACATGAGCCCGGAACAGGCCGAACTCAGCCAACTCGACGTCGACACCCGCAGCGACATCTACTCGCTGGGCGTGCTGCTCTACGAGCTTCTCACTGGCGAAACGCCGCTGGATCGCGAGCGGCTCCGCTCGGCCGCGTTCGATGAGATGCTGCGGATCATCCGCGAGGAGGAGCCGCCGAAGCCCAGCCTGCGCTTGACCACCAGCGAGTCCTTGCCGTCGATTGCGGCCAATCGCCATACGGAGCCCAAGAAGCTGAGCACGTTGGTCCGCGGCGAGTTGGACTGGATCGTGATGAAGTCTCTCGACAAGGACCGCACCCGACGCTACGAAACGGCCAACAGCTTTGCCGCCGACATCCTGCGTTACCTCGCCGATGAGCCGGTCACCGCCTGCCCGCCCTCGGCGGCTTATCGCTTCAAAAAATTCGCCCGGCGCAATAGGGGCCTTCTGTTCGCCACCACGGTGATCGCCACTGCACTGCTACTGGGCGCTGCCATCAGCACGTGGCAGGCGATCCGGGCAACGAAGGCGGAGCGGCTTGCGCAACAGCGGCTCGAGGCGGAAGAGGACGCCCACGAAAAAGCCCACCAAGCCGCGAGGGAATCGCTTGGGCGGCTGTTCGACTCGTATCTGGCACAGGCCAAGGCCAGCCGGTGGAGCGGCCAGCCGGGCCAGCGGCTGGGGAGCCTGAAAGCAATACGAGAGGCCGCTGCGTTAATACCACGCCTGGGGCTCGGAGATGCAGAGCGTCTGACACTACGCAACGAAGCGATTGCGGCCTTGGGGCTGATTGATCTGGAGCAACAATCGCATGTCGCATTACCGAGAAGAGACTGGTGGGTTACCTTCGACCCTCAGATGAAGCATTTCGCCTGCATGGACGCTTCCAACCAACTCGGTATCTGGCGGCTCGCGGACGGTCAGAGAATCAGCCGCCTTCCCATATCGGTGCCACCAACACAAGGGGCTCCCCGCAAGTTCACACAAGATGGGCGCTACCTGGTGGGTATCGGGCCACATCCGAACGGCTGGGTCTGGGATGTGCAACGCAGCAAGCTGATCCTGGAATTCAAGACCTCAGTCTCAGCCTATGCGTCGAAAGACGAGTTGTTCAGCAGCCGCGGTGGTGTGCTCGCTGTCGTGGCGGCCGACGAATCGGTGCAACTCTTTGACCTCAGCAACGGGACACAAGTACATTGCCTGGCTACCCAAGCCAAGTCGGTGGCGCTGTCGGCCGACGGCACCAAGTTAGCTGTCTCGTCCGCGCAAAACACGGGCATCGAGATTTGGGATTGCCGGACAGGGCTCCCGCTGCGCGTGCTAAACGTTCCATTCGTCCGTGTCATGGCTTGGCATCCGCACGGCAAGTATCTGGCCTGCACAGAAACAGAAGAGGGCCGCTACAACATTGATGTTTGGGACATCGAGACCGGGGACCGCTGTGCCGTGTTGACTGGACATCGAAACGAAGGCTTGGACTTTTGCTTTAGTCATGACGGCGCGTTACTGGCATCTGCCGGCTGGGATGGATCAGGCCGATTGTGGGCCCCGTTCGGTGACCGGGAATTGCTGCGCACCGATGGGGAACGTTGTGAGTTCCTCGGCCATGAGGCACTTATGTTCACCAATGGCGTCGAAGCGAGCGTTTGGCGAGTCTGCCGCAGTCCCGAGTGCCTCACGTTACGTCCGGCGGATACTCGACGAGACGTCATCTTTCGGGGCGTTGATTTCTGGTGGGGTGGTCCCATGCTGGCCAACGCGCGCGGTGACGGTATTCGGATCTGGAATCTACAATCGAACCGCGAGGTTGCTTACGCTCCGATCGGATTCACCGATTCGGTGCTGTTTCACCAGGGTACTTGTAGTCTGATATCGAGCGGATCGAGCGGCGTCTACCAATGGCCGATCACCGTTTCCGACGATGCCACCTCTTGGCGAATTGGTCCACCGCGCAAGCTGTCCGATCGAAAGGGCACTCGGGCGGACTCCGGCAACTTGGCCCGGAGCCGCGACGGTAGTCGCATCGTGGCGACCGTTGGCTACGACGTTGCGGTTGTCCTTGGCTTGGCCGACGAAACCGAACCCGTGGCCTTGCAGGGGCACGCCGACGTCTCCCACCTGACCGTCAGTCCCGATGGCCAATGGGTCGCTTCCGTTGACCGGGAAGGCGCCAAAATCTGGAACGCGCAGACTGGAGAGATGGTCAAGGAGATTGATTCCGACGGTCCAGCCTACGCCGTGTCCTTCGGGCCGAATGGAAAGTGGCTCGTCATGGTCGGGATTTCGCACTTCCGGCTGTTTGAAGTGGATAGTTGGGAGCTGGATCGGAAATTCGCCGTCCACGAGATGGGGCGTGGCATCTCCTGGTCCTCCGATGGCCGGTTGCTCGCCGTCACGGCAGACAATGTGGCGACGCTATTCGACCCAGCGACTGGAAGGCAGGTGGCCCGGATAACGTCGCCGAACGAGGCGGGCAATATCCAGTCACTTTGTTTCAGCTCGGACGACGGTCGACTGGCGATCGTGCACCGCACTGCGACCGAGGTGTGGGACCTGCGCTTGGTCCGCCGCCGCCTGGCGGAGATGGCACTGGATTGGGACCTGCCTCCGCTGCCGCCCCCAGTCAGTGAGACCACGCCGCAACGAGTCCAGTTTGATTTGGGGACACTGGCGCCCCAGTCACGCCGCGAGAACTACATGGAAAAAGCCCGGCTGCATGCAATGCGTGAGGATTGGCAAGCGGCAGCCGAGGACTACGCGAAAGCCTTCGAAAGCGGAACCACCGACCTGGAGTACCTGTTCGAGATCGCGGCCGGACTGTTGATTGGCGGCAAGCCGGACAAGTATCGAGAAGTGTGTCGGTCGATGTTCCAGGAGCATGGTCAAACGGATAACGACAGGACGGCCTACCTGTTGGCCAGATCCGCGACTTTCGGGCACGACGAATACGGCAATCCAGACACACGCCGGCTGGCCACCCTTGCCGTCGAGTCGAGTCCCCATTGCGCATGGTACTTGCATACCTTGGGGATGGCCTGTTACCGCGAAGGACAGTATCCCGAGGCCGTCGAGTACCTGGAGAAATCTGCTCAGCAACGCTGGGAGGCGCACATCGCCAACTGGATCGCGCTGGCGATGGCCTATCATCATTTGGGTGAGCACGATAAGTCGCAGCAACGCTGGCTTCAGGCCGGCAAGTGGCTGGAAAAGCCGCAGGCCCTTCACCCGCACGATCGGGTCGCTGTCAAAGTGCTGCACGACGAGGCCAAAGCGGTTCTCGAACCGGCGGACAACGAAAACCAAGAATCCGCCGATGAGACACCGACACGCGCGCCCGAGGCGACGAAGGCCCAAGAACCGGAAGACAACGATTCGAAGTCCACGACAGGACCCGACGAAGAAACCCCAGAAACAGAGGAATCCGAGGGCAGGCATCAGGAACCAGCGGAGCCTGAAGGGCAACCAACGGCCCCCTGAATCCTGATCCCAGATCCCTGAAACACTGCCCCCTGAAAACAAGAAAACCGGCCTCCTGAGCCTGTAGCACCAACCACACCTCGGAAGGCCGGAGCCTGAAGCCCGGGCCCACGGTCTGCTCGCCCGGATGGACGGCCTTTTTATTGTACCGCGCGGACCGAAACTTGAGCAAGGAGATTGCAGCGATGTCTATTTCTCAATTGTTTTACGGTCGGAAATCGGTCTCGAAAGACGTTCGCCGCCGGCGCGGGCACCTCAGCAGCTCTCGCAGGCCCCCCGCCCGAGGGCTCCGTTTCGAGCCCCTGGAGTGCCGTGCTTTGCTGTCAACCTTAACGGTCGTCAATACCAACGACACCGGGCTGGGCTCGTTAAGATGGGCCATTGAGGAAGCGAACGCAAGTGCCGGGGCAGACACCATCGAGTTCAACATTTCGACCGGCGATCCAAACTTCGTTGATGTCGATTCCGCATTGCCGGGTGGTGACGCGACCCCTGACGCGTTCGTGATCAAACCGCTCTCGATTCTACCCGCCCTCAGCGACGCAAGCGGCGGCACGACCATCGACGCCCGCACACAAACCGCTTTCACAGGCGACACCAACCCCTTCGGGCCTGAGATCGTGCTTGATGGCAGCGCGATCACGGTAGGCGTCAACGGGTTGCATCTTTCGTCCGACAACAATCAGGTTCACGGGTTAAACATCCAGCAGTTCGGCCAGTCCGGCGTACAGATTGAAGGCGACGGCAATATCGTCACCGGCTGCTACATCGGCACCGACGCCACGGGAACACTCCCCCTGCGCAACCACGACGGAATCGAGGTGCGAAACGCCTCCCACACGATGATCGGTGGCACGGCACCGGGTGCCGGCAACGTAATCGCCGGCAATGCCCTGCATGTCTGGATCACCGGGAGCGACGCCTCCAACAACACCGTGCAAGGCAACCGGATCGGCACAGACGCCAGCGGCACCGTCGCCGTGACCAACGGTTGGCTTACCGGCACCAACGACGACGGCGTCGTTATCGAGGCGGGGGCGCACCACAACCTGATCGGCGGCAGCGAACCTGGCGCGGGCAACGTGATCTCGGGACACTGGGAACAGGCCATCTGGATCCGCGGCGCGTCCCCGTCCAACCGCATCGAAGGCAACCGGCTCGGCACCAATGCCGCCGGCACCGCGCTGTTGGCGGAGGATTCCCTTCGCCAGGGCAATATCCGCGGCGTGCTGATCCAAGACTCGCCGGATATCGAGATCATTGATAACGTGGCTTCCGGAAACTACACGGGAATCGAGATTACCGGTGCCACTTCGACCGGCCACGTGATTCAGGGCAACCGCATCGGGACCGACATCACGGGTACAATCCCGCTGGGGAACGTCGGCTACGGGATCAATATCAGCGGTTCTCCCGGAGTTCTCATCGGCGGCACGACCGAAGCCCAGAGGAACATCATTTCGGCCAACGGGCGGTCCGGGATTCACGTCGGCGGCGAAACGGCGGAGGGAACCGTCATTCAAGGTAACTACATCGGCAACGACGTCACCGGCACGCAGGATCTCGGCAACGGCTACGGGGTCCGAATCGTGGGCGCTCCTAGGACGCTCGTTGGTGGTAGCGGGACGGGGGCGGGCAATCTGATCTCCGGGAACAACATAGCGGTTGCAATCGGAGGCGCTGCGGCAACCGGCAATCGCGTGCAGAATAACATCATCGGGGCCGACATGACCGGCCTGGCCGCGTTGGGCAATGCTGGAGGCGTTGTCCTGACCGCCGGAGCGCATCACAACTTCATCGGCACCGACGGTGACGGGATCGCCGACGACCGCGAAGGCAATCTCATCTCCGGAAATAGCGCGTACGGCGTACTGTTCTGGCAAGCGGGCACCGAGAACAATGTGCTCGCCGGCAATCTCATTGGCACAGACGCGACAGGTCTGGCCGCAATGCCTAACGCTGCCGGTGTTTACATCTTCAACGGCGCTGCTCGAAACCTCGTCGGAACCAATGCCGACGGAGTATCCGATGATCTGGAACGCAACATTGTTTCGGGTAACGTCAATGGAATCTCCATCGTGGCCGATCCCTGGACCCCAACCGGGGCCGACGGGAATACGATTGCCGGCAACTACATCGGCACCGACATCACCGGCGCCGCGGCCCTCGGCAATACTAGCAACGGCATTCACATTTCGTGGAGCCGAGGCGCTGTTGGCGCGTCGGACCCGCACGCACCGACGGGCAACATCATCGGAGGTACAAATCCGGCGCAGCGCAACATCATCTCCGCCAATGGAGATAACGGAATCTATGCCCATCCAGCGGTGGAAACCGTGATCCAAGGCAACTTCATCGGCACCGACGTCACCGGCACGGTCGCCCTGGGCAACGGCGGGGTCGGGGTGGTGATCGAGAACTCGTCGCAGAACGTTGTCGGAGGCACGACGTCCGATGCTCGCAACATCATCTCGGCCAACGGAAACCATGGTGTCGCGATTTCGGGCCGTAACGGAACGGGTAATCTCGTCGAGGGGAACTATATCGGCGTCGATGTGACCGGGACCCAACCTCTTGGCAATAGTGTTTCGGGGATCGTGATTGCCGATTCCTCCGGGCATACCATCCGCGGCAACGTCAGTTCCGACAATGGCGACTCCGGCGTGTATCTGGTCGGCGTGACCACCTCGAACAATGTCGTCGAGGGCAACTTCCTCGGGACAGACGCCACCGGCGCCTTCGACCTGGGCAACACGCTGATGGGCGTCTTTTTGCTGCGGGCCACAACGACAACCCTGCGTGACAATCTGATTTCCGGCAACGACAACGCGGGGATCTCGATCAGCGCCGTCAGCACCGACAATCTCATTGAGAGCAATCTGATCGGCACCGACGCGACCGGCAGCGCGGCGCTCGGTAACCTATTCGGCATTAGCGGCCTGGGTTCGAGCAACCGAATCGCCGGAAACGTGATCTCCGGCAACACTAACGACGGCGTGAGAATCGACGCCCTGAACATCCTGGATGGCCGCGGCAGCGGCAACGTGGTGCAAGGCAACTTAGTGGGCGTCGGCCTCGATGGGGAAACGGCCGTGGGCAACGGCCGCGATGGCGTCCGCATTTGGCGTGGCGCTCACGAGAACGTCATCGGCTTCGACGCCGACGGCATCGATAATCCGTCGGAAGCCAACGTGATCGCCCACAACGGCGGCCAGGGAGTGAACGTATTCGACGACGCTTCCGTCGGCAACATGATCCGCGGTAACTCGATCCACTCCAACGTCGGCTTGGGAATCGACCTCGGTGGCGATGGCGTCACGCCCAATGATGCGGGCGATCCCGACATCGGGCCGAACAACCTGCAGAACTTCCCGGTGATCTCGCGCGTCGAGTCCGGGGCGACGACGCGAGTGGTGGGGAGCTTCAACGGCGCGCCCAGTACTACGCTTACGCTTGATTTCTATGCCAACAGTGCAGCAGATCCCTCCGGATTCGGCGAAGGCCAGCGGTGGCTCGGATCGGCACAGGTCACAACGGACACGGCAGGCGATGCCGACTTCAACGTTCTTCTGGCAGCGACAACCGTCTCGGGCGAAGTGATCACGGCCACGGCCACCGCCCCGGACGGGAGCACTTCCGAGTTCTCCGGTGACGACGTGGTCGCACGTCCTCCGGTCCAGATCGACATCAAACCCGGCGGTGACCCCAACTCGGTCAATCTGATCGAGCAAGGTCTGATTGCCGTGGCGATCCTCACCACGGACAGTTTCGATGCCTCGCAGGTGGATGCCACCAGTGTGGTGTTCGCTGGCGCTCACGCGGTTCACAGCGCGCTGGAGGACACGGATGGCGACGGTGATCTCGACCTTATTCTGCACTTCGAGATTCAAGAGACGAACCTGGCCGACGTCTATGCCCAATTGCTGGCCGACGACATCGACGAGAACGACATCCTGGATTCGAACCACCAGACCGCAACCATTTCGCTGACAGGCGAGACCGCCACGGATGAGTACTTCGAAGCCTTCGACGACTTGGACCTGTTTCTCTCAGGCAAGAACCTGCGGGACTTCCTGGATGATCTTGTGATAGCAGGTGTAATCTAGACGAAGAGGCACTGGGGAAGAAGAAACAGACGCGACACGGAGAATCGAAAGAAGAAAAACCGGCCTCCTGAGCCTGTAGCACCAACCACACCTCAGGAGGCCGGAGCCTGAAGCCCGGGCCCACGGTCCGCGCGCCCGGACGGACGGCCTTTTTATTGTACCGCGTGGACCGTGCCTTGGAAAAGGAGATTACAGCGATGTCTACTTCCCAATTGTTTCACGGTCTCAAATCAGCCGCGAAAGGCATTAGCCGCCGGCGCTGTCGTCTTGGCAGTTCTCACAGGCCGCTCGCCCGAGGTCTCCGTTTCGAGCCTCTGGAGTGCCGGGAGATGCTGGCGAATTTCATGGTCGTCAACACCGACGACGCGGGTGCGGGCTCACTCAGACAGGCCATTCTGGACGCGAACTCCACAGTCGGTATGGATACGATCGGATTCAACATTGGCGGCGGGGGCGCGCAGACGATCCAACCCGCCTCCGCGCTGCCGGCGATCACCGATCCGCTGGTTATCGACGGCGCTACTCAGCCCGGGTTCGCCGGTAGTCCCCTCATTGAACTTGACGGAACGAATGCGGGTAGCGTCGCCCTGCAGGTCACGGGCGGCGGCAGTACTGTCGAGTCGCTTACTATCAGCAATGCGGCCACGACCGCATTATCGCTCGTTGGCGGAACGGGAAATCTGGTCTCGAACGTGGACCTCTCCTTTACAGGCGGCGGCCGAACAGGCATCGGAATCAGATTGCTTTCCAGTTCCAACAACACGATCGAGAACGTTACGGCCAACAACCGCGGCGTCGGCATTTCGCTGGCCGGCGACTCGAGCGGCAACACCGTCGAGCAAAACAATTTGTCGAATTGTCTCTACGCGATATCCGCCCACTTGACCACGGGGCTGGGGAATGAGTACCTCGACAACGATGTGACCAACTCCGGCTCCGGCTCGGCCCATTTTGCCATCCAGATCTCCAACGACCCCCAGTTCGTCGTCTCGGGCAACAACTTCACCGGAAGCCAAGGCGGCCTGCGATTGATGAACATGGACGGGATCACGCTTTCTCCGACCTCCGGCAACTTCGACGGTAACATC
>SDBV01008036.1_pt1 | contig 14282 bp, 9 predicted proteins | sample 2277081 | NCBI WGS metagenome assembly SDBV01 (sample SAMN10402039, study PRJNA504765) | marine sediment metagenome | isolation source: marine sediment core GS10_PC15, 223 cmbsf | place: Arctic Ocean: Southern Knipovich Ridge | collected 2010
AGTATAACAATACGAATCGGCTTTCGACTGAGCCTAGGCCTACCTTAGGCATAAATTGTATCTGAAAAAATCTCCGCGCTAAAATGGAATTTACTTTTTAAATAACTGCATTTGCTAATGCTGTTTTCTTTGGCTGCTGCCGGGACGTGACTCTCCTGAGTCGATGCTGTCTCTGCTGAGACACTTATATTATACACTATACAATTAATAAGTCAAATTGTTTTATGATTTTTTAACAAAATAAAAGAAAATAATTTGCCACAGAGGAAAAAGAGAGTACAGAGGGCACAGAGAAGGAAAAAAAAGTGCAAAAAAGAGCGCAAAAAAGCATAAAAACAGAGAAAAAGAAAGGAAAAGAAAGAAAAAAAGGCGGTTTTGGCCACGAAATGACACGAAAAAGGCACAAATTTAACATATAATCTATCCCGCAAAGGCGTAAATACCTGGGGCATGAATTGCCCTATATTATCATAATTCGTACCCCCGCACTAACCCTGTAAGTGCTCCTATCGACATTGCTCAGGACAGGCGGGACAGGCCGGTACCTTCAGTTGCGCCTCGATTGGATGTAAAAAATATATCTCTGCAACCCCTGATAACACTGTAAAAACAAAGGTTTTTATGTGAATTATGTACAAAGTTAAAATATGTACATTTTTTAGTTGACTTATGTTGTCATCTATGCGATATTATACATACGGAGCATGAAAATAGACAGGATGGCATAGCTAAAAAGGTATCGCGATGAAAACAGTAGGTGTCACTCAGCTAAGGGGGTGTTTATCTGAAGTCACAGGGAAAGTGAAGTACGGCCATGAGCGTTATACGGTGATAAGCCACGGTAAACCTGCTTATGGTATCGTAAGCGTTGAGGATTTAGAGCTTCTTGAGTTCATAGAAGAGGTGATCGATATTGAAGAAGCAAATAAAGCCCTAAAACTAAATGATTTTATTAATTGGGATGAAGCCAAAAAGCAGTTAGGTTTTAACACATGATATATGAAGTCAAGCTAGCCAGAAAAGCCTTTAAAAGACTTTCGAAACTTCCCCCTAAAATACAAGCGCAAATCAAAAAGAAAATCGACAACCTTGCCAAGAATCCCCGCCCTGCCAGTTCAACAGAATTAAGAAGAGACCCTTCAAAACGCAGATTACGGTCAGGTGATTACCGCATCATCTATGAGATTAGGGATAAAGAGGTGATTGTCTTAGTTCTGCAAATTGGTGACCGTAAGGAGATATATAGGATTTGGGGCAGAAAGTAACCGCCCTGCGAAGGTTCGCCCCGCTAAGATCCGGAATGATTTCAGGATTCTTTTTTCGCCACTTGTTCCAGGCTTCAACCCCTTGTTTTATGATTTTTTAACAGAAAAAGAAAATAATTTGCCACAGAGGAAAAAGAGAATACAGAGAGCACAGAAAAGGAAAAAAAGTGCAAAAAAGAGCGCAAAAAAGCGAAAAAATAGAGAAAAAGAAGGGAAAAGAAAGAAAAAAAGACGGTTTTGTGCGATAAATGACACGAAAAAGGTACAAATGAAGCACGAAATCTATCCCTCCAAATCGTAAATACCTAGGGCATGAATTGCCCTATTTTATCGTAATTCGTACCCCCGCACTAACCCTGTAAGTGCGGGACAGGCCGGTACCTTCAGTTACGCATGTTACCGCTTGTTAAAAGAAAACGGGCCGCGAGTGTTTTGCCCACGGCCCGTGCCACTTTTTCTATTCACAAGTTAAGCTTTGCGGATCGTTGCACATCAGCCAACTACGGGCAACCTCAACAAAGTCATATATATTAGTGTAACAATCCGGAACACCTTCCGGGCCGCTTAAGTCGGTAGGTGCGTGTTCCACACACGTTTCCAGCCAGCCTCCTTCAGAAACATATATGCCCGCAACCTCTGCATCTGTCAGAGCATAATTAAACACATGAACGGTATCGATCTCGCCATTCCAGTCACCGGTATTGCATTCAGGTATAGGTGCCGGGTTTGTTCCGATACAAACACTGTTGTCATTGGTATCGATACTACCGGCAGCATGCTTCGAAGTGATCTTTACACCGTCAATATACAAAGACATTTTCTTCTGATAGTCATAAACTCCGGCAATGTGGTGCCATTGGTTTGTGGAGATTAAATTTTCATCCCACAGTTCGGCAGTTGTAATCCCAAAGAATGGCATTCCGTTATGCACACCGAGTCCGTAGGCACTGTCACCTTTGGAGACAATCATTCCGAACTCTGCAAAGCTGCTGCTGTTTGCCCAACCCATCAGTGTAACAGATCCGCTAAAGTCATAATTGGGAGCGTCTGGGATCTCTAGATAGTCTCCATCGCCGTCAAGATATAAAGCTAATAAATCAACTGTGCCTGGCCCGAAGGAAGCATTGCCATGCATGGTACCGTCATTACCGTTGCCGGTGCTGTCGTTTCCGTCACCTTCAAGATCGTGTTTGGACACCTCCGCTGGCGGCGGACAAGGCGATTCTGCCCATGCGACATCCATGTAAGTCCTTACAGTTTGGGCCGGTCCGGCCGCTGCAAAATCTCCTGCTCCCTGATAACCATCCAGCAACAGGCCCTCTTGACCGTTTCCAACCGGGTCCGGGTCGTATACTACATTATATGTCGACGCGGTGCTCGGCCAACTGACACCATAGGTATCGACAAACACATATTGATCACTGTCAATTGCACCGTACTCGCCGGCTACATCATTACGTCCCGGGTCAGTAAAACTGATCGTAAAATTTCCAGTTGTAAAGTTCGGATCACTGATATCGGCCAGCGAGATAGTATGGCCCCCAACGAGTTCACCTGGAATGACGCCATACACTACAACATGTCCACCTACACGTTTTTCCCAGTCACCATTGGCATCCTTTTCGTAATAACCGAGCCCGAGTTCAACGTCCTGGCCCTTATCATATTGCTCCTTTAGCCATTTGTGGGTTGGGAACTTTTTTGTCTCAACAGTTATTTTGTCTTCTAGTCCGTGTCGCTTAATATAGCTTAATTTTCCTTTTAAAATATTCGCCCCCGAAGTACCTCCATCCGGATCGGTATCCATGTCAACTTTACCAAGGACGTTGATAATGCTTTCAGCCGACATATCGCCTCCGGTCCCATTAACTCTCGCTAAACCTGCCAGTTCGGGGTATTCTTTGGCAAGCCATGCGAATGAATTTCCAACCGCGGTTGGAGCACACCAATTCTCGCCCCAATCCGCCCGTGCTTCCTGGTCGACGTCGGGCATCTTGTTCGTTCTCACTGCATAGACACTGCTGGAGATTCCAACAAGAATCAGTATTTGGCAAACAAACAATAAACACACTTTTCGTTTCTTCATCACTCTCTCCTTTCAAATAAACACATATCGTATGCGCAACAACGCGCATTATTTTTGCGACGGGGTAATAATTAAGAGGTGCACTAAGGTGACTGTATCCATCACCGCCCTTCACTCTATTGCCATTCCTCAAACACGCCCATTACATGTTAAAGCGGGATTACTTGTTTGTCAAGAACTTTTTTGCCTTAAAAGGATTATTCATTGCCTCGCGACTTGTCGTGACGAAGCCCGTAGAGCGAAGTAAGAAATGCAACGAAGGAGGCTCCCTCGGTATTATTTTCGCAGAATTTTGGCGGCTTCTTTTGCGAAGTATGTTATCAGTATGTCGGCGCCAGCTCTTTTTAGCGAAGTAAGTGTTTCCATCATCGTCGCCGGCCCGTCGATCAGGCCTGCCTCGGCAGCGGCCTTTAGCATCATGTATTCGCCGCTAACGTTGTACGCAGCCATCGGCAGATCGAACCGCTGTTTGCCGCGGTAGATTATATCCATGTACGCAAGCGCGGGCTTTACCATTAGTATGTCGGCGCCTTCTGCGACGTCGAGTTCCATCTCCCGCATTGCCTCGTCGGAGTTTGCCGGGTCCATCTGATAGCTTTTCCTGTCGCCTTCGGACGGTGCGCTGTGTGCTGCGTCCCTGAAAGGTCCGTAGTATGCGGATGCGTATTTTGCCGAGTATGCCATTATCGCGGTATCTGTAAACTTGTTTTCATCGAGCATTTTTCGTATGACACCCACTCGCCCGTCCATCATATCCGAAGGTGCCACGATATCAGCGCCGGCTTTTGCATGGGCCAGGGCCATCTTTGCAAGCAACTGGCATGTAGGGTCGTTGTCCACTTTGCCGTTTTTTATTACGCCACAATGGCCGTGGTCGGTGTATGCACAAAGGCAAACATCCGTCGCTACGATCAGGTCGGGCAGAACTTTTTTTATCTGCCGTATGGATTCGCATACCGGGCCGTTGGAGTCGTAAGCCTGGGAGCCCTGCGAGTCCTTCTTTTCGGGTATGCCGAATATGATGATAGCCGGTATGCCTAAGGCGGCAACTTCTTTGGCTTCTTCTACGATCATATCGGGCGAAAAGTGAAAACACCCGGTCATCGATCCGATGGGTTTCTTGACTTTTGTACCGGGGCATGTAAACAGCGGATACATCAGGTCGTCAATGCTGACCTGCGTCTGTCGCACAAGCCTGCGCATGGTCCCGGTTGTCCTTAGTCTTCTTGGTCTGTCTATTGGAAAGGCCATCAAAGCTTCTCCTGAAAAAGCGATTTTGATTATATTACAGGGCTCTATTATATCATAAAAACCATTGTCTTCAAGGTTTTACATCGGCAATAGGGCTCATCGGGTTAATGCGTTGGTCAGCACTGTGTGAGAAAAATTCTTCGGTTTCTCATATTTGAGAAATCAGCCCTTGAAAATTCTCATTTTATAGGACTAAAGACATCGCAACGATGATATTTTAAAAACATTTGCCGCCATAACCCCTTGTCATTTAAGCACTTATTGACCTGACTTTATTTGAATTCGTGTTGTCCGAAGTTTGGTATGATAATTGCCGAAAATATAGTATAGGGGTAAGTTGCGCAGAGGGCTCGCTCATTAAGACTTACCTATAATATGACTATGAAGCAAGTGATTACAGAAAATGGTATAAAACAAAACCCTCTGAGTGTGGGTATTGTATGCGGTGATATTAGTTATGTATGGATCGTAAGTATATGGGTTTATTAAACCTGCAACAAAATAAGAGTATCCTGCTTAGAGTGCTTGTTGTGATGACAGTTCTTGAAGCGGCTTGTCTGGTGTACCCTACCGGTTTGATATTTCAACTCTCTGGATGTGCATTAGCATCTCCGGAATCGCTTAGCGATACCAATAGCGACTCTGTGACCGATATTACAGACCTGATGGCAATTGGGTCCAACTGGCTTGGCTCAAAATGTGACGTTTACCCGGGTTGGTGCGGCCATGCCGATGTCGATAGAAATGGAACGGTAAATCTCGCCGACCTGGCGATCCTTTGCAAGAACTGGAAACACCGAAGCCTTTCGGTCAGAAATGCAAATAATTCCCCGACAAGATTAGCCTATGGTCCCGGGGAAATGCTTTATGTCACAGATCCCGACACCGGTTCGCTGTTCATATATGACCCTAATAATCTTGTTGTTGTCGCAGAACTTAGACAACTCAACGCCCCGTTAGGTATTGCTGTTGACGACCTTGGCAATATGTACGTCGGATGCAATGGGACAGACACTGTCGAGGTCTACGACCCGAGTGGATTTAATATTAAAAATATCGGTACCGGTTATATAAAAATGCCAAACGATCTTGCATTCGATAACGACGGGAATCTGTATGTCGTCGACAGTATGGAAGATACCGTAAAGGTTTTCGATACGAACGGAGCAGAGATACGTCAATTTGATAATGGCGACCTTAAATTTCCTTCGGCGATCGAGATATCCTACTATAGCGGCAGCGGCGAGGTTTATGTTGCCGATCAGGGTCATCAAGCGATAAAAGTATTTGACTTGCAGGGCAATCTTCTAAGGTCATTCGGAACGATCATAACCAAGGGCATGATGGGCTGGAACTGGCAGGGGAAATTTGTAAACATCCAAAGCCTTGCGATGGATGCTAACGGCAGGCTTCATGTGCTTGACAGTTATATAAAAACCGTACAAATATTGAACCCTAATACCCCGTCAGGTGTTCATACAGATATAGCCTATTACCTGGATTCATATGGCGAGGACGGTACGGGCCCGGGACAGATCGGGCTGGGCAAGGATATTATAATAACTCCCGGCAATAAGGTCATAATGTCAGATTCCCGTAATAATCGCATTGAAGAGATGTATACAATCACGATCCCATAAAGAAAAATGATGCTTAAACAGTTTAAATACATTTTGTTATTAGTTTTGTTTGTCTTTGCAGGGCAAAGCCTCGGTGCAGTTGCGCGTCCTGACGGAACCATCACAACTAACAACTGGTCTGCTGTAGGCGCGGCAACATTGCATGAAGCGACCGATGATCCGGGGCCGGGGCCTTATGACGATACGGATTATATCACCAGCGGTAAATTTAATACTATAGGCGAGGTGAGCCTAAGCGATGTCACAGATCCTTCGGTAAGCACCGGACATATCATACGCTATGCAGCAAGATTGGTTTCCGGCGGCGGAAACGAATCGATACAGATAGAGCTTTTAGAAAACAGCCTTCCACTCAGTACAGCAGTTTCTATAACAGAATCCCCCATATCGGGATCATACACACCAGTAGCAACTTATAACCTTACCGCTGCCCAGGCAAATGCAATAGGCAACTATGCAAATTTAAGTTTCCGTGTAACTTCGGCAGGTCACAGAAACGGCGAAGAATCGAGGGTAACGATGCTGGAGTTTGAAGTACCGGAATCGTATTCGGCACCGACAATAACTATCTCGGCACCAACAAACATTGGATCGATAAGTGCAACTTTCTGGGCGGATGTTACCGATGACGGCAGCGATCCCGGCGGGGTTACCGATCGCGGTACCGTCTGGAAAACATCATCCGGAGTAACCGCTACAGATAACCCAGCCAGCCAGGGATCGGGGCTTGGACAATTTTCACACACTCGAACCTTGCCTGCCAATACAATTATATACTACGCAGCTTATGCGACAAACTCGATAGGTACCTCCCTTTCGTCGGAAGGCTCGCTCCAGACCGAACCTGATACGCAGGAGCCGACGGCATTTATCGATAATGCGGGCGCATCGGATATGCGTGTAAACTGGTCCGACACTCATACCGGTGACGGAGTGATCGTGTTGATGCATGAAAACGGCGTGGTCGATTCCGATCCGGTAGACGGAATGGTTTATTCGGATGACAGTATCTGGCCAAACGGAGAAGAAATTGGTACCGGCAACCGCGTAGTGTATGTAGGCACAGCAGCCAGCAATGTAACGGTTACAAACCTTAGCCCAGGCTCGACATACTATGCAGCGGTATATGCATACGGCGGTTCGGGGCCGGAGCTTGCAGGTATTAACTATATTCAGGCAAGCCCTGCTACGGCAGACCAGCTGATCGTCGGACCGCCCGCACTTACAACGGTAAGTTCGTCGAATGTGACCTCGACAAGTGCCGATCTTGAAATAACGGTTTTCAGCGACGGCGGAGGTACGGTATTTCAGCATGGAACGATGTGGCTTGAAGGCAGCCCTCCGACACCTACCGATCACCCGACAACGTTGGGGACTTATGGCGGTAGTGTACCGGGTACATTCCCAGATTCGATATCGGGGCTTACTGCAAGTACTCGGGTATATTTCCAGGGATATGGAACCAATGCCGATGGAACAACTTATTCAGACGTTGGTTCATTGTATACGGAACCGTCTTTGTCAGCGTCGGGGATCGACATCCCAACCGGGACCAACGAGAACATGACCTTTGACTGGGCATCGGGTAATGGTGACGGAGCGATCGTGGTCGTAAGAGCAGGCAGTGCGGTAAACGCCGATCCGGTTGACAATAACGAATATAACGCCGACCCGGTTTTTGGAATCGGTGACGATCTGGGTGGTGGAAACTTTGTTGTTTACAGCGGTTCGGGTAACACTACGCCTGTAAGCAATCTTATACCGGGTACGACATATCATTTTGCTGTTTTTGAATATTACGGTTCGGGTACTACATCGGGCGGAAGAAATTACAAAATAACATCGCCTCCAACTACAAGCCAACCGATCGTAGGTGCTCCGCAAATATCGACACCCAGCTTTGCAGATATAACCAACACAACGGCTACACTCGGTGCTGAAGTCACTAATAATGGCGGAGGTTCGATAGATGCTCGCGGTACTGTATGGAACACAAGCGGAAGTCCCAATTTAATTGATGACCCGACACGTGTAACAGTGAACGGACAAACACAGGTCTCGCCATATGACGATCCGGTGACTGGTTTGACAGAAGGAGCTAAGATATACTTCCGAGGATATGTAACAAACTCGTTCGGAACAACATACACGGCCGACGAGACCTTCTTTACAGAGCCTTCGCCGGCAACGTTGAACCCATTTGCAAGCGTTAAGTACGGAAGCATGATCGTTAATTGGAACAGAGGCAACGGTGACGGGGTTATCGTAATAGCCCGCGAAGGCAGCGCCGTCAATGCGGTTCCGGTCGATGGAACTATCTATAATAATGCGAATGTCGAATTCGGCAATGCAGGCAGTGAAATAGGAACGGCAAACTATGTTGTCTATGCGGGTGTCGGAAGCGCGATCGAGGTGATATTGCTGTCGCCTACAACAACGTATCACTTTGCCGTTTACGAATATAAAGGCAACGGAACAGGGACAAGTGGGATCAACTATGAGCAGGACTCACCTGCAATCGGCAGCCAGGAGACCGCAGACCCGCCGGTCGGGCACAACTATTCAGGCGGTATCCAGTGCGATCAATGCCACGGCCTGCACGACGAACTGTTCCCAACCGGTGACAATCAGTCGTTAGTTTGTCAAGATCAGTGTCACGTACAAGACGGTGCAGCTACAGATATGCAGATTGACCTTGCTCACCGTCACAACCCCGGTGACACAGATTGCGGCGGATGTCATGAACTACATAACGGCGCTGGCGATCAGGCCAATCTTACAACAACCGATACCCATGCCGGTGGCGTAACACAGAAAAACGTCGCGCTAATTCGTGGTAATGTTACAAAATATGTATCTACAGCCATCGAGCCTGCGTTGTATCAATTCGATTACGCTGTCGATGATTCTCATCTGGCATTCCCTGATGGCGACGAACGCAGCGGCGACGGATATGATGGCGTATGCCAGGCCTGCCATACTACCTCCAAATATCATAGGAACGATGTCATTGATGGCGGCGCACCGGACGGTATTTACAGTTCTGATCCTGCAGCACGTACACACCCGCAGGAAAGAGGCGATTATTCCGGGCAGACTTGTATTGCGTGCCATCCGCATGACGCCGGGTTTGCACCGGTTGTTGTAGGCGGTTCCTGTATTGATGGCGGATGTCATGATACATCACACGCCTCCTCACCACCACGTCGTGAGATACTCAGCGAGTTTAGCCTTACCAGTCATCACGTCTCAGGCGGAACTGTAGTTCAAGCTGACTGCGAAGTATGCCATATAGATAAACCGGGAACAAAACATCAGAACGGCGTCATAGATCTTCGCGATCCCGATACAGGCCTGCAGATACAAAACGGTGGATCTGATTATTCCTTTGCAAATCTCACCAGGGACAAAGTTGCCAATGGCGATGCCCTGGAAGAGTGGGTAACTGTTGTTCAAAACGAGTTCTGCTTTAAATGTCATGACGATGACACTTCAAGACCGGGTTTAGGCGGTGCCGCATACTTAGGCGGGCTGGCTATGACGCCGTTCTCGACATCTGCGACTGTTCCTGAGGTATACGGCAAGTTCGATCCTACGAACAACAATCATCATGCAGTAAGGGCACCTGGAAACAATCCATTCTGTGTCCCGAACAATGCCGGTGGAACCAGCGGGCCGTATACTACTATGGAGTTGCCATGGAACCAGGATGCTACACATGACGTGATATCATGCTTCGATTGTCACAGCACAAACGCCCATGGAGATACCGCACAAAGGTTGCTGCGTTTACCTGTTGACTTTGATACCATGCTCTCTGAAGCAGGAGCGGGAAGAGGTAATTATTCCACTCACCTTAGCGGCCAGGTAGGGGATTTCTGTGTAATATGCCACTCTTCGTATACATATGTTACTGGAGCACCCGAAGGAACCGGGTTGGTGGCTCATCCTTCCGATACAGGCAATCACTTGTCTGCAAATGATTTTAGCTGTATGGGCTGTCATGCAGGCGTTGTAGATGAAGGCGGACTCGGCACCGGTAATGGTGCTGCACGTGGTAATATCCATGGCAACAGTTACATTTGGTCGGCTGACTCTGATTCTGTCGGTTCTGCTACTCAAGAATTCATCGTCGGCGGCTGGATGAACCAATGGGCCAGGACTGGAGTCGATGCCAGGTGCGGTGGTTGTCAACATGGCAGTGGAAGAGATTATACCCAGGAGACCCCATAAAATAACTTCCATCATTCGGATATATTATTATAATGATTCCTGTAATACGAACTCTGAAACGTAGTTCATGGAAGGAATACGCTTAAATGCCGCTTGTATCAAAATCGTTATCAGCTTTGCTAAAGATCGTCAGCTCCGGGAAGCTGGCACTGGCAATTGTTTTGATACTGATGATCTTTGCTTTTGCAGGTGCTTCACTTCCACAGCAGGATCGTGTAAATCCTGATGATCTTGACCAATGGCAAAACGACCATACCGCAATAACTGCAATAGCAAAACCACTAGGTCTTTTCCATGTTTTCACATCATGGCCGTTCATGATAACGCTGCTTGCACTGGGAGTTAACACTTTAACATGCACTCTCATCCGTTTTATAAAAGATGGCGGCTTCTCCTGTCTCAAAGGCCCTAACGGTATGCAAAAGGCAGGCTTTCTTTTACTTCACCTAAGTCTTATCACACTAATGGCAGGGGGCTTTACAAGCACCGCATTAAAATTGAATGGATTTATTGTTCTCACTGAAGGCCAGACTTTCATCGAAGATCACAGCAGTTACATAAGAATAGTAGAAGGACCCTTAAGAAAAAAAGTCCATCAAAACTTTGCACTTAAGATGAACGAAGTAAAGACCAAATATGAAAATGGAATACACCTGACAGATGTAACATCGATCCTTGATGTTTTTGAAAAGCACAACAAGATCACACAGGCAAATATCAAGATCAACCATCCGTTCACTTACAAGTCGCTTGCTTTCACTCATAAGGACATGGGATTTTCACCAAAGATCGAAATAAGGGAAAAGAAAAGCGGCAAAGTTTTGCTCCATTCTTTTGTAATGCTTAGTACCTTTACAAAAGATGATGCTACGGAGTACAGGGATTTTTTACCGCTTAGTTTTTTAAAAAATAGAACGATCGTCACTGTATATCCGGATCACGAAATGAAAGACGGCCAACCGATAAAAACATCGGAAGAACCGACAAACCCGCTTATTCGGATTGAAGTTGAGGGTGACGACGGTAAAATAATATCAAAAGAATATATAACTCTCGGAAAAAGGGCTGCGGTCGGAGAATACATTTTTAAGTTTACCGATCTAAGACGATGGGTGGAGTTTCAGGTTGTCGAAGACCCGGGTTATTTAATAGCATGTGCCTCTCTTTGGCTGGGGCTGGTTGCGTTACTGATGCGATATATTCCGGACCTGCAAAAATGGTCTATTAGTTCCGAACAATCTTAAGGTGTTTTAATATGGCAAAGATCGAAGAAATACTTTTCTGGGTCACTACTTTCGTGTATGTACTGGCTTTCTCCATGCACCTCTTTTCTTTGGCAAGGGGAAAAGATAAAAGAATAAATTTAGCTATTCAAATTCTCTGGCTGGGCTTCTTCTTTCATACAGCTACTGCGATCGCAAGATGGATAGACGCCGGCCACCTTCCGGTAACAGATGATTACGAGCTTGACCTTATCGGCATGTGGTTCACTATGCTGGTGTTCCTGATTTTCGAGAGACTGAAAAAGATCGATCGGGTAATAGCTCTCGTCGTTACTCCGATAGTTTTTTTTGGGCTTGGTCACGGCATGATGTCGCGGATCGAAGTAGTTCCGATGGGCCCCGCTTTTCAAAGTCCATGGCTTATTGTCCATGTTATTTTTGCATGGTTTGGTTTTGGGTGCTATGCTATCGCCACTGGCGCATCGATAATGTTCTTATTAAGGAATAAGCTTCTAAATATAAAGCCGGATCTTAAAATCCCGGTGCGAGAGGCACTGGATATTTCGAGCTATCGTTTCATAGTTCTTGGTTTTATTAACCATGCAGTGATGATCGTTACCGGTGCAATATGGGCCAAAAAGCTTTGGGGCCATTACTGGAGTTGGGATCCGCTTGTAACATGGTCATTGATAGCGTTTTTATTTTATGCTTTTTATTTACATGCACGTTCTTTTCTAGGTTGGAAAATGAATAAGGCCGCATGGCTTGCAGTATTTGGGCTGGTTCTGACCTCAATTTCCTTTTGGGGCGTTACGTGGTTCTCGCCATCGATACATCCGGGGCTTTAATTTCATCAACTAAACCGACGGGAGTTTTGTATTGGCATTAATGTTACTATTAAATAATTTCTTTCACGACTTCAGTGCAGCCGGATGGCTTGTCGGCTCGATACTGCTCTGGGCAATAATGGAAAAAAGATCGAAGTTTGAAAATAGCAAAGACTTTGCGAAAAGCATTATTAAAACGGTGCTCTTCTTGATGAATATAAGCTTAGCTGGTATAATAGTCTTCGGCGTAATTCGAGCCGTCGCTTATAAAAACTTCGAGTGGTCCGTAGAAGCGGGCAACGGTCAGATAACCCTGCTAATCGTAAAGCACGTGATATTTACCATCATCTTTATTGCAGGACTAATCCAGTATATTAAGGCGTTAAAAATTGTCAAAAACGACAAATAAAATATTACTGATAACCCCGCCCTATCACAGCGGCGTCGTGGAGTCCGCAGGTAGATGGCCAAACCTGGGATTTATCTATATCGCAGGTGAGGTCGAAAAGGCCGGCTTTGAAGTTGAGATATACGACGCAATGTCAACCTTCGATACATACGAGCAGATTCGCGAAAGAATAAAGAACTCCAACGCCCGGTTCGTTTGCTCGACAGCGATAACCGCTACCATAAACGACGCGATCAAAGTGCTGGACATTGCAAAAGAAGAGTTGCCCTGCGTTACGACTTTGCTCGGCGGCGTACACCCGACCTTCTGCTACGAGGAAATATTAAACGATAGCGAAACGATTGACTACTGCATACTCGGCGAAGGAGAGCTTACAGCGCCAGAGCTGCTTAAATCGCTAACCGACAACAACGATATCTCGCAGGTTCAGGGCATCGCTTACAAACACGACGGCAAAGTATGCAAAACCGAAGAGAGGCCCTTCATTGAGGACCTTGATTCGCTCACCCCCGCCTGGCACCTTGTCAACTGGAGCGATTACCCGCTTTACTTTATCGATGACTCGACGGTTGCGATCGTAAGCTCTTCACGCGGCTGTATTCACAAATGCGTTTTTTGTTCGCAGCACAAGTTCTGGCAGGAAACGTACCGCGACCGCGACCCGGAAAAATTCGTAAACGAGATCGAGCACATCGCAACGACTTACGGCGTAAACGTTTTCTTTATCGCTGACGAGTATCCCACCAATTCCAGGCAGCGCTGGGAAAAGATTCTCGAACTGCTAACGGAAAAAAACCTCGGTATTCATATCCTTATGGAAACATGTATCCAGGACATCATCCGCGATGCCGACATCATCGATCGCTACCGACAGGCAGGTATACTGTTTATATATGTCGGCGTTGAAGCTACAAGTGAACAACGTCTCGAAGAGTTCAAAAAAGAAACCGGATTCGAGGATTCCAAACAAGCCTTAAAGATCGTTCGCGAGGCGGGTATGATCATCGAAAGCTCGCTCATTCTCGGCATGCCTAACGAAACACCTGAAACGATCAAAGAAACTCTAAGGCTCGCCAAAGAATACAATGCCGACTTCATGCACTTTTTGCTGCTTGCCCCATGGCCTTATGCAGATATGTATGAAAGCCTCAAACCCTATATTGAGGTACACGACTTTTCAAAATATAATCTCGTAGAACCTGTCATAAAACCAGTAAACATGACCCGCGACGCACTTATGAAAGCTGTTTTGAATTGCTATAAAGAATACTACATGGCCAAACTTCCGCAATGGACGAAGATGAAAGACTATCCATTAAAAAAATCCTGTATCATCAAGGGAATGAAA
>SDBV01008038.1_pt1 | contig 14281 bp, 27 predicted proteins | sample 2277081 | NCBI WGS metagenome assembly SDBV01 (sample SAMN10402039, study PRJNA504765) | marine sediment metagenome | isolation source: marine sediment core GS10_PC15, 223 cmbsf | place: Arctic Ocean: Southern Knipovich Ridge | collected 2010
GCGCTTGGGCACATCGCAAGACGTTTTACGCAATACGGACAGTCCACAACAAAGACGGGTCGACCACGAGGGTATATATGCACCGTGTGATATTGCAAGTACCAAAGGGAATACTCACCGATCACGTTAACGGAGATGGGCTTGATAACAGAAGGAATAGCATTCGAGTTTGCACTGCAAAACAAAATAATCACAATAGGCGATCAGGATTCAAGGGCGTTAGTTGGAATTTCGCCAAAAAGAAGTGGGTATCAAAAATAACGGCTAACGGGGAGGGGTTTTATTTAGGGCATTTTACTTGTCTCGTAAAAGCCGCCAAAGCCTATGACATAGCAGCTAAAGAAAAGTTTGGGAAATTTGCATATCTCAATTGTGGAGATTAGAGGGGTTGTAAGTAAAAAGGTGGGAATGTTAAAATAGGCAAGGATAGGCGGACAAAATGACATTAACACTACCACTGAAACGAGAATACTTCGAGGCGATTAAGGCGGGTACGAAGAAACTTGAACTTCGGCTTGCAAATGATTACTGGGACAAACGTATCCGGGGCAAACAATTCGACAAGATAGTATTGACACTGGGCTACCCGAAGCGAGACGACAAAAGCCGCAGAATAGAGAGGCCGTGGCTTGGCTATGAAATAATAAGAACACGGCACAAGCAATTTGGCGACGGCCCCGTTTTGGTTTTTGCGATAAGAGTAAATTGAAGGGGAAGGATAAAGCAGCAGGCAAGATTTAACGTATCATTTAAAAAAAAAGGAGAACAGAATGAGTGAGAATGCAACGTATCTGAAAGAGAAAGGTTTGCCTCGTCGCCTTGGTTTTATAGAAGGGTGTATCGGTGAGAACATTAATGGTGGATTCAGAGTCTTGTTCGAGATTTCTAAATGTTATGGTGAATATGCTGAGGCTGTAGCGAAAGAGTTGGTTAAGAGATATAATCCCGCTCCGATATTTCAGTTACATTGGCAATTTGAAGACAGAACTGAGATGAAGTCTCAATGTTGCCCTGAAGAGACTTTGGTTGGCAATCCGAATAGCACCACCGAAGAAGAAATGCAAAAATGGGCAAGGGATGTTCAGAAGCGACATCCCTTGCCTGACGAGGCCAAATGGCTGATGTGTAAAGAGGAATCTATACATTTTGTTTGGGCGGCAGTGTAATGAAATGTAGCGAATGCAACAAACCTAATGCTGGCTGGAAATGTTCAAAATGTGGCACTTATTTTTGTGATGTTTGTGGAGGACCGGATGGCGTGTGTCAGACGTGTGCCCCTCGAACACTTGTCTCAATAAATCCCAAGAAGGGCAAGGATAGGCGAAAGGAATAGTTATGTGCGATTGCTATACGACGGGATGCAAAAACTGCGGCTGTGATATTTCTATCCATATCGCGGATTTCTGTACGCCACGGGACACGGTAGTTGCATTTTGCTCTCGATGCACCAAAAAGATCGTGCGGGGCAAACTTAAGCCGCCGGCGGGATGGAAAGTATTCGATGCGACGGCGGAGATATCGTACCCCCGAAACTTCCATCTGCACAAGGGCGGTAAGGTGAAATTGTATTGCAGAGACCATAAGGCGTATGGGATTCACTTGAATTAAAGGGCAAGGATAGGCGGACAAAATGATAATAATACATATCGGATCGCTGGTTTTTCTCGTCGCCACTATTTTCTATTATCGAGCATTATGGAAAATTGAGTGTAAACGGAAGGAGAGGCGGACAAAATGACGCTCAAATTATCCTACTATGACAAAAAGAGTGATATTCCCGACAAAAAGAGTGATATTCCAGACGGACGAAAGTCGCATACATGCTGTATATGTCAACACGTGGGGAAGTGGAATAAGAATTGGGCATGGTATGGTAGCCTCAAAGACGAGGAGGATGGAGACGTTGACAAGGTGTGCTCGAAAGATTGCGTGGCTGCATATAACGCAAAACACAGGATTCCATTAAGCAAGCGGCGTTTTGATAAAAGGTAATTGAAGGGGAAGGATAGGAAGGACTGATTATGGGTAAGACGGGAGCTAATGAATCGGGGTGGGGTGATGGCGGGACGGTAAATATCCACAAGTACGGCTGTGAGCATAATTGCCGATATTGTTACGCTCGCAAAATCGCCATGAATTCTTATTTTGGCGGCTGGAGTTGTACGGCTGAACAATGGGCGGAGCCGGTGATCGATATGGCAAGGGTGAGTAAGGGCTATCGTAAGCGCAATGGCCGGATCATGTTTCCGTCGGCTCACGATATTACACCACGGAATTTCGCCCAGTGCTTTACTGTCTTATACAGATTGTTGGAGGCGGGAAACAACGTAGTGATCGTATCGAAGCCGCACTTTGAATGTATCAGGCAACTAACGAGCTTGCTCAGAGGCCACAGGCACAGTGTGGAATTCCGGTTCACTATCGGCTCGATCCGTTCGGACGTGTTGAAGTTCTGGGAGCCAGGGGCGCCCAGCTATGACGAACGGGTCGGCTGCCTGCTACTGGCGCATCACAGGCAGTACGCGACGAGCGTGTCATGTGAGCCGATGTTGGATTACCATCCGGAGTCGGTGTGGGAAGATTGCTTTGACCATGTAACCGAGGCGGTGTGGTTCGGCAAGATGAACAAAATGGAGGGCCGGGTGGACTTTTCAAAGGTGGAGGGTGGACGCGATAGTTACTACCCGAACCTGATCAGGGAATCGCAGACGGATGAGGCGATTATGAAATTCCATGAATTGATGAAGCTGAGGGGTATGGAAAAAGTACGATGGAAAGATTCGATTAGGGCGGTGCTTGACAAATGAGCAAGGTACAGATATTCTGCACAACGAAATTCTGCCAACACAATGAACAGGGAGAATGTACCGCTGAAGCGATACACTTAGAGGGTTGTACGCCGGACGCCGATAATGTATTTGCGTGTTCTGAGTTTGGCGAAAATGGAACAACGGCTGGCTCGCTGCTACGGGCGGAAGCTGCTCAACAGTCTCGGCGCAAAATACTACTTGAAAGCGAGAGTGACAATGAAAAACCTGATTAGATTGATTGCGATAATAGCAGCGATCGGCACACCTGACCGATTGACGCTGCAAGAAATGTCTGCTCTGTATAAGGCTGGCTTGTATCCATTGTCTAAGTTTGGCGAACGGGCTGCGAGTTGGAAGAGAACAATTACACCTATTAGCTGGGGAAGGCAGGACCCGCGTTCATGGATTCCGTTTCCAGGTTGGGTGGATTTTGACGGGGCCAGTTCCGGGTATGTCAAAGTGACTACATGGTTCGATGTAGAAGATGGGAAATGTGAGGTGGGGTGGAGGCGGATAGAATCGGACCTCAAAGTAGAATTTACGTCGCAGCCACCATTGATCTGGCCGGACCCTAATCAACCGCCAGAGGATATTGTTGAGTTGGCCGAGCCGATGGACCCGAACACCCTTTTGTCGATAATCGACGGGCTAATCGAGCAAGACCCGAACGATCCGGGATTAAAATCATTGCGTAATATGATAATCGAAAGCGGCGGAAAGAAGGTGGGACAATGAGCAAAAGCGAACAAATGTTACACGAATGCCCATACACGGCATGTAAAGGGAAGCAACTCCAAGCCGAACTCGCCACGGCGAAGAAACAGATATTAGAATATGAGCAAACAGAGGCCGCGGTTTGCCCAGAAGATGTTGGCGCCAAAGAGTACGTGGAGTCATTAAAATCCCAACTCGCCACTGCCAAAGAGGAGAACTCAGACCTGTGCGATAACGTCGATGCTGCGCGGCAGGATGTGGAAGATTACACCAAGAGCATGGCTGGCTGGATACCTGTGGGGGAAGGGTTGCCGGACGACAATGATAATGTTTTGGTCCTACTCAAATATCCCACTGGCAACGCAACGCTTGTGGGGAATTACAATGCTCACAAAGCGACAGCGATGCGATGGTCCACCTACGCAACTTCAATAGTAGCGTGCATTACCCACTGGCGTCCAATAACCCTACCGGAAGGAGAATAAGCCATGATTATCTTAGATGGACACGATTTCTTTTTCAGTGTTGATTGCGAAAGGGCAGTCAATCGCGTTCTGGCCGAAAACAAGCGTCTCAAAGAATTCGCCCGGCACATAATATGTCAGTATTGTTGGAACATAGACGATCCTGACGGGGGTGATATACAGGGATGGGCCGAGAAGCTGCGTTTGATTGTGCCGCACGTTGCAACCGCAGAAGACGTAGACGATGAAAGCGATTTCGAGGTTGGCGATACAATCTTTAAGTTTTCGGAACTATTACAGGAGACAGGCAGGTGAAGGACAAAGACCGCGACAATCAACGGCGAAGGGAATTAAGCCGCATAAGAAACGGCGGCATTGAAATGCGCGGCAGGAAGCCAAAGGGCGGAATGGTAAGCAGGTATATGGGCCTAATGCAAGATGACGAATGGGAATTTGCTCAGGCAATGTATGAGTTTCAGCGAGTAGTTCGATTCCCGACCTGGACTGAGGTTTTGGAAGTTGTCAAGAAATTGGGGTACAAGAAATGTTGATACAAGCGTGTTTGATAATGCTGATGTTCAGCGACCCGGACGTTGTAGGCTACACATACACCTGGCATGAAACGGCAGGTGAACCAACACAAGAAATGCAGGAATCACTGGCACTACAGCAATGGGAAGATGGATACGTCCCGTGGTGGTATCAGCTACGATACCCCGGAGTTGCCCCGAATATGTGGTTTCGTTGGGAACGTACACTGTTACCGACCGCAGTAGAATGGCTCCAGAATCCAAGCGACGTGAACCATGACCGCAGGGCTAATTTGCGAGACTATGGTATTGTCGCAGAGTACCATCCGGGCGGGCTCAAGATCAGGCCACCCCCTGCGGTTATTCGACCACCATCGTCGCCACAGATGACAATCGCGGAACTGGCGATGTTTGCTGAAATGTTATTTATGATGGAGACAGGTGAATGACAATTCATTACGTAAAGCCAGTGCTGCAAAACTCAGTCAGGCAGTTATGCTCAAAGCCATATTACAACCATCCAAAAGGTTGCCCGAACTTCAATAAGAGATGTACGTGTCCGCCTGTAGCCCCTCTGTTAGCAGATTTCTTTGACTTGAACAAGAGGGTGATGGCAGTATGTATCCATTTCAGTTTAGCGATGCACGTCGCAAAGATGAAAGCCGCACATCCGAATTGGAGTCAACGGCAATGTGAATGTTGCTTGTATTGGCAAGGAACGGTACGGAAAAAGCTGAAACACGAAATTCAGTACAACATGACAAGGGGCCCACTGTTTGACGATGGACAGATGATTACAACTGACTGCCCGGAAGCGATGGGTTGCAATGTAACAGAAACGATGGCCGCAGTTGGAATAATCCTCGAATGGCCGCCAAAGAAAATAGTCAGGAAAATTGCATTTATTGGAGCGAGACCATGACCTGCTACCCATACGACGGACGAGACTGGGGGGAATAGGTGTGATTGCTCTCACATCATCCTTTCGACTCATTAAGTTTCTTCTCTGCGGTTCGTGCACCCCTTTGGTACATCCTGAACTGCCTAAACTGCCCGTCAGCGTGGGCCGGGAGCCCGGCAAGGGCGAATTCCTTGCTCTCGTGCAGGGCCTCTTGGGCGCATATCCGGCTCCATTTGGCTACTGTGGCCCAGTCGTGGGGGTCTTTCATGGTTTCACCTTCTTTCTATTACCATAGTAATCCCGACGATTAACCACGTCATGGGGATAGCAAAAACCAAATAAGTCGTTACAATTACCTTTCTTCTTTGTTTTTTTTCTTTTATCTTGCGGTGGCTTTTTGCCTGTCATGGTTTATCCTCTGCTTTGGCAATAGCGGCCTTGGCTACACAGTAAATGCAGGGCAGTGGCTCAATGGCATCTTCGGGCATCTTTGTCGTACACTGACAGGCCGTAATGCCTTCGTCCTGCTCTACGAGGTCTTTGTCCTCAATCAGCCCATTACACGCCGCCAGCAGGTCAGTTCTAATCCTGCTCTTCTTAGCGGTTATCTCAGCCCGTTCGCAGTCGGTAAGACAAAGATTGCATGTAGTCTGACGACTGCACCGCATTGTCCGTTTTCTTGCATTAGTCATTATTTACCTTCCTGCCCTTGCGGGCAACTGTCAAGCGATACTTGTTAGTTCAAAATGCCCGGCCCGGTTAAGGGCGGTTATTCAGTGGCTTTGGCAAGTTTATTATTTGTGATTAGTGTAGTTAAGCGACATTCCAAATAATCTTGCAAGCAGATGATGCCGATGTCGTTTTTGTCTTTTTCTCTTACGTGAATTGTGATAGAAACGTAAGTCCCGACATAATGATTCGGTATTAACTGTATGATGCTGTGTTGATGTTCCATTTCTCATCCCTTTCGATAAGGTTAATATAAGCCGTTACCCTTGCCCGGCGCTACACGGGCGCGGGTGAAGGCTTAGGGCACACTCATGGTCTCACCTTCTGTCGGATATTCGTGCCAGTGGACACAACGGGAGGCAAGACACTGCTGCACTTCTGCCATCCATGTTGAAGAGTCATTAATTCTGCATTGAATTGTCTCTCGGTAGCAATTCCATAGTGATGCCGACAGCTTGCATATAGTGTCATGCCGACAGTTGCCACATGTTTTCGCATGTTCCATTATTCACCTCCTGCCGCAAGGGCGGCTTCAAGCAAGTCGATTTCTTTCTTCCAGTCTTCCGGCTCAGATGGCAAGCCAATGAAGTGGATGCGTATTTTCAGGGCTTCTAATGCAGCTTCCATCGCCGGGAACGCATTGTGACACTTGACAATATCTCTGGCATGTTGCTCTGAGGTAGTGCCATCTTTTGCAGCTTGGGAGCATGAACATATCAGCTTGCCGTCAACGTCCCTCACGTGGTCAGTGTAAATATCTGTGTCTTCCTGATAATGCCATTCTGTATGTTCCATTACATCCTCTCTTTCCTGCCCTTGCGGGCAATTATTATACTTAGGGTTCGTCGCGCCTTTTTCTAATACTACCCCCCTATCTTAACATTCGATAAAGTTACACTAAGCCTTCACCCAGGCCAGGGTAACGGCTTAGGTGTATTGGTGTTCTCGATACGCTCCACCGTTGGGCTCTTCTCTATCTGCTTCGGCCATATCCCGAAGACATCCGGCGCAATACCCGCGATTAAGCTCGTCGGCAGGGAAAACGGATTTGCAATGGCTACAGTGTTTTCCAACAAAAGCGGTGGTATTGTTGATGAACTCGGCTTTTGCTTTTGCCAACATTGACACTGCTTCTTCGGCAGACTCAACTCGGTCAAAAAGAATGGGCTTTTGACTTCCTCTTGTTGGGCTGTGGTATTGAATGTAGATTTCCATGTTTCACCTCTCGATTCAACCCTGTTTACATTTATACCCCATATCTATTCTCCTTCATCGATAGCTTGTTTGAGCGTAGTTCCGCACGATCCAACATATTGAACGCCGTGTCTCCACCAAGCAAATCGGGACAAACCTGCGATATATCCCTGCTTGCGAGCCTCTTGCATCCGCACAATGCAGTCCTCTCCCGACTGTTTGTTCTTTTCCTGCTTGGCGGTAAGTTCGGCTTGGAGTTCAGTAACATCGGCTAATAACTTTTCTCTGTCAACAAGAGCATTATGTATCTCATCTTTAATTGCTCCATTCTCAAAATCACGGCTCGTTACTTTGCAGAATCCTTTGACTGTCATCTTGAAACTGCTCATGTTTCACCTCTCTTAAAAATGTAGGCCTGCCCGGTTATGCTGTCTTTACGACCGAATAGGGGTTCAATGCCGTGATTTTCGCAACTACGTCAACAAGAGCCGTAGTGATGCAAGAAAACGGGGTCGGCAATACATTTGTGCCGAACAGTTTGGCGGTTTCAGCATTGTCGGTCAAAACAACCCATTGCCCGCCTTGAGCGATAATAGTGAGGGTCTCGGTAAACATGATAAGTCTCCCAAAAATGAGACCTCTCCCGGTTTGGCATGCACGAGGGGAGTGCCCGGGAAAGGTCTCGATAATTGATTGTTTAATCGTACATGCCATATATACATCTTACAAATTAATCGGCCCGGGTCAAGGGAAAAATAACCTGTAAGTGATTATTAGCAAGATAGTTATAGTTTGGCGTGAAAGATTTCCAGAAAAAAGATCTTGACCGATAAGGAAAAGACCCGTATAGTATGAATATGGCTAATAGTCTGAACGAAATAAAAGAGTCGCTGGGTGAGATTCCTGAGAGAAATTTCACCAGTGGCTCTTTTTATATAGTTCGCGAGAACTCTCAGGAATCGGTGGTGCAACCATACATACCGATGTAAAACAAGTAATGACTCATTATCATCGAACAGTCTCAAACGCCGGACGCGCGTCAATCTACTAAATTAACCAAATCGCGCTAGATGATAGTTAAAGAGTACCTGTTGAGTAAGCACTACTACAAGGGCGCAAGTATAGTAGTAGTGGCGGCGTTTAAGTTTATGGGTGCAAGAAAACATAGACAGAATTGCAAAAATGACTGAAACACCAACAACAGTACAGATCGACGAACAGCGACAGAGCCAACACCAGAGCCAGAACCATTTGAAATCAGGGGTAGCCAGACTACCACCCGAACCGAGATAATGGATTGTGGGGCGAAGTGAGCGAGTAAGAATGATGGTAAACAAGCGAAACGAGTTTATTTATTACAAAATCCGTAGTATCCAAAGCTGGATATATAACAAAGGTGGCTATTTCTGGTTTCGCAGATGGTCACACAGGGTGGCAAGGCGCGATGGTAATTATGTATATAAGGGCGTTAGGTGGAAATGGCTCACGATATTGCTGCGGCTGATAACTGGCTGTAAATTTAGTTATTGGAAATGGGTACGAGATTATTAATGTAATTCCTATTGATGATTGGATAGAGCACGAAGAAGCGACAACGTGCATTTGTGAGCCAAGAGTTGAGCACATAAACGGCGAAATGTTAATTGTTCATAATGCTGCGGACGGTAGAGAATAAGCGATCCTGGGCGAACTGAGAGCAAGATAATGGCTAATAAAGCGAAGGAAACCGCTAAAGCTAAGAAATCACCGGGCAAGCACAAGGAATCTCCGCCTGTTGACTTTTCAAAGCCGCTGAAGAACTGGCAATATGAGCAATTCTGCCGAGCACACTTGGTAACAAACAACGCCACGCAGGCAGCAAAAGACGCGAAATATAGCCCAAAGACAGCCGGATCAAAGGGCACACATCTATTGCAAATAGTCAACATCGCCGGCAGGCTGGCCTTTCTCCGTTCCCAACTTGCCCAAAAGCTCGATATTACCGCAGAACGGGTGATCAACGAATATGCCAAACTGGCGTTCAGTAATACGCAAGATTTCCTCGACGAGGATAATGCAATAAAGGACATATCGCAACTGCCCCGGGAGATAGCCGCCGCGGTGTCATCGGTGCAGGTGGAAACCCGGCACGATAACGGCGACAGTGAGGGATACACTGAGAAGGTCAAGTTCACACTTCACAGCAAGATACAAGCCCTGGACGCACTCGGTAAGAACTTGGGTATCTTCAAGGAGGACAATGATCAATCGCGGTCTCAGATTGCCGTCCAGATCGTCAATTATGCGGGGGCGTCTAAACGATGATTCCAAGCGAACAATATAGTGCATCGCTCGGGCAGCATGAACTCGAAGTGCTTGACGCTTTCGATACAATGCCCTCTATTGCCGAAGATATAGTCCGGTTTATGTTTCTTGAGTGGCACAGACGGGCACACAAGACAACGCTTTTTTTGAATCTGGCGATCCGGGAAGCCTGCAAGCAGGCATTGAGTAAATATGTGTATGTGGCACCAACGAAGGTATGGGCCAGAGATATAATATGGGACGATCCTTCGATGATATGGGGGGCCTTGCCACCAAAGGCCGAAATGAACTGGAAGAAGAACGACGACAAAATGCTCATTACGTTCGCCAACGGTTCAATGCTAAAATGTGGAGGCAGTGATAAGCCAGATTCGATTCGTGGTGTTGATGCAGATGGTGGCATATTCGACGAGTGGTCTTTACATAAAAAGCGGGTGTGGGGTGAAATCTTTCGGCCCATTATTGCAGGTGCAAGAAAGCCGGGGCACCGAGAGAGGTGGGCAGGATTTCCATATACTCCAAAAGGAGCAAACCACGCAACGCAGATGTTCAACAACGCTGCGAATATTGAAACTGAGGGGCAATTACCAACCAAGGGGGCGGCCGTTAACTGTAAGCCTGGCAATTTCGCCAGCCGTCTGACTGCCGATGAGTCTGGGATTATATCACGTAAAGAACTCGACTTAATGCTTCAGGAAGTCGCCGAGGGTATCATAACTCAAGAGCAATATGATCAGGAGATGCAGTGTAAGCGATTGACCGACGAGGAACGCACACTCATCACATCCGCCATGCTCGATCGGCTCAATACCGTCAACTGGGATTCGGTACGGATCACCATTCCAGAGATACGGCGAATTGTAGCTGTGGACCCGGCTTTTGGCGGTGATCAATGCGCCCTGAAGGGCATGGAAAACGGCCGGGTCTTATATGAAAAGCAGGTCAGTTGGACCATGACCCACGAGGTTGTCTTTGAGGTGAAAGAAATGTGCCGGCAGTTGGGCACGAAGAACATTATCGTTGATTGTATCGGCAACGGCAAGGGAGTTGCCGACGGGTTAAAGATTGATGAGGCCAAATACAAGGTGCGATACTTCAACAGCGCCGAGAAGTGTGAGGATTCCGATCGGTTCGCCAATAAGAAGGCGGAGGCTGTCGAGTGGGCGGCCCAGGAGATACGGCAGCTTAAAGTCGAGCCTATCACCGACCCCGAGACCCGCAGGCAGCTCGTGGCGCTGTCCAGGTACAAGGTAACGAACAGCGGCAAGATGATCATGCTGAAAAACGATGAGGTCAAGAAGGATTTGGGCTGTTCGCCTGACCGCGGGCTGGCTTATGTCTATGGCCGGTATGGTATTCGGAGAGTGAGACCTGAGAGCCGCCGGGCCATTGAACGCAGGAAGCCGCAACGTAAACATGCAATGAGTATGTGAAAGGGAAGTAATGAACCGAAAACGCGACATAGCAATAGCAATGGCGGCGATACTGATTGTGTGCCTGTTCATGGCATTGACGAGCGGGTGCGAGGATAGGGATGCCGAGGCGTCTCTTTGCGAACACGTGTGGACGGCGGGCGCATCACAGGACTATGCCAAAAAAAATCCAGGTAGCGTTACAGATCCCGTGTATTTTTATACCTGTACTGTGTGCAGGAAAGAAATCAGTGTACGTGAAGTAACCACAGTAGATGATGATGGACTCATACGGTTAATCGACGACAGTAGCCCTGTCGAGGTAATCTCTATTCAAAGTAGCGACGGCAAAGAGTGCCTCCTGTGCGATGCCGGGTCTGGGCGAATGTGTCCGCACGGCGGGATAGACATTGAGCCTGATTCGCTTATTGTCCCAGTGAGTGATCCGAATGGTCTTTCGCTCGGTACTCTGATCGTTAAATCGTCAGTCTGGGACACATCAACAGGCGACTTTCAGATTGACGCAGAAGCGCCAGTGATTGAGTTTGATGACAAGGCGGATGACCTTACTATTTTGTGGGAGCTGGATGAACCGACGGACATATCGTTCTGTGTGAGCAATGTTGAGGTCATATTCACATGGAACGATGGAAAGTTTGACGTGATATACGACGCGGATGATTTAACAAATGCGGCGGAAACATTCTTTAAGTGCATAAAGCCTTACTTAAATGCTCATATTAAAGATGCTGCGGAAAGACTAAACGAAAGGGCCAGTCAATGAACGCCAACGCAAAGATGCAGGCAAAGATTATGAAGGCTGCGATGGTCTTGCAGGTGATAGCGATAATATTTATGGTATTGACGCTGTTGACGCTGTCCGGCTGCAAAGAATCTCAGCAAGTCGAGCAAACCCCAGTATGGGGCAAAGGCGATCTGCCCCCGCACTGGATAGAGTATTTCGGCAACGACAACACCGCCCGTCTGGACTTCAAGCAGAGCCAGATTATCGACGAAGTTGTGCGGCGGGTGATTACCCTTGAGATCAACCAGTATATTCCGGACCCGAACGGGGTGAAGTAACGAAAGAGAGGCTTTACAATGGGACAGGCTTTAGTGGACAAATACGGATGCGAAATTAACGCCGATGGCACACGGAAGTCTGTGCAGCAAATTATCGACGAGGGCGAGGATGAACTTGCCTTGGCTGTTGATAGACTTCTGTTTCCACAAGACGGGGTGAAGTGATGAACCGACGTGACTTCATAAAACTTTGCGGCGTGATTGCTGGTTCGGTGTGCTTGCCGATCACCGCGGGAACAATGAAAACGGCGGCTTGTGCTATATTACCTTCTGGCAAGGTGTACAGTATTCGTGAAGCAGCGATGTTAGCTCTTGGGCAGTGGGCGAGAGAACAGATTGATAAAGATATGATTATGGCAGTACGTGGTCTGATTGTTATACACGATGAACGATTAGCGAAATTGATAAGGGCGGCATAATGCCAAACTCAGTAGCTGAAGACAAAACAATCGAAAAGGTCAAGCGGATGCGGGCCGATGGTATGGCTGGGTCCGATGATTTATTCGAGCGGATGGTGAAATCTGACGATTTCAGGTCTAATCGGCAGTGGGATCCGGTCTTGCGGCGGGCGATGGAAGATAAGGGCAAGTTTGCATTGACCATTCCCCTGATCAAGCCCCAGATCAAGCAGATCGCCGGTACGGAGATAAAGAACCCCCGGCAGATAACGGTCAAGCCGACCAGGAGCGGCACGGACACTGTATCGAAGTTACTGACTGCTTGTGCGAAACAGATATTCGACGCCGAGAAGATGCAGTTCGAGAAATCACAATGCTTTGAGGCTGGTATTGCTATCGGAGCGGGTGTAATGATCGCAACAAAGGACAAGACCGAGGACCCGAAACATGCTAATGTCAAGATTGAGCGAGTGATTGAGCATGAGGTCCTTTTCGATCCGACCTGTATCATTTACGATATAAACCACCGCGAGCAGGGGTGCAAGTTTGTTATATGGGAGCCGTGGGTCGACAAGGATTTACTGAAAGCTGAGTATCCGGGCAAGGCGTCGGAACTTAATGCGATGGGCCATTCGACCACAGGTGAGGGTGTTATCTTTGGCGTAGTCAATACGGTTATCGACTGGATGACTGGCCGGCGCCGGCGGAATGACAGTCAATCGTTCGTGAACAACAATCGCGGAGACACCGATGTTTTGTCGCGGACGAGGTTTAAACCGTCGCATACATGGTGGAGGGAACCGAAAACATGCGTTTGGTGGTTCGACAACCGGGAAACCGAGATGGATGCTCTGCTACTCATGGAAGATAAGCGGATCGCAGCAGCCCGGAAATCGGCAAAGGATAATCCTGAAGTGTTCTCGGTCGAAGATGTGATTTGTAATGTCATGCACCACACGATCAGGGTTGGCGACATATTCCTTGAGGATCGGGTGAACGAATGGAATACGCTTATGTTCCCCGTGTTCCCGTTCTGGCCTTACCTTGAAAACGGCAATAAGGGCAGCATGACCGAGGATATGATCGGAACGCAAGAGGAGATAAACTGGCTGCACTCCCAGAGCCTTAACATGGTCAAGCAACTTGCGAATACCGGATGGGTAATAGGCGCTGATGAGTTTGGGGAATACAAAGAACATTTAGAAGCTCATAGTAGCGAGGATGGCTTTGTTGCAGAAAGAAACAGGGCTGGCGGATTCATCGAAAAGACCAAGCAAAACGAGTTCCCGCTTGCAATGACGGTCCTTGAACAGAACGCACAGGAGAACCTGCGGAAAGAATCTGGCGTCCGGCTCGAAGACCCGACGACTGACAAGGACCGGGTCGCATCGGCTATTGCTTTGAAACAGCAGAACGCCTTAACTGGCACGGCTTCGGTATTTCGCAACTGGGACTGGACTGCATCGATTCAGGCCGATTTCATTATCGAGGTTATCCGCAATAACGACATTTTCAGTGAGGACGAGATACGGGAGATCGTTGACCGTGAGGATTTGCTGGATAAGGAGTTCATGGAGTTTGCCCGCCAGACTGTGATTCAGCAGTTTGAGCAGCAAGGTATCAAGATCGAACCTCCTGCCGATATCGATGAAATTGCGTTGCAGAATGCGAGCCCGGAGGCTCAACAGCTAATGATCAACCAGGCACAAGAGGATTTTCGGATATTCAATGAAATCCAACAG
>SDBV01008040.1_pt1 | contig 14280 bp, 10 predicted proteins | sample 2277081 | NCBI WGS metagenome assembly SDBV01 (sample SAMN10402039, study PRJNA504765) | marine sediment metagenome | isolation source: marine sediment core GS10_PC15, 223 cmbsf | place: Arctic Ocean: Southern Knipovich Ridge | collected 2010
TCAAGGCGTCGATGAACTCGATCAGCCGGGCACAGGCCCCGTAGTTGTCGTAGGCGTCCATCCGCTCGGTCACCGCCGCCGCCGTGCGGTTGAGTTCGCTGATCGTCCAGCGGTCCAATTCGCCGCGTGCGGAAACGGGCCGATAGCCGTCGGCGCCGCAGAGCACTTCGCCGCCAAGCTGGCCGGCATCGCCACAGAGGGCCGCAGCCGGATCGAAGCCGTCGATGTTCGCGTAGATCACCAGGAAGCTGTAGCAGTTCCAGAACGTCAGCAGGAACTCCGGAATACTCGCCTTGATGGCCGGCTCGCTGTAACGGATCGACGTCCAGGGCGGCTGATTGGCGAAGAAGTACCAGCGCAAGGCGTCGGCCCCGTAGCGGTCGAAAATCTCGCGGGGCTCGCGATAGTTCCGCTTGCTCTTCGACATCTTAGCTCCGTCCTCGCCGAGCATCAGCCCCAACACGATGCAGTTGCGAAACGGATGGGGGTATTCGACCGCCGGCGTGTCGGGCGATTTGTCTTCGTCGCCGTCGCTGAAAAGCAGCGTGCTGATGGCCAGTTGGCTGTAGAACCATCCCCGGGTCTGGTCGAGGGCCTCGCTGATGAAGTCGGCGGGAAACTGGTCGCGGAACCGCTCGGCGGAACCTTCCGTCTGCGGATATCCCCACTGCGCAAACGGCATGGCCCCGGCGTCGAACCAACAGTCGATCACCTCGGAGACCCGCCGCATCCGGGCCCCTTTCACCTTGGGCGAATCGTAGGTGACCGCGTCGATGTAGGGTTTGTGCACCTTGAGGTCGTCGGGCAGCTCGGGTTTTTCTTTCTTCGCCTTCTGCCAGACTTCGGTCCCCTGCACGCCCGGTTTCCCCAGCAGTTCATCGTAGCTGGTGATCGCCTCCTGGTAGCCGCTTTGCTCGCAGACCCAGATCGGCAGCGGGGTGCCCCAGTAGCGTTCCCGCGAGAGGGCCCAATCGACGTTCGTCTCCAGGAAATTGCCGAAGCGGCCGTCGCGGATGTGCGCCGGCAGCCAGTTGATCCGCCGGTTGTTGGCCAGCATCTTGTCCTTGAACTGCGTGGTGCGGATGAACCAGCCCCGGCGAGGATACTGGATCAGCGGATCCTCTTCGGCCCGGGGACAGAACGGGTAGTCGTGCAGGTACTGTTCTTGATGGTAGAGCAGCTCGCGCCGCTTTAATTCGCGAATGATGTCTTTGTCACAATCCTTAACCCAGCGGCCTTTGTAGTCTGGCGCTTCGTCAGTAAAGTTGCCGTTGGGGGCAACCGGACAGAGCAGCGGCGGCACGTCACCTTTGGGACCGAAAAGCTCCTTTTCGCATTTAAGAATCTCAAAGTCCTCTTCGCCAAATGCGGGAGCGATATGAACGATTCCGGTGCCAGTGTCGATCGTTACAAAGTTCCTGTGGACAATGTGCCAGCCGATCGGCCGCGACGAGTTTTTCCGAAGCCAGTTCTTGGCGTCTGATTCGGAGAGTCCTAGGTCGTTGTGCGCGTACTGGTATGGATAGTCAGCCCAGTTCTCGTCGTCCGGCGGTCGATAGAGTTCCCGCGTGATTTGGCCAAGCTCGGAGTGGAAGTAGTCAAACGGAGGGCGATACCGCTTGCCCAAGAGCTCGCTCCCCATGACGATCCGGCAACCGACGACAGTCTTGCCGCTCTTCGCGGCGATTGCGTCGACCAACCTTTCGGCAACGACCAACTTGCGAGGTTCTCCCTCCAGCCTTACATATGCATAGCGCAAGTCCCGCTTCACGGCCACAAACTGGTTGCCGGGCAGCGTCCAGGGAGTGGTGGTCCAGACGAGCAGATCGGTGTCGGTCGGATTGCCGTCGTCATCCAACAGCGGAAAGCGGACATAGACGCTGGGGTCGGCCACCTCGCGATAGCCTTCGCCGACCTCGCCGCTGCTCAGTGCGGTTCCGCCTTGGGCCCACCACCAGACGATCTTGTGGCCCTGGTAGAGCAGGCCACGGTCGAAGAGGTTCTTCAGTGCCCACCAGACGCTTTCGATGTAGCTTTGGTGGAAGGTGACGTACGCCTCGTCGAGATGGATCCAGAACCCCAGCCGCTCGGTGAGCTGTTCCCATTCGCGGGTGTATCGGAAGACGCTCTCGACGCACTTGTGGATAAACGGCTCGATGCCGTACTGTTCGATCTCCTCCTTGCTGTGGATGCCGAGTTCCTTGCAGACCTCGACCTCGACCGGCAGGCCGTGGGTGTCCCAGCCGCCTTTTCGTTCGCAGCGGTATCCCCGCATAGTCTTGTAGCGGGGGAAGAGGTCCTTGATCGCCCGGGTCAGACAATGACCCGGATGGGGGAGTCCGTTGGCCGTGGGCGGGCCTTCATAGAACACGAACGATGGGGCGTCGGTCCGGGCCTGAAGGGATTTCTCGTAAATCTGCCCCTGCCGCCAGAACCGGCCGATGGCTTCTTCCAGCTTGGCAAAGGAGACCGGGCTATCAACGGGATGAAACATGGGTGTATCTTAACTTCAGCCGGGCCAATCGACGGGGAACCCTTAATTAAAGCATTCCCGGCCGATTTTTTCAATTGGGGGCCGTCTCGGGTAGTGGCACACTTTGAAATGCGCCAAGAAGAAAATAGTGGGAACGGGAAGTTTCCGAGTAGTGTCCTGAGAGCGTGCTGCTGTAGGCGAGCAAAGCTCGCAAGCGGCACAACGAGCAGGGTGGCTCAAGAATGCCCCTTGACTGGGGGGCGTGTTGGTGGTAAGATACATTTGAGGTTGTTGCGTAACAGGAGATCCAGAGCTATCGTTGATCACTGTGGCAATGGTTTCATGGGTTTTTCCGCCTTGAATGGACGACATAAAGTGGTAAGGGTCTATTTTCTGATTGCTGAGTAGGTTTGACATGGCGAAAAAGAAACCGCAAAAGCGTACCAATGGCCAACCAGCCACGAAGAAGACGGCAAGGACGGAAGACAATGTCATCGCGGTGCCATTTATCAGAGAATACCCACCTGGGCAAGTTGGCGTACTTGCAAATAGTTTCGTTATCCAGCATGATGGCCCAGAGTTTCACCTCCTCTTCTTTCAGAATCATCCGCCAGTAATTCTAGGAGAGACAGAAGAAGAGATAAAGAAGGCGGCGAAGGAGGTCAAGGCCGTGAAATCAGTGTGCGTGGCACGTCTCATTGTGTCTGCTGAGCGGCTTCCGTCGTTCATCCGGGCGATGCAGGAGAATCTAGAGAAGCACGGCCGCCAACAACAAGAGGTTGACACAGGGACAAAGCAGGCAGGAAAAGGCGCGAAATGAAAGCGATGAAGAGCACATATGAAGTAGACACAAATGCCCCGTCGGCAAGCACGTCATCGGCCCGAATATGCACAGCGCTAATAGTGGCGGGCCTTGCTGGAGCACCAGCGTATTCAATTCCCATAGCTGCAAAGGCCAACGCCGTCGAGTCTGTTCATAGCGTTACAGGCGACGAAGCGAGGGCAGAGCTTAAAAAGATAACTCCTCCAAACGCGGAGCTTCTCAAGCTAGCAATGCGTTTTCCCGCGCCGCAAGAATGGTACGATGAGTAGCGGTGGCATCATGGGCAGGGCGATGGAGCACGTAGTGTGCAGCGACTCAGCCAGGGACAGATCGTGGATGTGCGTATCGCCGACCCGAATGGGCAAAACCCCAAACCGCGACCGGCTGTCATTCTGACAAGCACCGACGAACTGGCGGATGCAGATGCATTCGTTGTCGCAGCCATTTCTACCAAGTTTGACGCACCGTTGCCGGCAGACGACATTCAAGTTCCGTGGTCCAGCGACGGACGTGTTAAGAGTGGATTGACGAAGCCTTCCGTTGTCAAGTGTCGTTGGCTCGTTCGCGTGAAACGGAAAGACATCCTTTCCGTTCGGGGGCATTTGCCTAGCGCCGTACTGTGCAGAATCATGCGTGCGGTTACGCAATAGTAGCCTCGGCGGCCAGCACCCCCAGCACGATTTTGCTGAGTTTCGGCTCGGCTTCGCCGGCGGTGGCGAGGATCTCGTCGATGACGGCCGGCTTCAATGCGTCAGGCAGGCACAGGTCGGTGACGATCGACAGGCCCAGCACCCGCATCCCCGCGTGCACGGCCACGATCACCTCCGGGACGGTCGACATGCCCACTACGTCGGCCCCGATGGTTCTCAGAAAGCGGTATTCGGCCCGGGTTTCCAGGTTCGGCCCGGTCACCGACACGTAAACCCCCTTGTGGGCGACGAAGTTCTCGCGCCGGGCGATCTCCAAGGCGCGGTCGATCAGCGTGGGATTGTAGGGCGTACACATATCGGGAAACCGGGGGCCCAGTTTCTCGTCATTGACCCCGATCAACGGGTTGCCGTTCATCAGGTTGATATGGTCTTCGATGACCATGATGTCGCCCTGGGCGTATTGGGGGTTCAGGCCGCCGCAGGCGTTGGAGACGATCAGCAATTCGGCCCCCAAGGCCCTCATCACGCGGACCGGGAAGGTGATCTGCCGATGCGTGTAGCCCTCGTAGGCGTGGAAACGTCCTTCCATGGCCACGACCGGCAGCCCTTGAAGCTTGCCGCAAACGAGTTGCCCGGCGTGGCCGATGGCGGTCGACTGCGGGAAGTGGGGAATGATTTCGTAGTCGATCGCCGCTTCCGAGTCGATCTGCTGGGCCACGCTGCCCAGCCCGGTCCCCAGGATGATGCCCACGCGGGGCCGTCCCGGCCAGCGTTGGCCGATGGCCTCCGCCGCCTGTGTGATCTGCGCGGCCAGCTCGTGCATCAGTAGGGTCTCCGGCAAGCTGAGGTGAAAGCCTTCGGCAGCCATACGCCACGCGACAGGCTACGGAAAATGTAGGGAACGCCCTCTGTGGCGTTCCGGCGCGAGCCATTTGGCTCCTTTTTTGCCGCTTCTCGGAACGCCACAGAGGGCGTTCCCTACAGAAACTGGACTTTTTCAACGGGCCGCTAATCGTCCAGATCGTCGTCGAAGTCGTCGTCCTCGTCGTCGTCCTCGTCGTCGTCGAGATCGTCGTCGAGATCGTCGTCGAGATCTTCTTCAAAATCGTCATCGAAGTCGTCGTCGAAGTCGTCGTCATCAAACTCGTCGAAATCGTCGTCATCGAGTTGGGCGACGGGCGTGCCGGGCAGCATGGGCACTTCGATCGGTCTTTGCGGCAGGCTCGAATCCGGCCTATCCAACGGCAGCCGCCTTGGTTGAAGTCTCAGCAACATGTCACAACCCTCGGTAATCAAAAAGGTCAACCAATGAACCTTACACGATCCGCGCAGAATTGTTAGTAAAGATCGAGCAATTTGTCAACCTCGCATGGCAACCAACTCGTGCTGTTGGGCACGCTTCCGCCCGATGAACCGGAAATATGCAAGCAACGCCCCAAGTCGTCAAGAGCCGCACCCCTTGAATTGGTGGGTTGCAAGCGAATATGTGCAGTACAGGAGAAATACACAGAATAGTGAAGGGGCCATTTCTCCTCGCCTCCTCCGCACGGCCTTAGTCAATCACCTTGTTCAGCGGATATTCGACGATTCCCCGGGCGCCGGCGGCCTTCAGCCGGGGGATGATGTGGCGGACGATCGACTCGTCGATGATCGTGATCACGGCAACCCACTGCTTGTCGGCCAGATCGGAAACGGTCGGCTTCTGCAGCGCCGGCAGCAGGGCCAGCACTTGCTTGAGGTTCGCCCGCGGCACGTTGGTCATCAGCCCGACTTTCCCCTCGGCGGCCATGGCGCCCTGGAGCATCAGGGCGATGTCGTCGATTTTCTGCTTCTTCCACGGCTCGGCATAAGCGCGGTGGTTGGCGATGAAGCGGGTGGTGCTCTGCAGCACTTCGTCGACGATCCGAAGATGGTTCGCCCGCAGCGAACTGCCGGTCTCGGTCACCTCGACGATGGCGTCGGCCAAGCGCGGCGGCTTGACTTCGGTGGCGCCCCAACTGAACTCGACCCGGGCGGAGACTCCGTGTTTTTGAAGGTATCGGGTGGTCAGCCCGACCGCCTCGGTGGCGATCCGTTTGCCCTGGAGATCCTGGACGGTCTGCACCGGCGAGTCTTCCGGCACACAGAGCACCCAGCGGACCGGGCGGCGGCTGACCTTGGAAAAGACCAGCTCGGCCACTTCGTGTACGTCGGCCCCGTTCTCCATGATCCAGTCGTAGCCGGTCAGACCGGCGTCGAGCACGCCGTCCTCGATGTAGCGGGCCATCTCCTGGGCGCGGATCAACAGGCATTCGATCTCTTCGTCGTCGATGACCGGGTAATAGCTCCGCGAACGGAAGGTGATTCTGTATCCGGCGCGGCGAAATAACTCCGCGGTGGCCTCTTGCAGGCTGCCGGCGGGAATTCCAAGTTTCAGCAGGTTCGACATGATTCTACTTCTTCTTGCCGTATACTTCTTCCGGATCAAACACCCGTTGGGCGACGACCTTCAGCCCCTCGGGGGTGACCTGTCTGAAAAAGCAACTGTGGTATCCTTCGTGGCAGGCGGCGTCGCCGATCTGACGGACTTTCAGGAGGATTGTATCGCGATCGCAGTCGAGGTAAATGGAGTGGACCTGTTGGACGTTGCCGCTTTCTTCGCCTTTGCGCCACAGGCGGTTGCGGCTGCGGCTGTAGTAGACGGCCCGGCCGGTGGCCACGGTCTCGGCGTAGCTTTCGGCGTTCATGTAGGCCAACATCAGGACCTCGCCCGTTTCGGCGTCCTGGGCCACCGCCGGCAGCAACTCGGCCTTGGAAAAGTCGGGGGCGGTTTGGGACGGTTGAGTCATTTGGTGCGATTCCGGATTCGGGGTAGGGGGAATGATCCAGCATAGTCGGCCCAGTGGCCGTTGACCAGGGGGTGGTCGGCAGCCGGACGGTTTTCTCCGGGCTGGCCGATGAAACAAGCCTCCGACCGGCGCCGCCGTCATTTTCTGCACGGGCTGCGCCCACGCAAGTGGAACGACCGACCGGGCCGATACCAGCCGCGCAACAAGGCCGCTTGGGGCTTCTCTGTAGTGATCGTCGCCGGAGACCCGACACTGATTCCAGCGCCCCGACGCATCCGCTCTCTCCGGAAAGGAATATCCCAAAGGAATATCCCATGCAACGTTCTCTCACCGTGCTGCTGCCGGTCCACAACGCGCAATCGACGCTGGCCGACACCGTGGCGGAGGTTTTGGAAGTGGTTGCGGAACTGACCGAGCGGTTCGAGCTGGTGATCGTCGACGACGGTTCGGCCGACGCCACCAGCGAAATCGCCCACGATCTCAGCCGCGATTACCCCCAAGTAACCACCGTCTGCCATGGCGAGTATCTCGGTCGCGAGGCAGCCATTCGGACGGGGCTTCAGCACAGCAGCGGCGAGATCGTTTTTCTGCGGGACGAGCATTCCGGGCTGGCGATCGACGGGGTCCCCAAACTCTGGCGAGCGGCGTGTGAGCATGGCACCAAGACGGACCGGCCGGATACGCCCACCGATCGGAAGTGGGCCCGCTTCAGCACCCGGCACGCGACCCGGCGAGCCGGATACCAGATGATCGATCGCCGCACGATGGAGAACGTACACGGTTTGAGCAAACCGATCCGCCCGAATTTCCTGGCGAAATTGAGGGAATTCACGTTGGGGGAGTAAAAACCTATACCAATAACCCGGGATGGGGGTGGCTGGGCAATCGGCCGTCCTTTTCTGAAGCGATAAATTGTCGTAATCTGATTATCTTACTACGGTATGCGGGCGTAAATCCACCCGGCATCGGTACTTGTCAGCCGATGAGAATTGTGGTAGATTAGCAAATGAAGGCTGTGCCCCGGAATAGATTGCTCTCGTCTCGGCCGCTTTCATTTGGCGTTTCGCCAACGGGTCAGATAGATGTGCGGCGTCGGTTTATCGGGCAAGCGGCGTCGCGGTCGGAGCCGACTGATGTTTAGCTGAGTGCTTTTTCGTGCCGCCCCCTGCTTCCGTCGGTTCCCATTTGCGGCCGGCCGCCGGCCGCGAAGAAGGAGGCTACTGTCATGAGCGTAATGAACTGTAGTTTGTCGGGTATAGGAAGCCCGGACGGCCTGAAACTTCCCACCGAAAAACGTCCCTTGCACCGCGTGGGCACGGTTCGCCGACTGCAAGGGATCACGCGGCGCACGGTGGCGCGGCACCTGAACGTCGACGTTGCCCAGGTGAAGCTCCAGGAACGCGAGACGGCCGACATGCCCTTGAGTACGTTGTACCAGTGGCAAAAGGTGCTGGACATCCCCATCGCCGAGCTCCTGGTGGAAGCCGACGATCCGCTCTCGGGTCCCGTGCTGAAGCGGGCCCAACTGGTCCGCGTGATGAAGACGGCCCTGGCGATCATGGAGGAAGCCAAGCAGACGCAAGTCCGCCGGATGGCTCAAACCATGATCGACCAACTGGTCGAGATCATGCCGGAGCTCGAAGGCGTCGGTCCCTGGCACGCCGTGGGCAAACGCCGCCGGCGCGACGATTACGGCGTGGCGGCCGAACGCCGGCTCTCCGACGACGTGTTTTTGGATCTGATGGAATAGGCCGAGAGGATCCTCGGGTGTTGAATTGTTGATCGGGAATTGAGCACTCTTTGTCGGCGGCTCCGCCTTCAATTCTCGATCGGTCGGGGTAGGAAACTCATCTTGTCGGCATGGCGTGCGAAACGCCGCCGCAGCAGTGAAACGTTGGGCCGACGCTCCCCGAGAGTTTTGTCCGCGGAGTTTCGGGACGGTCCCCGCAATCCCGATTCTCATCCCCCGCTTGACATCCCCCGCTTGACTATCAGGCCCAAAAGGGGGACGATGGGTGGGATCCCTGTGTCGGTAGGGTCCTTTGCTGCCGTTTCTCTACACAAGGAAACGCATCGCCATGCCTCTGGACAAGCACGACGTCGCCGAGCACTTCGCCAGGCAGTTCCACCAGCCGCCCCGCTGGATCGTCCGCGCCCCCGGCCGGGTGAACTTGATCGGCGAACACACCGACTACAATGACGGATTCGTTTTGCCTCTGGCCATCGATCGGGCGATCTGGATCGGCTTGCGGCCGCGCGACGACCGCCGGGTGGTGATCCATTCGGTCGACTACGGCGAGGTCCAAGAGTTCTCGCTGGACGACCTCACAAACGGCAAGGAGGGGTGGGTTGAATACCTCAAAGGAACCTCGTGGAGCCTCCAAGAGGCCGGCCACAAGTTGTCCGGCTGGGAAGGTGTCCTGGTTGGCGACGTGCCGCTCGGTGCCGGACTCGCCTCTTCCGCCGCCCTGGAAATGGCCACCGCCCGGGCGATGGGCGCCGTTTCCGGGTTCGATTGGCAACCGGCCGAAATGGCCAAGCTTGGCCAACGGGCCGAAAACCAGTGGGTCGGCGTCAACTGCGGCATCATGGACCAACTCGTCTCGGCCGCAGGTCGGGCCGGCCACGCCCTGCTAATCGACTGCCGGTCGCTGGAAATCCAACCGGTCCCCTTCCCCGAGGGGGTCGCCGTCGTCGTGCTCGACACCTCGACCCGGCGGGGGCTGGTCGATTCCCAGTACAACCAACGTCGGGCCCAATGCGCGGCGGCCGCCGAGTTCTTCAACGTCAAGGCGCTTCGCGACGTGGACCTGGACCTGTTTCAGCAGTTGGCCAGCGATCTGGACGACACCGTCCAGCGGCGGGCGCTGCACGTGGTCACCGAGAACGACCGCACCCTGCAGGCCGTCGAGGCCATGCGGCGCGGGGAGACCTGTGCGTTGGGCGTCTTGATGTACAAGAGCCACGTCAGTCTGCGAGACGACTACGAGGTCTCCAGCGAGGCGCTGAACGCCATGGTCGAGGTCGCCCGGACCCATCCGGCCTGCTTCGGCGCACGGATGACCGGCGCCGGATTCGGCGGCTGCGCCGTGGCCCTGATCGAAGCCCGGGCGGCCGACGACTTCGTTCAGCACACCGCCGCCGCCTATCAGCAGCAAACCGGCCACGCCCCGGCAATCTACGCCTGCCAGGCCACCGACGGGGCCCAGGTCGTCCAGGGCGACGACTGACACGGAGAGCAGAGAATGCGCCAGGGCCCTTTAATCCTTCGCCCGTCAGAATTGTGGCAAGACGATGAAATGGCTAGCGTGGGTCATCCAGAATTGTGACGCAACCATGAAACGGTGTGAGCGGTTCATCCCAGGCTGGCCCTCGCTCAATCGAATGGGTCACAGTCGCATTCTGCGATCATCCTATTTGTGGCTTTTCGCCGTCCCGTTCCTTGCTCTGATTCTGGCGAAGACGGGCCCTGGCATCCATGTGCCGCTTGGGAAGTCTGAGTTGACTATTACTCTCGGACTTCCTTTCAGTTGGAAGATGTTCTATTTCAGTTCCGTCGCGTTTGCACTCGCGAGCCTCCTCTATTCAACGTTATGCCCCGCGATAATCCGCGACTATCCGAGCTTCGCTGAGTTCAATGCTGAGGGGAGAGGGCCGAGAGAAACCGTACGAGAGTTGTTTGCTAATCATGGAAGCTCTTCGAACGCTGACGTCCTTACGCGGAAGGGGTTTATCAAACGATTCCAACCGAGGCCCGGCGCAACCGGGCACGATGAGGCAACCATCCTTCAAGTGGACATGTTCGAGCGGGGAACGGACTCAGATGCTTTCTTCTGGGTTCGCGAACGGTGCGAGAAGAAGAACCCTTGGGGACGCTTCTTCTGCGCCGTGTCCTATGCAATCGGTTTTGGTTTTATCGGTTTCGTACTCTGGCAGAACTTCCAGTATGTTTGGAGATTCGTCTAGTTTGCAGGAACTGGGGCCAGCAGGAACTGGGAGCAGGAACTGGGGCCAGGCCGTAATGAATAGTGCCGACCACACATGACGACACTTGAGCAGAAAAGGGGCCAGGACCCTATTTGGTAAAATGCAGATAATGGAAAGTTACCTATTTCGCCAAATAGGGTCCTGGCCCCTTTAATCTCAGTAGACCGGGATCCGCAGGCCGTCGTAGGCCAGTTCCATGCCTGGTGGTAAGGCGGCGTTGGTCGGCTCGTGGGCCAGATCGTGGCACATGTGGGTGAACAGCGTCCGCTTGGGCGCCAGCCGGCGGGCCGTTTCGATCGCTTCGTCGAGACTGAAGTGGGTGGCGTGGGGGCGTCGTCGCAGGCAATCCAATACCAACACGTCCAGGCCCTCCAACAATGCCATGCTCGACGCCGGGATTTCGTTCGTATCGGTGCAATAAGCCACGTCGCCGAAGCGGTATCCCCACACGTCGTAACGCCCGTGGCGCAAAGGAATCGGAATCACCCGGGCGCCGAGCACCTCCAGCGGTTCGCCGGTCATGGGCCGAAAGACCAGGCGGGGAACCCCGCCGGCGGCATACTTCCGCGTGGCCGGATCGAACGCGTAATCGAACACCCGGCGGATCTGTCGTTCCACCTGCTGGTCGCAGTAGACCGGCAAATCATCCTCCAGGTAGAGTGCGAAGATCCTCAGGTCGTCCAACCCGAACAGGTGGTCGGCATGCCCGTGCGTGTAGAGCACAGCATGCGCGATCCCGATCCCTTCGCGAAGCAATTGCATTCGCAAGTCGGGAGGCGAATCGACCAAGAGATTTCCCTCGGGCAGTCCCAGCACGAGGCCGCACCGGGTCCGGCGGTCCCGCGGATTCGGGCTGGAGCACGTCGCACAGCCGCACCCGATGACCGGGACCCCGTGCGACGTGCCGGTGCCGAGGAAAACAAGCTGGTTGCTGACGTCGACGCTTCGGAGTGAATCAGACAAGGATGGGCCTCGGGCGAATTTACTGGGGGAGATGCACAAGTTTTTCACGGAGTCGACCCGATAAATCGGGTCACTACGAGCCTTTGTGAATAATCCCGAATGGTGCTCAGCGCGTCAAGTTGCCGACCATTCCACCCAAAAGGATTGAATCCCACCCACCGCACCATGCTATCAGGGGGTTGCCGTGCAAGCAACCCTTCTTGACCGGGCGTAGCACAATACATACAGTGTAATGCTGTTGTTGTTTGGGTCACGCTAGGGTTTTCCGACGAAATCTTCTGTTCCGCTGGATCGTCACTAACGCCCAGGGGTTGCACCCCCTGGGGGATGGTGTGGGGGATTCATTGGTAGCTACCCCGGGGGACGCAGCCCCCGGGCGTTGTGATTCGGGCGTTGTGATTCGGGCGTTGTGATTCGGGCGTTGTGATTCGGGCGTTGTGATCCCGGCATTGTGTTCCGGGGTGGCGATAGTATTCAGCTTCGATGGACTGATATGGAAGACTTTCTCACACGTATCGGGGACATCCTCGGCTTCGTATTCGGCGGCTTGGCGCGCCTGGTGGAACGTACGGTGACCGGGCTGTTCGGCTCGTCCAATGCGCGCTACCTGAAGAAACTACAGCCGCAAGTCGACGCGATCAACGCTTTGGAGCCGAAATATCAGGCGATGACCGACGAGGAACTGAAGGAGCAGACCGCCTGGTTCCGCCAGCGGCTGGAGGCCGGCGAGACCTTCGGCGATCTGCTGATCGAGGCCTTTGCCGTCTGCCGGGAAGCGGGCCGCCGCGCACTGGGAATGCGGCACTACGACGTCCAGTTGATGGGCGGCATGGTGCTGCACAGCGGGACCATCGCCGAGATGGTCACCGGCGAAGGCAAGACCCTGGTGGCCACGCTGGCGGCGTATCTCAACGCCCTGGAGGGCAAGGGCGTCCACGTGGTCACGGTCAACGACTACCTGGCCCGCCGCGACATGGAGTGGATGGGGCCGCTGTACTTGTCGCTGGGGCTTACCGTCGGCACGATCCAGAGCGACATGCCCACGGCGGACCGGCAGAAGGCCTACGCCGCCGACATCACCTACGGCACCAACAACGAGTTCGGCTTCGACTACCTCCGCGACAACATGCGTCCGGCGGCCCAGGGCGACGACCGCTACCCCATGCACATGCAGCAGGTGCAGGGGCGATTGCACTATGCGATCATCGACGAAGTGGACAACATCCTCATCGACGAGGCCCGCACGCCGCTGATCATCTCCGGCCCCGCCCACGACGACATTACCCGTTACGCCAAGGCCGAGCGTATCTCCCGGCAGCTCAAGAAGGGCGTCCACTTCGAGGTCAACGAGAAGGAGCACTCGGCCCATCTGACCGACGACGGCGTGCGGGCGGCCGAGCAAATCGCCGGCGTGGAGAGCTTCTACACGGCCGGCAACATGGAATGGCCCCACCTGATCGACAACTCGCTGAAGGCCCATCACCTCTACAAACGCGACGTCAACTACGTGATCAAGGACGGCGAGATCGTGATCGTCGACGAGTTCACCGGGCGGCTGATGCCGGGGCGGAACTGGAGCGACGGGCTGCACCAGGCGGTGGAAGCCAAGGAAGGCGTGCGGATCAAGGAAGAGAACCAGACCCTGGCCACCATCACCCTGCAAAACTTCTTCAAGCTCTACGACAAGCTCTGCGGCATGACCGGCACCGCCATGACCGAAGCCTCCGAGTTCTGGAAGATCTACAAGCTCGACGTGATCTCCGTTCCGACCAACGTGCCGCTGAAGCGGCTCAACAACCCCGACGTGATCTACCGCACCGAAAATGAGAAGTACGAGGCCCTCTCCGACGAAATCGAGCGGATGCACCGATGGGACGTGCTGGTGACCGACAAGGGGGAGGAACACTTGGGCGAGATCGTCCGGGAGAAGGACGGTCTGATCGAGTTCATTCCCAAGGGCCGCAAGCAAAAGGAATCGATATCCCAAGAGAAGATCAAGGAAATCGAGCGCCGCGGGCGGCCGATTCTGGTGGGCACGGTCTCGATCGAACGCAGCGAATTGATCTCCGCGATGCTCCAACGGCGGGGCGTCAAACACGAAGTGCTCAACGCCAAGCACCACAAGCGGGAAGCCGAGATCGTGGCCCAGGCCGGTCGCCGCAACGCGGTGACCATCGCCACCAACATGGCCGGGCGCGGCACCGACATCGTCCTCGGCAGGTTCACGCGCGAGGAGCTGCTCGACTACTGGAAGGAGTCGGGGTTCGCCCCCGAGGACCTGAGCCCCAGGGACCCCGAGGCGGAGCAGAAGCTCCTCCGCCACTGGACGAAGACGTTCGAGCAGTACGCGCCCGAGAAGGGCCGCCTTGGCGACGGGGAGATCGACTCGCTCGGCGCGGACGAGCTCAGGGCGCACTTCGATCAGCGCTGCCGCGACTTCCGCGTGGTGGCCTTCCGGTGGGACGAGTCGATCGCGGAGCTGGGGGGGCTCCACATAGTAGGGAGCGAACGGCACGAGTCCAGGCGCATCGACAACCAGCTCCGCGGCCGCTCGGG
>SDBV01008041.1_pt1 | contig 14280 bp, 13 predicted proteins | sample 2277081 | NCBI WGS metagenome assembly SDBV01 (sample SAMN10402039, study PRJNA504765) | marine sediment metagenome | isolation source: marine sediment core GS10_PC15, 223 cmbsf | place: Arctic Ocean: Southern Knipovich Ridge | collected 2010
GACAACGTGACCATTGAGGCGAAGTTGATCACCCCCATTGCTATGGAAAAAGAACTCCGGTTTGCCGTCCGCGAAGGCGGTCGCACCGTCGGTGCCGGCGTCATCGCCGAGATCGTGGAGTAAGCCGAATTCGATTGTAGTCTGGATCAGAAACAATGAGAGAGAACATCGCATTCGAATGCACGGAATGCAAACGGCGGAACTACACGGGGACAAAGAACAAGAGGAAGTCCCCCGGGCGTATCGAACTCAAGAAGTTCTGTAGATCGTGCCGGCGACACACGCTGCATAAAGAAACTCGATAGCAGTGCCGCGAGCCTTTTCTGAAAAAGGTTCTCGCAGGCGTGTAGCTCAATTGGCTAGAGCAGCGGTCTCCAAAACCGCCGGTTGGGGGTTCGAGTCCCTCCACGCCTGCCATGAATTATGAAAAGTGAGGTGTTTCCGGGTTATCAACCCGGCAGATAATGCTGGAGAGAATCAAGACTTTCTTGCTGGAATCCCAGGCGGAACTGAAGCGCGTGGTTTGGCCGAAGTGGAAGCCGATCTCCCTTAAGTCTGACCTTTGGGCGTCGACGGCAGTGGTTATCGTCGCGGTCATAATCCTCGCGGCGATCATTGGCTTCTACGATCTCGTGTACGAGAACGTTATTATGTGGCTTTTTCAGACAGCGCAGAATGTGAAATCATGAAAAAATGGTACGCCATACATGCCCACACGGGGCAGGAAAATCGGGTCAGGGACAATCTGACGAAGCTCATTGAGAAAAAGAGCCTCCAGGAAAGGATCGGGCAGGTGCTCGTCCCTTCAGAAGAGGTGGCCGAGGTCAAAGGGGGCCGGAAACGAGTGACCACGCGAAAATTCTTCCCCGGCTATGTTCTGGTGGAACTCGATCTGGACGATGAGATCTGGACCCTGGTCAAGGAAACTCCCGGAGTGAGCGGCTTCGTCGGGGCCGGAAGAGAGCCGGTTCCGCTGGATGAAGGGCAGGTCCAGAACGTCATCGATCAGATGCGCGGGGAAAGCAAACGCCCGAAACCGAAGGTAACGTTCGAGCGGGGAGACAGGGTCAAGGTGACCGAAGGCCCGTTCACCAATTTTATCGGCACCATTGAGGAAGTGAACTCTGAACGAGGCCGAGTCAAGCTGATGGTGGAGATTTTCGAGCGCCTGACCCCGCTGGAGCTCGAGTTCTGGCAACTGGAAAGAACTTGACCCTCCGATCGGTTTTCCTTCGGACTAGAAGTGTTAGGCAAGAGGAACGATTCAACATAGAATCGGCTGAGATAGCCAGGTTTCTTCTGAAAGTTTAGGAGTCATTGAAAATGCCACGGAAAAAGAAAGTCCTCGCGTTCGTGAAAGTCCAGTGCCCGGGAGGTCAGGCAAGCCCTGCTCCGCCGGTGGGTCCTGCCCTGGGACAGCACGGCATCAACATCATGGATTTCTGCAAGACTTTCAACGAGCGGACAAAGGACAAGCAAGGGATGATCATCCCCGCGGAGATCACGGTCTACGAAGACCGCACTTTTACCTTCATTGTGAAGTCTTCGCCTGTGGCGGTTCTTCTGAAGCGAGAGGCGAAGATCGCGAAGGCCTCCGGCAATTCAAAACAGGAGTCAGCCGGAACGGTCACCCCGGCGCAAGTTGAGAAGATCGCCAAGGAAAAGATGGAAGACCTGAACGCCGGCAGCCTGGAAGCCGCCATGAGCATGGTTCGAGGAACGGCCCGGAGCATGGGAATCCAGGTGTCCGAATAGCATGAACATATGTGGGAGGGCCAGGGCCCGTTAAAACCACAAAGGAGAGTATTGATGGCAAAACACAGCAAGCGATTCACTGAAATCCGGACCAAAGTAGACAGCGGGAAGATCTATTCCCTCGACGAGGCCGTGAACCTCGTCAAGGATACGGCAACCACGAAATTCAACGAAACAGTTGATTTGGCCTTCAAGCTTGGCGTCGACCCCCGCCATGCGGACCAGATGGTTCGCGGCACGGTGAGTCTTCCCCACGGAACGGGCAAGTCCGTGCGCGTGGCGGTCTTTGCGAAGGGAGAGAAGGCGCGCGAAGCCGAAGAGGCCGGCGCGGACGTCGTCGGTGCGGAAGATCTGGCCGAGAAAATTCAAAAGGGATGGTTTGAGTTTGATGTGGCCATCGCCGCTCCCGACATGATGAGTGTTGTGGGAAAACTCGGGCGCCTGTTGGGTCCCAAGGGATTGATGCCCAGCCCGAAGGCCGGAACAGTCACCATGAACATCGCCGATGCCGTCAAGGAATTCCAAGCCGGCAAGGTGGAATATCGAGTCGACAAGATCGCGAACATTCACTTGGGCATCGGGAAGACTTCCTTTGAAGCCAGCCAGCTCCGCGACAACGCGGGTGCGGTCCTCGAAAGCATTCTCAGAGCACGGCCGTCCGCAGCCAAGGGGACCTACCTCCAGAAAGTGGCTATGTCGTCCACAATGGGTCCGGGGATACACCTCGACCCCGTGGCTTTGACTAACGAATTCAGTCGATAACCTGGAGAAGTGACTTCCCTCCAATTTGTTTCCAATTTGGAGAGAGAAATAGAGAAATGTCATGAGCAATAAAACGTTCAAGAAGCTGTTTACTTCCGAATCGGTAACCGAAGGCCATCCGGACAAAGTCGCGGACCAGATTTCCGACGCCGTCCTGGACTCCATTCTCGAACAGGACCCTACGGGACGGGTCGCCTGCGAGACGATGGTCGCTCCGGGCCGAGTCATGGTGGCAGGCGAGGTAACCACTTCCGCAGAGATCCCCTATGAGAAGGTGATTCGAAAATCTATAGAGGAAATCGGATATACAGAGGACGATTTCGGGTTCAATTGCCACACGTGTGAAATCACGAATCTAATCCATGGACAGTCGCCCGATATCGCCATGGGCGTTGACGAAACGAGCGACAAAGAGCAGGGGGCGGGCGACCAGGGAATGATGTTCGGTTATGCGACGAACGAAACCAAGGAACTCATGCCCCTCCCCATTCTGCTCGCCCATCAACTGACGCATCGCCTCAGCGTCGTCCGAAAGGAAGGAATTCTTCCCTTCCTTCGGCCCGATGGAAAATCCCAGGTAACTATCGAGTACAACGGCAGCAAACCAATGCGCGCCGAGACGATCGTCATTTCCACCCAGCACGCTGACGATGTGAGCCAAGAAGAGTTGCGCAAACGAGTGATCGAGGAAGTGGCTCGACCCACGATTCCGGATCAATACTGCAACTCCGGAGATGTCAACTACCACATCAATCCCACAGGACGCTTCGTGATCGGCGGGCCGCAGGGGGACTGCGGCATTACCGGCCGAAAAATCATCGTCGATACCTACGGCGGCTCCTGTCGCCATGGAGGAGGCGCATTCTCCGGGAAGGATCCCACGAAGGTGGATCGCTCGGCGGCGTATATGACCCGGTACATCGCGAAGAACGTTGTGGCAGCCGGGCTGGCGGATCAATGCGAGGTCCAGATCGCTTACGCCATAGGCGTCGCGGAACCCGTCTCGGTCCTGGTGGAGACCCATGGCACCGGAAAGATCCCGGAAGATAGGCTTGCGGTTTCAATTCGCGATCTGTTTCCCCTGAAACCGAAGGAAATCATTGACTACCTCGACCTGAGGAAGCCGCAGTTCAGAAAAACGGCCGCCTACGGTCATTTCGGCCGGGAAGACCAGGACTTCGCCTGGGAAAAGGTGGACAAGGTCGACGAGTTGCGGAAAAAGGCGGGGTTGTAGCCGTCGAGGATAGAATGTCTAAGCCATCAGGGGAGCAGACGAGCATTGCTCCCCTTTTCTGTTGCTTTTGCCTGTGATCTCTATGCCCTCTGTGGCAAATCGGGCGCATTGAAAAAGAAAGGATGCGAAATTCCATGAAACATGACGTGAAAGACATGAAGCTTGCCAAAGAAGGAAAGCGCCGGATCGAATGGGCGGACCGCGACATGCCGGTCCTGAGCCTCATCCGCGAACGCTTTACCAAGACGAAGCCTCTCAAAGGGCTGAAGATGTCCGCATGCCTCCACGTAACCGCCGAGACGGCAAATCTCTGCCGGACTTTAAAGGCCGGTGGCGCAGACCTCGTGCTGTGCGCGTCCAACCCGTTATCGACACAGGACGACGTCGCCGCATCTCTCGTCAAGAATTACGGAATCGCCACCTACTCCATCCGTGGCGAGAATCGAAAGACCTACTACGATCACCTCGAAGCCGCGATTGCCCACAAGCCGCACATCACCATGGACGACGGCGCGGACCTCGTCTCTCAGATCCACGCTAAACACCCGCACCTCGTGCCGAATATCATCGGAAGCATGGAAGAAACGACCACGGGAGTGATCCGACTTCGGGCAATGGAGCGGGATGGCGCGCTGAAGTTTCCCGTCATCGCCGTAAACGATGCGGACACCAAGCACCTGTTCGATAATCGCTACGGCACCGGCCAGTCCACTGTCGACGGCATTATCCGCGCGACGGACATCCTGCTTGCGGGCAAGACGGCTGTCGTGGCGGGATACGGCTATTGCGGCCGGGGCTTTGCGACCCGCCTGCAGGGAATGGGAACGAACGTGATCGTGGTCGAGGTCGACCCGGTGCGCGCCCTCGAAGCCGCGATGGACGGATTCCGGGTCATGCCGATGCTTGACGCGGCGAAGCTGGGCGATCTGTTCTGCACCCTGACCGGAGACATGCATGTCCTCCGCAAGGAACATTTCCAGCGGATGAAGGACGGGGTCGTCGTCTGCAACTCGGGGCATTTCGACGTCGAGATCGACATCCCGGCCCTGAAATCGCTGGCGAAGAAGGTCAACCGGGGCGTGCGGAACAACATCGACGAGTACGTGCTGAAAAACGGAAACCGCATTTACCTCCTCGCCGAGGGACGGCTGGTGAACCTTGCCGCCGCCGAGGGGCATCCTGCGAGCGTAATGGACATGAGCTTTTCCGTTCAGGCGCTCACCTCGGCCTTCTGCGTCAAGAAACGCGGCAAGCTCGAGCCAAAGGTGTATGATGTCCCCAAGGAAATCGACAAGGAAGTCGCCACGCTGAAACTGAAATCCATGGGCATCAAGATCGAAAAACTGACCGCCGACCAGAAAAAATATCTCACGTCCTGGGAAATGGGGACGTAACCGATCTCGTGCTCGTGCTCGTCATCGTAATCGATTGTTCGAGCACGAGCAGGAGGAACGAGCACGAATCTGACGCCAGACCCACCGGGCTTGAAGGAAGTTCGCCATGGCCCAGCCCAAGCTTACATCCCCCAAGCCCTTCCCCAAGATAGTCTACGTCCTCCTGTTCCTGCTTCTGATCCTGTTCGCGTTCGTCATTCTTGTCATGACCGTCCCCACCAAACCCCACTTTCCGCCGGAGCCGCCCGAAAAAATCGCCATGCGCCTCAGTCCGGATAATGGGTTTTACGCATTTGAAAGGGCCGCAACGCTTATGGCTCCGTTTGAGGGATCTGTTGATTGGGGGCAATCGCGCGATGAGTATCCCGAGCACTGGCACGGTTGGACCAATGATCTGGAAAGAGAAGCCGAGCTACTTGCCCACTTCGAAAGAGCCAAACCGGCCTCAGCGGAGTTTCGCAAGGGACTGAACGCGGAATACTACCTGCTCCCAGAGATCGGCGACCTAGGTATGGACCTTTCCTATCTCAAGCCATGGCGGGAAATGGGCTACATTCTTACCGCCCAGGCCAAGTATCTCGAATCCCAGAGAAAATTCAGCGAGGCCATGGAAAACTATCTCGATACGGTCCGTTTCGGAATGATTGTGAGATCCGACGGGACGTTGGTGAACGGTTTTGTGGGGACTGAGATTGAAGGCATCGGACTTCATGGCCTCAGCCATTCTCTCCGCCAGTACGAGGACAAGCAACTCCTCCAACATGCACTCGACACCCTCAAGGAGATTGCAGAAACCGAACCGCCTCCCAGCCGCATATTCGAGTTCGAGTTCCGCACGGTCGAAAACACCTCTCCTTTTGTTGCACTAATTGCAGGTTCGCCGCCAGGAGCAAACAAGCCCCCGGGAACCGGTGAGACATTCTTTTCCCGGGCATACTCGCTCCTCATTTACCGCAGCCGGGCCAAGTACTACAGGGAATTCCTGGACGCCATTGATAGACCTTTTCTGGAATATGAAAACAATCCGCCTGAAATCCCGGGAGACCCGATGAGTCAGATCGTATTCCCCGCTTTTTCCAGGGCCCATGAAGCCTTCGCCGGGCAGCAGGCTCTACTCGACGGAACCATGGTCGCCATCGTCCTGCGCCTGTATCGAATCGAGAATGGAACCTATCCAGAAAGCTTGGACGCCCTCGTCCCCACCTATCTCGATTCTCTCCCGATTGATCCATTCACCGGCCAACCGTTCATATACTCTGTGGGGGAAGATGATTTCCGACTATATGGGGTGGGGCGGAATAAGATCGACGACGGCGGCATCGGCAATTGGCTGGAAGGCGATCAGATTATTCACCTGCCGGTGGAGGAATGGGAGGCGATGGAGGCCGAGGAATGATCGATTTTGTCCGTAGGGGCGCATGGCGTGCGCCCATCCCAACGTCATTGCGAGCTCCCCCGCCTCAGGCGGGGGAGCGCGGCAATCTCATTCGAAAATGACGCGTTTCGCAACACGAGATTGCCACGTCGGCTGGCGCCTCCTCGCAATGACGGCGGAGGCAGGTCTCTGCGCGATTCAAATCTAGTGTCCAAGAATCTACCATTGGAGCAACAATGCAACCACATCCCACATCCCCCAAGCCCTTCCCAAAAATGGTCTACGTCCTCCTCTTCCTTGTCCTGATCCTGTTCGCGTTCGTCATTCTTGTCATGACCGTCCCCATCAAGCCTCACTTCCCGCCTGAAGACCCCGAGATAACAGCCAAACGCCTCAGCCCCGAAAACGGGTTTTACGCGATCGAAGAAGCCGCTGACCTGATGAAACCATTGGAGAATCTTGCGCCCTGGCGTTATGCCTCGGAGAAATATGAACAAATCTGGAAATCCGCCTGGACTGTCGACCCGGAGAAGGAGGCTGCCCTCCTGGCATATTTCGAACGCGCCGAACCGGCCATCGAAAAGATTCGCGAAGGGCTGAATGCGGAATATTTCCTGATGCCCGAAATCGGAAATGCTAACACATCTCGTTGGGTTCTCGATTTTCTTACGCCGTTGCGACAAATAGCCCGCATTCTGACCGCCGAGGCAAAATATCTCGAATCCCAGGGGAAATATGCCGAGGCCATGCAGAACTACCTGGATACGGTCCGCTTCGCGATGATGGTAAGGTCCGATGGTCCGCTCTTGAGCGGTTATATTGGGATCGCGATGGAAAGCGTCGCACTGGACGGGCTCAACCGCTCCCTCAACCACTACGAGGACAAGCAAATCATCCAACATGCCCTGGATACTCTTGTTGAAATCGCCCAATTCGAGCCCCCATCAAGCCGCGTATTTGAGTTCGAGTTCCGCCTGATAGAGAACTCCCCACTTTTCGGCGCCCAAAGTGTACCCTCGGCGCAAGGACCCGGGACGCCGCTCAATTCTGGCGAAATTTTTTTTGGACGAGCCTTCTCCCTCATTTTTCACCGCAGCCGGGAGCGGTACTACAGGGAATTTCTGGAGGCCATTGACAAACCCTATCTCGAGTACCAAAACAATCCACCTCAAATTCCCCGCGACCCCTGGAGCAAGATCGTGTTCCCCGCTCTCTCCAGATCTGAAGAAGCCTTCGCCAGAAAAAAAGCTCTCCTCGAAGGGACCACCCTTGCGATCGCCCTGCGCCTCCATCGAATTGAACAGGGCGCTTACCCCGAAAACCTCGATTCCCTCGTCCCCACCTATCTCGATGCCCTCCCCATTGATCCATTCACCGGCAACCCATTCCATTACGTAAGCGTTGGGAACGATTTCCTCCTTTACGGTTACGGCGTGGATGGTGTTGACAGCGGAGGCACCGGAAACGCCCGCGAAGGCGATCAGATTATCCACCTGCCGGCGGAAGAACAACGCGGCGCGCCTTCGAGGAGAACCGACTGATGTCGCACGACAGATCCTCGCCAAGCCCCCCCTTGCGGTTGTGGATCCTTTTGCCTGTGATGATTCTAGGGGTCGTGATCACCGTCGTGTCCGTCATCCTGACCGCCCCCATCCAACCGCTCCAACCGCATTTCCCACCCGAAGTTCCCGAAATCCAGGAAAAACGCCGGGACCCGGCCAACGGGTTCTACACACTTGAGAAAGCGGCCGAATTAATGATACTGCCCATGAATTCCGCGCCCTGGGACACCTGGTCCGACCACGATTCAAGCTGGAAAACCGGGTGGACGGAGGATCCCCAAAGGGAAGCGGCGCTCCTGGCCTATTTCGAAGAAAAGGCCCCGGCGATCGATAAAATGCGGGAAGGACTGAGTGCAGATTATTACTTTTTCCCCGAAGTCGGCAACATGGATATGCCCGCGCCTTTTCTTGCTCCCTGGCGAAGAATCGCGCGGACCCTGACCGCCCAGGGCAAGTGGCTCGAAACTGAAGGCAGATACTCCGAGGCGATAGAAAACTACCTCGACAGCGTACGGCTCGGGATGACAGTCGGCTCCGACGGCCCACTCATTTGCCGCCTGCTCGGTATTGCAATTGAGGGCATCGCGCTTGGGGGATTGAGCAGCTCACTGCATCATTACGACGACCCTGAGATCCTTCGTCAAGCCCTGACCTCCCTGAAAGAGATCGCTGAGCGCGAGGCGCCCCTCAGCAAGATCTTCGAGTTCGAGTTTCGCACAGCCGACAACAGCCTGACATCCGACCCGGACTCCGTCCGTGAAATTTACGACTCCATGATGGGTGTTGACTCCCTGTCTCCTCCGGGTAGTGCAAGTCCTTTCGGGGTTTCGGGAAGAACCTCAAAAAGTTTGAAGGAAATTTCCAGAGATATGCTCATGAATGTTCCGGGCGGGAGACATCTGATGGCACGTGCCGATTTGGTACGACACAACCGGAACAGGGGCAAATTCTATGATGGCTTTCTCAATGCGGTCGACCTACCCTTCACTCAATTCCAGACCGCCCGTCCCCCTATCCCGGAAGATCCATTCAGTCAGATGATCTTTCCTGCTCTTCCGAGAGTGATGGAAGCGGTTGCCCGTCAAGAGTCTCAGCTTCAAGGATCTCTCCTTGCGGTTGCCTTGCGTCTCTATCGCATCGAGAACGGCCAATACCCGGATAATCAAGACGTTCTTGTGCCAACGTATCTCGATGAACTCCCCGTGGATCCGTTTATCAACAAGCCCTTCCATTACGAGAAAGTCGGCGATGATTTCCTCCTGTATAGTGTCGGCAGAAACGCGGTAGACGACGGAGGCCTGGATGACCACTTCCAAGGCGACGAGATCATCCACCAGCCGCCAGACGAGTGGCGCGCGCGTGAGGCGGAAAGCTGAGGCAACATCATGACCCCTGACATCCAGACGGAGAAAAAGCCGTGGGGGGCGATGCCCATAATCCTTGTCGGGCTGGCTGCCTTGGCGCTCTTGGCGTGCTTCGCGGTTGTAATTCTTATGATCGCCCCCATCGATAAGCACTTCCCTCCCGAAAGCCGCGAGATCACAGCCAAGCGCCTTGTGCCGGATAACGGTTTCTATACCCTCGAAAGGGCTACCCAGCAAATGCGGGAGGCCAATTTTTACCAACCCATTTTCATCGATGAGATCGCGAAATTTGGGCTTCCACCGGATCCGGAGAATGCGGAGGAGGTAGTCGCCTACTTCGAAGCGGCTAGGGGGGTCAGGATGGAATTCGAGAAGCAATTTCACTCGCTCCCTACGCCTGCCGGGGCTATGATCCATCCGTCCGGCGACATAATGCAACTGCTCTCCGATACGACGGACACTGCTCCACTCATTGCCAAACTGAGGGAGTTCAATGAAGATGTGGAAGAGAATCTCGTCATATTTTTTGACAAAGCGGCCCCCGCCATAACCACAATGCGCCAAGGCCTGGAGGCGGAGTATTATCTGCTCCCCGAGATCGGAGATATGAGCATGGAGCTGCCCTATCTTTCCCAGTGGCGATCGACGGCTCGGACGATCACTGCCCAGGCTAAGTGGTATGAGACTCAAGGAAGGTATGACGAGGCGATGCAGAACTATCTCGACACCGCCCGTCTGGGAATGTTCGCAGGATCCGACGGGCCTCTAATTAACGGGCTGGTCGGTGTCGCAATTACCCAAATCGGGCTCGAATCATTGAACAATTCGCTTCACAAGTATGACGACCCCGACCTGCTCCGGCAGGCCCTCGACACCCTCAGAGAAATCGCCGACCGCGAGGCGCCTCTCCGCAAAATCTTCGAATTTGAATTTCGGTTGATGGATAACACTGACTTCTCAGACACAGAATACTATGGGCTTTGGGATTTGGAACTGATGGATCCCGATGTATTCGGTATGGGGGTTCCTTTTGTGGAGGATCTTGTTTCGGACGTCAACCGGTTCAAGGTTCGAACAGATATGCTTCGCTTCAAACGAAACATCGGTGAGTACTGGGATCAGTATCTGGACGCTGTCGATAGCCCCATCTCGGAATTGGAGAAGCTGGCACCCTCTCTACCCGGCGATCCCATCAGTCAACTGCTTCTCCCGGCCCTCGAAAGAGCCCCCGTGGCGTTCGCACGCAGAAGGGCCATGCTCAGTGGCACTGCGATCGCCATTGCCCTCCGCATTTACCGCCTGGAACGCGGCAATTACCCCGCATCTCTTGACCCCCTCGTCCCGGAATACCTGGGCTCCCTGCCCGTGGACCCCTTCACCGGAAAGCCGTTCCACTACGAGCAGGCAGGAGATGACTTCCGACTTTACAGCTACTACTACAACCAGATCGACGACTACGGAGCGCCCATATCCGGGCTCAATGGAGACATAGTCGTCCACCTGCCCCCGGACGAGCTCCCGGCCTGGTGGGCAGCGCGCTGAGGGCACAAGTTTTTCGCGGGATATGCTAAAATCCCGCCATCCTAAGATCTGTCCGGAAAAACGATAATTCTTGAAACTACCAAGGAATCTTCCTTGAGGTGGACACAATGAACCAGGAAAAAACAACTCCATATAACGATTCACACGCGGAAGGCGCCGCTTCTGCCGGCCTTCGCTCGCCGCTGACAGACGCGGGTCGAGGCGATAGCGATCCTGTGGAATTGTGTGGCCAGAGACCCAGAGCAATTCAGTATTCAGTTATTGCCGTTGCTCTCGGTCTGGGGTTGCTCGTGTGGGTAGTCGATGCTGCCGTGGATTCGTTCATCTTTCACCAGGCGACATTCCTGAACGAGCTAATTCTCGATGTGCTTCCCCAAGAATTCTGGTTCCGATCCATGATCGTCCTTTCTTTCCTTGGATCCGGTTATGCGGTCGCCAGAATGATGGGTGACCGCCAGCAAGCAGAAGCGAAATTGCGAGTAAGGGAGAGACAGTTGGCCGAGTCCAATCGAATGTTCCGACTCGTACTCGATACAATTCCAGCGCGAGTGTTCTGGAAAGACAGAAATTCGAACTACCTGGGCTGCAATCGCCGTTTTGCTCAGGACGCCGGACTCGAGAGTCCGGAAGAAATTGTCGGCCTGGATGATTATCAATTCGTGTGGAAGGATGAAGCGGACCGGTATCGTACCGAAGATCGGACAATCATCGAAACCGAGCAGCCAAGGCTAAACCACGAGGAGTCGCTGTCCACTCCTGATGGAAATACGCAGTGGATCAGGAAAAGCAAGGTTCCGCTGAGAAACGTTGACGGGGACTTGATTGGCGTTCTCGGAACTTATCAGAACGTTACAAAAAGCAAGCGGGCGGAGAGGGCGCTTCAGGAAAGTGAGGCCCAGTACCGAGAGTTGATCGAGAGCGTGAGCGATATCATCTATGAAATCAATCCCAACGGCTACTTCACCTACTTGAATCCCGCCGCTGCGCAGATAACGCAATACACCGAAGCAGAACTAGTCGGTAGACACTATTTGGAATTAATCCGACCGGACTTTCGCGGGAAAGCCAACGAGTTCTATATCAATCAACACAACGAACGAATTTCCACAACCTACTTCGAATTTCCTGCTATTCGGAAAGACGGCACAGAGGTCTGGTTTGGGCAGAATGTAGGATTAATCTTTGACAATGACGATGTGACCGGATTCCGTGCGGTTTGCCGGGACATCACCGGACTCAAACAGGCCGAAGTCGCGCTGAAAGAGAGCGAGGAACGATTCCGAAAGGTTTTCGAGGAAGGCCCTATGGGTCTCGCCATCGTTGACAAGAACTTTCGATTCGTGAGGGTAAATCCCGCGTTTTGTCGAATGCTCGGTTATATTCTGGAAGAAATCGATTCTCTCACTTTTAAGGAAATTATCCACCCGGATGACTTCGAGAAAAGTGCGGAGCTCGCCCGTGAAACGTTCAAAGGGAGTATTCCGTCATACAGGATCGAGAAGCGCTTTATCCACAAGAACGGCGACACGATCTGGGTCAGCATCACAGGGACCGTCTTCAGAAGCGACGAAGGGAATATCATGTACGGGCTGGCTATGGTCGAGGATATTTCCGCTCGGAGAGAGGCCGAAGAGAGATCGGGCCTATATCAACGACGGCTTCAGGAACTGGCATCAGAATTGTCCATGGCCGAGGAGCGGGAACGGCGCCGGGTGGCCGTCGAGCTTCACGATGCCGTTGGCCAAACTCTGGCCCTCTCGAAGATCAGGCTGGGATCCCTCGAAGGTTCTCTGACCTCTCCCGAGGACCAGGCCCAATTGAATGGGGTTCGTGAATTGATTGAGCAGGCGCTGCAGGACACAAGATCACTGATCTTTCAGCTCAGCCCTCCGGTCTTGTACGAGCTCGGGCTGGAGCCGGCCCTGGAATGGCTTGGAGAACAATTCCGCGAACAGCACGGAATCGCTTGCGAGGTCCAGAACGATCAAAAGCCCAAACCACTCGTTGAAGAGGTCCGCGTGGTCCTTTTTCAGGCGGTCCGGGAATTGCTCTTTAACGTTGTGAAGCACGCTCAGGTGGACCGCGCAAAGGTTTCCCTTTCAAGGGACAACGACCATATCCTTATTTGCGTCGAGGACAACGGCGTAGGGTTTGATACCGCAAATATCGGATCTCGGTCGTTTCAAGACATCGGGTTCGGGCTCTTCAATATTGGTGAACGGCTGCACCTCCTTGGAGGACGGCTCGAGATTGACTCCGGACCTGCGAAAGGGAGCCGGATTACATTAGTGGGACCGTTGAAGTTGAATTAGGGAGACAAGAACTACGTGCCGATTACACTTCTCCTGGTAGACGATCACAAGATCTTTAGGGACGGTCTCAAGTCCCTTCTCGAAAACCAGCTCGATTTGGAGGTGGTGGGCGAATCGGATAACGGAAGAAATGCCGTTTCAGCGGCGAAGAAGCTCTCCCCCGACGTGGTGATCATGGACGTGGCCATGCCCGACTTGAACGGAATCGAGGCAACCCAGAAGATCCTCGCCGAAAACCCGGAGATCAAGATAGTTGCACTCTCCATGTACTCCGATCGTCGCTTTATCACGAGGATGCTGAAAGCCGGCGCCCGGGGGTATCTCCTTAAGGATTGCGCCTTTGAAGAACTGGCCGGTGCGATCCAGGCAGTCCTGAAAGACCAGATCTATCTTACCCCCAGGATAACTCATGACCTTGTCAGCGATTACCTGACGCTGCTGCCATCACACGAAGCCGTTGAAGCGCCTGTATTGACCCCGCGAGAACGCGAAGTGCTCCAGCTTCTGGCCGAGGGGAGGAAAACGAAGGAGATTGCCGACGTTCTCAAGGTAAGCGTCAAGACCATAGAGACCCACCGCAAACAAATCATGGACAAATTGAATATTCACAGTGTCGCAGAACTGACCAAATATGCACTCCGCGAAGGTTTAACCTTCCTCGAACAATGAAATCCATGTCATATAAGGGATTGCGAAGTAACATCTGAGGGAATCCCCTATGTACACAGCCTTCCTTGTGTTGTTACCATTAATTAAATGCTGGTTTGGGGCAATTACGGCGATAAAGATCAGCCACGATGTGTCCGTTAAGAAATAGTAGCGGGGGGATTGTTTGTGGAAAAGCGTACCTCGGGGAAGAGGGTTGATGGAGGGTCTGAAAGAACGGAGCTGCTTACCGAATCCGGAAAGCTAATTGATGGATATATCATCAATGTATCCGACGGGGGGGTATGCGTCGGCGTGCAGAAGAAGCTCAGGAA
>SDBV01008042.1_pt1 | contig 14279 bp, 2 predicted proteins | sample 2277081 | NCBI WGS metagenome assembly SDBV01 (sample SAMN10402039, study PRJNA504765) | marine sediment metagenome | isolation source: marine sediment core GS10_PC15, 223 cmbsf | place: Arctic Ocean: Southern Knipovich Ridge | collected 2010
GGCCCATTTCTCGAGCACCTTGCCCTGGGGCGAAACGACGCGGATTTCGGCCGGCTCGTCAATGGTCTTGGCGCGGAAACCCATGGGCGCCTGGGCGTCGCGCTGGCGGACGATCCGCTTTCCGCCGCAACAGATCAAGAGGTTGCCGTCCCTAGCGAGGCAATAGTTGTGCAAGGCGTCGGGGGCGGAGCCTTTAAGCGGCTCGATGATCAGGGTCTCTTCGTGCGATGCCTTCCACTGGGGATCCTTGCTGATTTCTTCGAAAAACTTCTTCTGGCTCTCGGCGCGGGCCTTCTCGATATCTTCTTGCGTCGGCGCCTTGCGGGCTGGCGATGCAAAGACACTTGCCTTGTAAGCGGCCTTTGCCTTGACAGCAGCCTTCTTGGCCGGCTCGTCGCCAAAAACGCTTCCACCCGTGCTGATCAGCACCAGCAACAAGGCGACGCACATCGACAACACGAACCGTGAGCGCAGTTTCACGAAACGCATGCTTGAACCTCCTGAAAAAAGTCATCTCTGTTACCAATGCGATCGCTATTCCTGCACGGCGATCCACCCTAATGCTGGGCTGTATTCTATCACCTATTTCGCATCTTTTGGAGAAACTATTGTCGAGATTTCCGAAAAAACCGCCGGTAGCACCACCCACCGGTGGGGCCACTCGACTTGATTTCGTTAGTGGTGGTAGACTGAACTTATTGGTGATGAAATGATTTGATGTTCCATTGCCATGCGGCATAACGTTAAGGAATAGTGGGCATTGTGTGAGGAGAATCCATGCCGGAATCCAACAACCAACCCCAGGGCGTCGCGTCCGCGGCGGCCAATTCGTCGACTCCCCCCCAGATTTCGTCAAAGGGTGGAAGATCGCCACGGCGGAGTAATACGCTGGTAATAGTCTTTGCCGGGCTGGTTGTTCTGCTGTCGCTTCCGTATCTCACCGAGCAGGTATGGTATGCCGCCTCGCGAGGCCGCGAGAGGGCGAAAATCGAGGCTATCCGAGATACGCAAGAAACCGACGCAAAAGACGCCAAGCAGATTCTGGCCCAGTTGCCCGGCGCCAAGGGCGTTATCCCCTGGATTGCCAAGAGTATCGACCCGTCGGTCGTGGGCATCGAGGCCATCCGCGAGCAAACCGTTCTTGTGCCTAGCGGTCGGGGGACGTTCCGAATCGGAAAGGTGCCCAGCCTGCAAAGCAAGGCGTCGGGCGTGATTATGAGCACTTCGGGCCACATTGTGACCAATTTTCACGTAATCGAGGGCGCCGAGGCGATTATTGTGCGGCTCAGCGACGGCCGCACGATTAAAGCCGTTGAGCTTATCGGAAAAGACGCTCCCAGCGATCTGGCCGTTTTGAAGATCGACGCCCCCGATCTGACTGCGGCCGAGTGGGGCGATAGCGACGATCTGGAAGTCGGCGACCCGGTCATCGCGGTCGGCAATCCCTTCGGGCTGATGCGTACGGTGACCTCGGGCATAATCAGCGCCAAAGGCCGCAAAATCAATATACTCCAGCTAGACAATCAAGACTTTCTGCAAACCGACGCGGCCGTGAACCCCGGCAACAGCGGCGGACCGCTGGTGGACATGAAGGGCAAGGTCGTCGGTATCAACACGGCCATTGTGGGGCAAACCTATCGCGGCATCAGCTTTGCCATCCCCAGCCGCATCGCCCAAGAGATCACGCAACAACTGATAAAAGAAGGCGCCGTGCCGCGGGGATGGCTGGGAGCGTTTTATTATCCTTTGGATGTCTATCTGGCCGAACGACTGGGCCTGGAAAGTATCGATGGAGTGCTGATTTTGCGAATCATTGTCGGCTCGCCGGCCGACAGGGCCGGGATATTGCCGGGCGACGTGATTACAAAATGGAACGGCCAAGCGGTCGATACTCCCCACGATCTGCGTCTGGCAATCGGTCAAACCGAAATCGGCTCGGAGGCCAAGGTCACTCTGATCCGCAAGGGCGCGAAGCGAGAGATCGCAGTCAAGATCACGAAAAGCCCCGCCAATTTGAGGTGATATTGTAGGGTGCGTCCGCGACGCACCTTTTTCAGACTTCAGACTTCAGACTTCAGACACCGGACTTCAGACTTCAGACACCGGACTTCAGACTTCAGACACCGGACTTCAGATTTCAGAGGGCAGAGAAGAGATGCATAGCAACTCGGTAGTCTCATGTCACAAATCCCATGTCTGAAATCTGGAAATCTGAAGTCTGCCCTCTATCCTGATCTGCATTCACCGTCCAGTGGCCCGTATCGACCCCTTCCGCGGAACTAGATCGCCTCTTTTTTTGTCTCTTTTTTCGACCTTGCGGTTTAGGCTGCGACAAAGAACCTGTAGCGGTCGTCCGGCTTAACCTTGCGGGGTTTTACGTCCCCACCCGTTGAGTCTGCCTGTTCATGCGCCCATTGTGCAATCATAATCGCTTTTCTTGTAAAGACTTGCGCCAATTGCCCATTTTAACATGGGTGCCCCAAATGTCTGACCAACCATCAAATCTACCCTAACGAGACTATCCCATTTTGCCTGCAAAGTTCTTGACATTTTTCCTAACCCTAATGAAAATCAAGAACTGGGGCTAATTAGGCAAACTTATCTCGCCAAGGTGGAACAACCATGAGAAGAATCGGGCGACTTTTCGGAAAAAACCGAAACCGGAAATCGGGAAGAACTCAAAACCGTCAAACTCAACGTTTGACTCAATTTACACCCCATCTTGAAATGCTCGAAGAGCGACGACTGTTGGCCGCCAACATTCTCGCCTCCGGCATAGGGGGAGCCGTTGACGGAACGCAGATGGAATTCACCGTCTCCGGCGGCAGCGAATCGAGTGTACTGGGGCTTCGCGTCTCTTCGACCGACGGTTTGTTGAATCCGGCCGCTCCCTGGATAGAGAGCGTCGACGGCGACATTGCTCCCATCTATTCCACCAACAACGTGTCGGGCAGCACGGACGGCCTGCTGCTGGCCGAGCTTGGGCCCGGCACCTACACGGTCACGATCAAGACCGAGGGCGGCACATTCGGCCAGATCCAGTTGGACGTTTTCCTGCCCGGCGACATGGACGGCGACGGCACCATCTCTGAGCAGGAATACCTACAGGCTCGTGCCGCATCGGTGCAGAACGACGGCTACTGGAACAGCTTCACCGCCCGCTACTACCGCTCGCTGGGTATCAATCTAAACGAAGACCAATATGACCCCGGCCTGGACGTCAACTCCGACGGCCACATCGACGGCTTCGATCTGGGTCACATGTATCCCAACGTGGGCGCGGCAAAGATTACCAACGTTTCGATCGACCCCGACATTACCGATCCGGAGATTGTAGCCGCTCTGGAGACGGACAGCGGCCGTAGCAGCACGGACGGCGTCACCAACGAGCTTGCGATAGTGGGCTCGGCCACCGATCTGAACTCTCTCACCTCCTTCACGCTCAGCATCGACGGAGCCGCGGCGGTAGATATTCGTGGCGATATCAGCGACGGTTCATTCTCGCTCAACCGAGCGCGGCTGGAAGAGATCAATCTGGGCGTCAGCCTCGAAGGCGGGGACGACATTCACGAACTGAGGTTCGTTGCCGAAGACGATTCGGACAACACCAGCACCCATGTTCTCAGTTTCACGCTCGACACCGAAACGCCCGACAAGCCGGCCGCGCCCGACCTGCTGGCCGAGAGCGATAGCGGTTCCAGCGACAGCGACGACATCACCAATGTGGACACGCCCACGTTTTTGCTCGACGCCGAGGCCGGCGATTTTATCAAGCTTTCGGTCGTTAACCACTACAACGGCCAGGAATTTCCCGCCGATCAAGGCGAGGGTGAACTCTTCGGCTCGTTGCTTTTCACCAGTGACAGACTATTTGACGGCAAAAACATCGTAACCTTCACGGTCGAGGACGTGGCCGGCAACATCAGCGAAAAGTCGGAAGAACTCGAAATAATCGTCGACACCACCAGCCCCCTGATAAACGCTCTGGATCTGGCCGACGCTTCCGACTCCGGCGCCAAAGGCGACGGAATCACCAGCGAAACCTCGGTTAGCCTCGAGGGAGAAGCCCGAGTCACATCGCTCATCACGGAAAGCGAGACCACGGCCACGCTGAGGCTGGCCGGCAGTACCGACCCAATGGCAACCGCAACCGTCGGCGCCGACGGCAAGTTCACGTTCGACAATGTCGACCTCGTTTGGAATGCGAACGATTTCGTAGCCGTTGCCGAAGATCTGGCCGGCAATGTGACGGAAGCGGATTTCCCCATCACCGTTACGCAAAACAACGACCCGGTGGTGGCCGGATCGATCGACACGGCGTTCGATAACGCGATTGTAGATCGTCAGATCCCGCTCGTCGGTTCCGGTCTCTTTGACGACGACAATTTCGCCGACGGTGACAAACTTACTATCACCATCATCTCCAATAGCAATCCGGACCTGTTGACCGAAACGCTGGTGGACGGCGGCAACGCGGTAACCAAGTATTCCCAGGATTACATACTCAAGCTGGCGCTGACGCCCGACATGGAGGGCGAGGCCACGATCACGCTCCTGGCCACGGATGAGGTCGGCGGGAATGCCATGGCGATTGTCACCATCACGGTTGTGGAGGGCGCCCAAGACGATTCGGCCCTTGTCGATGAAGGCGACACGGTCGACATCGCCGTTACCGACAACGACATCGGCAACGACCCCGCCAACGCCACCATTATCTCCTTCGATGGCACGAGCGCTTTGGGCGCCACGATTACCGAGACCCCAGGCGTCGACGGATCCCTGAGCTACGATACCGGCAGTATCCCCGACCTGGACGAGCTTGCCGTGGGCGAAACGCTTACGGACACCTTTACCTACACCATCAAAGACTCGATTGACGAAGAGAGCACCGCCACGGTGACGGTAACCGTCCACGGCGTCAACGACGAGCCGGTCGCCGAAGACGATGAGGCCGGCGACGATGAAGACAAGGTTATGATCATAGACGTACTGGGCAACGATAGCGATATCGACCAGAGCGATATTCTTACGGTTACGGAGGCCACCAGCGCGGAAGGCGCCACGGTCACAATCCTCGGCGACGGCTCTTTGCGATACGACCCCACGGGCGTTGCCGGCCTCAGCGATCTGAAGTTTGGTGAAGTTGTTACGGATACGATAAACTACAAGATTTCCGACGGCAACGGCGGCGAGGCTACCGCTGAGGTTACGATTACCATCGACGGAGTTAACGAAACGCCGCAATACGACGGCTCGGGACTGATCCAGACCGAGGAAGACACGCCGAAGACAATCGATCTTCACGACTACTTCAGCGACGAAGAAACGCCCGACGCCGACCTTACCTTCGAGCTGGTTTCCACGCCCGCCGGTTGTACCGCCGTGCTGCAGGCGGACGGCCACAGCGTGTTGATTACGCCGGACGCGGATTTCAACGGCTTGGCAAACTTCTTTGTTAAGGTAACCGATGATACCGCAGCCAGCCCCGGTGAAATTCCCGAACAAATCATCCTGGTCAGTGTCGCGGCAGTCAACGACGCGCCGGTGGGCGTAGACGATACGGCGGATGTCGACGCCGACGGGACCGTCACCATCGACGTCTTGGACAACGACACCGACGCCGATACGAGCGACGTGCTTACGATCGACGGCACGGATACGCCCCTCGGATTCGAGGGCGCGGTTTCCATCGAAGAGGGCAAGATAGTTTTCGACCCGTCCGGATCACAGGTCATCGAGCAGCTTGAGGACGGCGAAGAGTTGCTGCAGACTTTCACCTATACGGTTAAGGACTCCGCCGACCCGTCCGCTTCCGACACGGCCGATGTGACGTTGACCATTACCGGCGTCAACGACGCCCCCACGCCGATCGACGTGGCCCCGGTATCCGTGGCCGAAAACAACTCGGTGGATATCGACCTCGATAGTTTCTTCAGCGACGCGGAGACGGCCAGCGCCGCTTGCACGGTGACCATCGACGGCGCCACCAACGGCACATACACATACGACCCGGCCACGCACATCGTGACCTTCACGCCCACGGCGGATTACAACGGCCCGGCCACGGTCGACTTCAGCGTCACCGACACGGCCAACGACCCGGCCAACGTACACACGGTGCAGATGACGGCCAACATCACTGTCACGCCCGTCAACGACGCGCCCGTTCTGGACGACCCCACGCCGGCAACCGTCGACGAGGATGGATCCGTGTCGATCGATCTCCGCGACCGCGTCAGCGATACGGAAACGGGCGACGATGACCTCGAGTTCGAAATCAACGGCGACACCAAGGGCACGGCCGTTTTGGATGTGGACGGCTACACGGTCACCTTTACGCCCGACGCAAACTTCAACGGCGCCGGCTCCTTCACCTTCAACGTCACCGACACGGGCGACAATGCGGCCGTTGCGGAGACTTCCACCTTTACGATCGACGTTGACATCAGCCCCGTCAACGACCCGCCCAGGATCGATGCGCCGCACGTTGTCACGGTCGAGGAAGACTTGCCGGTAGATGTCGATCTCTGGGGATTAACCTTCGATCAAGAAACGGCGGATGCCGATCTCACGTTCGTGATTACAAGCGTCACCAACGGCACGGCCGTTTTGGACCCAGTCGACGGACACACGGTCACCTTTACGCCCGACGCCGATTATCAGGGCCCGGCCGAGTTCAAGTACGAAGTGACCGACACGGGCGACGGCACGGCGGCGGCCGAGACCAGCGAAATCACGGTCGAGGTGCTGGTGACTCCCGTCAACGACGCGCCGATTCTGAACGACCCCACCCCGGCCAGCACCGACGAAGACACGACCGTATCTATCGACCTACGCAACCACGTCAGCGATACTGAAACGGCCGACGATGATCTCACATTCGCCATCGTGGGAGCGACCGACGGCACGGCCGTTTTGGATGTCGACGGATACACGGTCCAGTTCACCCCCGCCGCCAACACCAACGGCACCGCCTCGTTCGAATTCAACGTGACCGATACGGGCCAAGGCGACGCAATTCCCAAGACGGTTCTGCTTTCGCTGGACGTCGACGTGGCCCCGGTCAACGACGCTCCGCAGACCGAAGAATCGGCTCCGGTGGCGGTGAACGAAGATACGACGATCGTGGTGGATTTGCGGACGCGGGTTTCCGATCTGGAAACGGCCGACGACGACTTGGTCTTCACCCTCGAAGATCCAGCCACGCCCGGCGGTCCGGCCACAACCGTCAGCAACGCCATGGGTACGCTCACGCTGCTTAATAATCCCAGTGGAAACGATTATCAGGTCGAATTCACTCCGGCCGATGATGTTGCCGGGCTTGCCACGTTCACATTTTGGACAACCGATACGGGTGAGGGCGCATCGCTGGCGCTGAAAAGGAGCTTCGTCCTTTTCTTCAGCGTCGCGCAGGTGCCCGACGCCCCCGTGGCCGAAGACGACACGGCTTCCGGCGACGCCGACGGGACTATCGAAATCGACGTTTTGGACAACGACACCGACGCCGACCCGGGCGACGTGCTGTCGATCGTCGAGCCGCTGGCGACCCCGCCCGGCTTCGAGGGCACGATCTCCGTGGCCGAGGGCAAGATCGTCTTCGACCCGGCCGCTTCGACGGCCATCGCACAGCTCGAGGACGGCGAAGAGTTGGTGCAGACTTTCAGCTACACGGTTAAGGACTCCAGCGACCCGGCCAACACCGACACGGCCGATGTCACACTGACCGTTACCGGCGTCAACGACGCGCCCACGCCGATCGTCGTGGCCCCGGTGCTTGTGGACGAAGACGGATCGGTGGATATCGACCTCGACAGTTTCTTCAGCGACCCGGAAACGGCCAGTGCCGATTGCATCGTGACCATCGATGGCGCCACCAACGGCACATACACATACGACCCGGCCACGCACATCGTCACCTTCACGCCCACGGCGGATTACAACGGCCCGGCCACGGTCGACTTCAGCGTCACCGACACGGCCAACGATGCGGGCAACGTACACACGGTGCCGATGACGGCCAACATCCTTGTCACGCCCGTCAACGACGCGCCGATCGCCGAAAACACCGACACCCTCGACGTGGCCGAGGACGGTTCGGTCGATATCGACCTTCGTACGCGGGTCAGCGACTTTGAAACGGCCGACGACGATCTGGCCTTCTCCGTGAAGAATCCGGTGAACGGCGCCGTGGAAATGATCGACGCCTACACGGCCCGATTCACGCCCGACGAAAATCACAACGGCCCGGCCTCCTTCGAGTTCGAAGTGACCGACACGGGCGACGGCGACGGCACGGGCGACGGCGCGCCGGCCACGGTCGGTTTCTCCGTCGACCTGAACGTCACGCCCGTCAACGATGCACCCGTCCTCGACCCGGCCGCCCCGGCGATCGACGCCGTCGAAGACACTCTCATCGATATCGATTTGCGCGAGCAGTTCGCCGATATCGAGACTCAAAGCGGTGACCTTGCTTTCAACCTGATCGGCTTCACCGGCGGCACCGCGGTTCTCGACATCGGCGACGGCCACACGGTGCACTTCACGCCCACGGCGGACTATGCCGGCGGCGCTTCGATCACCGTCGACGTCACCGACACCGGCGACGGCACGGCCGCCCCCGTCACCGAGCAATTCACCGTCGACTTCACGGTCGAGAACACGCCCGACGCACCCGTGGCCAACGACGACCAGGTCGACGCCACGGCCGACGCCATCACCACCATCGACGTTTTGCTAAACGACACCGACGCCGATGCGGGCCAGACCGATACGCTTACGATTGTCGATTCGCTCGCGCCCCAGCCCGGCTTCTTGGGCACACTGGCCATTGTCGGCAACCAGATCGAGTTCGACCCCACCGGCGTCGACTTGATCTCGCAACTGCTCGACGGCCAAGAGTTGCAGCAGACCTTCACCTACGAGGTCCGCGACAGCACCGGCCAGGTTTCGACCGCCACGGCCACGGTCACGATTGATATTATCGGCGTGAACGACGCGCCGCAACCGGTCCTCGTGGCCACCATCTTCACGCCCGAGGAAACCGAAGTCACCTTCGACCTGTGGAACCTTTTCAGCGACGCCGAGGCGCCCTCTGGCGACTTCAGCGGATACACCTTTACGGTTACCGGGGCGATCGGCGGCACGGCCGTGCTCAACGAGGCCCAACACACCGTCACGTTCACGCCCACCGAGAACTATAACGGCGCGGCCACGGTTACCTTCAACGTCACCGACGTTGCCAACGATGCGGCCAACAAGCAGACGGTGTCGATGACGGCATTCATTATCGTCACCCCGGTCAACGATGATCCGGTGGCCGAAGACGACGGCCCCATCACCGTGCAGGACGACATCGACTCCACGCTCGACGTGCTGGACAACGACAGCGACGTCGACGCGGGCGATACACTTACCATCATCTCGGTAGACGACACGGGGCTCGACGGCCAGGTGTCGATCGATCCCGGCGGGCTGTCGCTGACCTACATTCCCTCGGGCAACTATAACGGACCCGAAACCTTTTCCTACACGATTTCCGACGGCAACGGCGGCACCGACACGGCCGACGTCGTGCTCGACGTTGTCGGAAACCACGCCCCCACGGCTGACGACGACGCCTACAACGTCACCGAAGACGAGGTGCTCAACGGAAACGTGCTGGACAACGACGACGACCCCGACACGGGCGACACGATCGCGGTCACGGCCGCCGACGTGGTATGGAAGTCGGGCGACCTGATCGGCCTTCCGCCCGCGGTTGCCGCCGACGGTTCCTTCAGCTACGATCCCAGGGCCGACTATCAGTTCCTGGCCAAGGATGAAACGCGAGAGGGCGTCTTCGAGTACACGATCGAAGATAACCACGGAGTTGCCGCCACGGCTCAGGTCACAATCACCGTGACCGGCGTCAACGACGCCCCCACGTCGGCGCCCGACACCGCTGACACCGACGCTGACATCGCCACCGGCGGTTCGCTCATCGCGTTGGTAAACGAGACCGACACCAACGATTCGCTGGCCTACGGCACGCTTTCCGCAACCAGCACGCGCGGCGCCGCCGTAAGCGTTCATTCGACCTCGGGCACCTGGACTTTTGATCCCAACGGCGTGGCCGCTTTTGTGGCCCTTGCCGGCGGCGAGACGGCCACGGACACCTTCACCTACACCGTCGACGACGGCAACGGTGGAACCACGCAAAACACGATTACGATCACCGTCACCGGCGTCAACGACGATCCCACCGCCGCCCACGGCAGCGGCTCGGTCGGCGCCGACTCGACGGCCGTCGGTACGTTGGCCGGATTGGTTAACGATCCCGACGACAACGACACGCTCCAATACACCCTCAGCGGCGCCGCTCCCTTGGGAGACGTGCAAATCGATCTCAACACGGGTGCGTGGATCTACGATCCCAGCGGCGTGGCCGCTTTTGTGGCGCTTGCCGACGGCGAGACGGCCCAAGACACCTTCGGCTATACCGTCTCCGACGGCCACGGCGGCACGGCCATCAACACCGTGACGATCACCGTCGGCGGCGTCAACGACACGCCCACGGCCGACGACGACTCCGGTGCAACCCTGAACAACAGCACCGTCATAATTGACCTGCTCGACGGCGACAGCGATCCCGACAGCAGCGACAATCTTTCCATAGCGAGCATCGACGACTCTGCCACGGGCGGTTCGGTCGCCGACAACGGCGACGGCACGGTGACCTACGATCCGTCCGCTTGGGCCGCCGCGCAGTCACTCGCGCCTGGTGCGGAGATCCAGGACACTTTCGAATATACCGTTTCCGACGGCCACGGCGGCACCGACACGGCCACGGTCACCGTGACCGTAACCGGCGCGGTAGCTGCCGGCGACCCACAACTCATCAACCCCATCGCCGACCGCACGATCACCGACGACGAGACGCAGCCCATCGATTACGATCTGGCGACCGTATTCAGCGACGATGGACCGCTGACCTATGAGGCCACCAGCAGCAACACCGATTTGGTGCAGGTGAGCATCGTGGGTTCAACCCTTTCGATCAACTACGCCGACTACCAATCCGGCATGGACCGCACGCCGGCCGTAATCGACGTCACGGCCACCGAGGTCGGTGGCAGCGGCGCTTCGGTGTCCGACCAGTTCGTGGTCACGGTTGTGCCGGAAACGACGGTCGAGGTTCAGTTCGTCGTCCGCGAATCGGCCACGCCGGTGGGTGAAACCAGCACGGACACCCTGCCCGACTCGCTCACCAACGTGGGCGTGGGACAGAACTATGTTGTCGAGATCTGGATGAAGGATCTTCTTGACGATACACTTACCAGCGGGCCGGTGAGCACGGGCCTGATCGGCGGCATGTTCGATATCAGCTTCGATAAATCCATCGGACAGGGTATCTCCACGCACCACGAGGGAGCTTTCACATTCGAGCCCTCGGGCGACATCCTAAATGACCAAGGCCTTATCGATAACTTCCATGGCGGCACCCTCGATTCCGACAACGGCATCGACGGCAATTATGTCCGCCTCGGTTACGTCACCTTCCAGGCAACCGCCGCCGGCGACCAGGTCTTCTCGCTCAGCTACGAAGATCTCTCGCGGCTTTCGGCCGGCAGCAGCAATGTCACCGGCACGGTCGACGAAGCCCAGGTCAGCTTGCCCTCGGTAACCGTTTCGCAGCAAAATACGGTCATTTTCACTTTGGACAACTCGGCCAGTGTCGATGTCGACGGCGTCGCTTTCGGTCAGTCGCTGGACGCGCAAGTACCCAGTTCCGACCATGCGGAGCTATCCGGCACGGTTGAAGCCATCGTTACCTACGACAGCTTCGGCGAGCCCCAAAGCATCAAGTTCATCGATGCCAATATCGTGGTCGGCAACTTCGAAGAACTGCTGGCCCCGGGTATCGGCGGAGTAGCCGGCACTGACTGGGCGAATGTGGGGCTTAAGAACACGGCCGCCGGACTCAATATCGCCTTCCGCGACATGGTCCTCGGCCTCACCACCGATCAACCGATCCTGCTCAACGGAGCGCAGCTCGACCAGAGCACCATCGACTTCACCGCGTCGCAAGGAAGCATTGATGCCAACGCCGGTCTGTTAGTGAAAACGATCTCTCTGGCAGGAGAATCCGTCGTCGACGACGGTTCTCCCATGGGTTCGCTGATTAAGAATGTCGCCGCCGGCCAACTTGAATTGGTTCTGCCCTTCATTCGTACCGTCGACATCAGCGACGAAACCCTCACGCCGGGCGACTACATCACCTTCAACGGCCACATCAACGCCAACCTCGCCTTGGCCGCCCTGACCGCCACCGAGACGGCGCAAACCGCCGCGGCGGCCGACGAGACCAACCTGGTGATGACGCTCAACAAGCACGCCACGGCGCTGGGCCCCGACGGCCAGGTCGACACCTTGCCCATCAGCGAGGCCTGGCTCGACGAGTGGGATTCCTACTGGGTGGAAATTTGGGCACGCACGGGCGAAGGCAGCGGAATCAACGCCGCCGCCCTGGACCTGGCCTATAACGGCGACTATTTCACCGCCGTCGAGATCCAGCACGGACGGGCCTTCACCGAAAACACCAGCGGCGATATCTCAGTCGACGGCATCGTGGCCGCACTGGGCGGATCGGCCAACCGCACCGGGCTGGGCAGCGACGGTTTCGTCATGGTCGGCCGCGTCAAGTTCGAATCGCTGGGGGACGACCAGGTGCCCATCGACTCCTTCAGCCGCGTCATCGGTCCCCACGAGTTAGGTCTGGAAATATCGGCCGCCCAGATCGAGGTCGAAGGCGTCGAGGAGACGCATGTCGTGCTGGGCGCCGCTCCGCGGACCGAACTGTGGGCCGTTCCCTACGACGTCGACGACAACGACCGCATCGACCTGGGCGACCTGGCTTTCTTCGCCCAGTCGTATCAGACCGACGTGCTCGACAGCACGGCCTCCTTCGTCTGGGCCTCGGACTACGACAAGAGCGGCGACATCGACCTGGGCGACCTCTCCTTCTTCGCCTCCAACTACCGCAAGGCCAAGGGCGGAGATTCGGACGTCGCCTATCCGGCCACCTTCCTGCAACGCTGGATCGGCTCGGGCATCGAAGCCGAAGGCGGATCGGCCGTGCATGAGGTTCTCGCGGCCGCCGTGAAAACCTGGCAGGACAAACTCGGTTTGGACGAGCCCATCGACATCCAACTGGTGGTCAAGGACTTTGGCGACAGTCAGCTCGGCGAAGGCCGCATCCTCGAAGTCGACGAAGCCGGACGGCCCACCAGCGGTCGCATCACGCTCGACGACGACGCCGCGGGAATCGGTTGGCATTCGCAACTCGACGGCGCCGTGGCCGAGGGCAAGTACGACCTCTACACGGTCATCTTGCACGAAGTGGGGCACACGCTGGGCTTCATGCAGGAGTACGACGGTTTCGCCGACAACGTCGAACCGCACGCCGAGGGCGGGCAAGTGTTCGTCGCCGCCGATTTCACCGCGCCCCTAGACACCGCCGGCCAGCACCTCGACGACGCGGCGAATCCCGGCGACCTGATGAATTCGACCCTCACGCCCGGCATCCGTCGCCTGCCTTCGGATATGACGGCCGCCATGCTCAACACGGCCTACGAATCGGCCACGCTCGGCGGCGGTGGATTCGCCGCCATCGGCGCCGCCATGCACGCTGAGGGCGACGTGTTTGCCAACACCGCTTCCACCGCCGACTTCTCGCAAGTGGAAGACCGGCTCGAAGGCGACGTCACCTGGAACCGCATCTTCGGCGGCCACGACGACCGTCTTAAGGCGTCCGACACCCAGAGCGTCGACCAGACGGTTTTGGACACGGTAATCGACGACATCAGCCGCGCCGATTTCAACTGCGACATCCCCGAGGTCGCCGAGCACGTCCGCCTGGACGCGGCCGCTTTCGCCATGCACAACCACGACGACATGGCGATCGATCGCCCCGCGGACAAAAAGGCTGACGGCAAAAACATCTTCGACGCCGTCTTCGGCGACTGGGATCAACCGCTAGGCTAACAAGATATCGAAATGGCGAAAAGACGATAGGTGCGTCGCGGACGCACCCTACTTTACTACTTTACTCCCCACCACAGATGGGTGCAGCGGCGAGTTATATGAAATTGGATGAGGAAAAGTTCGATATTTGCGTGGAAAACTGTTGACTCTGGGGGCGGTTAGGTGACAATGATGTAGCCAAATGTGTGGGCACCATAATCAGGGATCATTTCACTTTCCAAAGGGGGGATTCGGATGCTTGCTATTACAAAAGCCGC
>SDBV01008043.1_pt1 | contig 14278 bp, 18 predicted proteins | sample 2277081 | NCBI WGS metagenome assembly SDBV01 (sample SAMN10402039, study PRJNA504765) | marine sediment metagenome | isolation source: marine sediment core GS10_PC15, 223 cmbsf | place: Arctic Ocean: Southern Knipovich Ridge | collected 2010
TTCTGTCGGGTCATTTTGTGGAAATAAAAGTCCAAGATTTGTAAAATCATAATCAGGTTTATCACTTTGTCCCTGTTTATCTCTTGTTAATGGAACGCTAAAATCATCCCATGCTTTTGCCGTTGGATTTGCTGAACCATCAGCAAACACCGTGCTCTGGATTAAATCCCTGATATACTGATACGTAGAATATGAAAGTTCTGCAACTTTTTTCCTTAATCCACCCTTTGATAAATCCCGTCCTATAAGAGTGTTTAATTGTTCTCTGCTTTTTATAGCCATAATGCTAAAATTCTAGTTAATGTTGAACTAATTACAATATAAGGAAGGAACCACAGCCAGCTTATATCAAAAGCCAGCAACCCCCAAAAACTAAAAACACAAATCCAAACATTCATGCAAACTACACAACCTCCAAGAGGGTTTTGAATTGCAGTTCCTTCCAGTTTATCCAATACTTTCTGCCAGAATCCAAATACCTCTCCCTCCTGAATGCAATAGTCAATAAAGTGACTTAGCATCGCTGCTAAACACGCAAAAACTGATACTATTGCAAGATCATTCCACATTTACTTCAAGTTCTTTTTTAGCTTTATTCAACATACCCTTCACCGCTCCACTCGATTTAAATTTCAATGCTCTTTCGTAACATTCTATTTTAAAGTGATCATTGTCGCTTCCTTTAGCGGCTGCAAGAGATTGCCTATATTCTTCCTCACCATAGGCAACTTCTACTACTTGATGCTTTTCAACCTTCGGGGCCGGCTTACGGATTGCAGTAGGTTTTTCTTTAACAGTTTCTTTAGCTTTTCCAAATATCTGTTCACCATCAGTTTCAAAACCAAGCTCAAACCTACTTGGTTCCGGGAACTTCTTTACAATAGCATCTCTAAGAACCTGGTTAAGTCCGTGATTATTGTAAATAAGATATGTTTTACCTATCATCTTTTTAACCAGAATATTAGCAACTTCAATAGACACTTTGTCAAGGTCTAATCTTGTATTCAAATCAAGTTGTTGATGCTCAGTTAAAGCAACATTATAGTATAAGGAATTGATAGTAAACCCAATGCTCATATTGAACCGATTAAAAGGGTGAGTATCTACAAAGATTTTCTTAAATTGCTTTGCATTTACTTCCATAGGAATATGAACATCATAATTGAATGTGGTTTTTTTCTTTACAAACAATATTCTCATTGTCCTTTTAAGTCTTTGCTTCCACCGATTCCCATCTCTCCACCATTCCTGCTCTTTTTTCTTCATATCAAAGCTGTAAAAAGGAAGTAATTCATCCACTTCTTTTAAGAGCAACTGGTCATCTGAAGTCCGGATAAAATCTTTTGTTACCGGATATTCGTTAATAACTTTAAGAACCTTGTTGATAATATTAGCGTCTTTGTTTCTCCGGTTTGGATCACCACAATCAACAATCTCGACCCCGGTCAGCCAGGGTAACTTCTCTTTGATATACTGTTTTGATCCGATAATATAAACATTGCCCAGGTTCTTAAAATACTTGTCATAACTTCTGAGCGCATAACGCAACTCATTGTTGTTCCATGTACTGCCGATCCCTAAAGGGATTACTAAATCTTTTTTCATTTGGATTGTGTTTGATAATTAAATCTTAATATAAAATCTATACTTGTAAATATCCATTTCAAACTCATTACTTTCGGGTCATCTTTAGATTCTTCCGCTAAAATCTGTACGTTATTAATCAAACTTCTTGTAAGCTCAATCTCTATTTTTGTTTCTACTCCGGTATAAAGAGTAAAATCTATTCCCATTAATATGTTTCTGACATACTCCTCTACTTGATACTTTTCACGTGCCGTTACTATCGGGATATTATCAATGACAGAAATCAGTCTCATATTGACAACCCCCTCTTCTGTAATCTGGCAACTCGAAGCTTTAGGAGTACCCGGATTCCATGTGATTATTTCTTCATCCACTTGTCGTAAATAGATGTAATTTCCTCTCCTGTCATCAATTCCAACAGCTTCATAATTTTCGTCTTTCTTATACATTACACCCTTGTTAGGGTTTTTATGACATAAGAAAAGCCCATCTTTCCATACTATTTCCATATCCACAGGCAATACACAATCACCCTCAAGATCTACGTAATCCAGGACTTCACCTACTATAAATTCCGCAATGTCTATTATCATAATTTAATAGAATTCATTATACTTAATAACGTTTCAATTCCAACATATTCAGCATTTATTTTATAACTACCATTCCCGTTATATTTTATTATTAATTGTCCAAATCCAGTTTCTCCAGACCACTCAATAATAGCATTATTTTTGTCCTTTTTTATTATTTTAGCTTTCATGATTAACATATCGTTGGTATATATTCTGCTTCAGTAACCGAAACTTCTTTAAAAGCAAGTATGTGAACAATCTCACCAACCCTAAAGTGATTTGCAGCACCACCATTCAATTTTATTCCACATCCGCTTTCACCCTTTAATACATAAGTGATTATTCGACCCTCATTATATTGAGAGTTCACGTGAACTTGCTCATATTCTATCAAATCAGCCTTTTCCATTAGCTCAGGACTCAATGTTATTGACCCCTCACATTCAACAGATGCACCCGATATGATGGCCTCTTGTATCTTTGACTTTAAGACAGTGATCATAATATTGTTTAAATTTAGTAACTAATATTTCCAATTCTTCTTTATATCCTGGTTGTAATGGCTCTCTGCTTCGTACTCCCGGCATATCATTCACATCAATTATGTAAATCTTCCCGGTAGCGTAATCTTTTAACACATCCAATTCCCCGAAATTAAGCCCTATTTTACAACAAAATTCAAGTATCTTATTCCTTTCAGAATCCATAAATACATCGTTTGCAGGTCTGGATCTTACCAGATCCGGGGAAACAATATTCACTTTCCACTTTTCACGAATCCATACAATCTCGTTCCCTATAATATGAACCCGGTAGTCTATCCTGTAACCTCCTAAGATGTTGTTAATAACTTGTTGATATACATAGCCTGCTTTAGGCTGTTGTGGTTCTGTAAATATTTTCCCGGACTTATCCCCCTGTCCGTTTCCTTTTCTTAAATAATAATGACAATCAGTCGGGTCAATCAGCGAAGAATATCCAAACACCTTTGCAAAAACTTCATCCACATACCACTTAGTTACGTTCTCACAGGCCCCATTTATTACCGGATATTTAGCTCCCAGTTCATTTGGAATAGGTTTTCTCATTACTGCATAATCGGTATTTACAATAACTTTGAACGGATCTGACTGCTTGTATGTATAGGAAATATTCCCTGTATCACAAATCAGCTTGATCCGTGCATAGCCCATTAACTTTGATGGATAAAATAGTATCATATATCTTTTCTTTTGCCTAATCCTCCATTATTTCCAGCCCTTATAAACACTTCATCAATCCATGCTTTATTAGGTATCTCTTTATATAACTGCATTGCTACTCTCCAATCTGAAGCCCTCAGTGATGTCCATCTATGTTTATACTTTATACTATGAGAAAAGCATCCTGTATCAATGTGTTTCCTGACCGGCTCCCTTCCAAAATATTCTTTTTCAGGGATTATCCTGCCATTTTCAAACTGATATTTCCAAAGTATAAGCACATCCTGTTCCATGTAAGTAGCAATCTTCTCAAAGAACAAAGGATCTATAATTTCAACATCGTCATCCAAATAAATCACAAACCCTTCTTTTACTTTATTAAGCAAGTCATTAAAATACCTGTTAAAAAAGTAGCCCGTTTCTCTTGCTCTCCTCCGGGGTCTTATAAACTCATATCCTTGCACGTATTTTTCACTCTCTTTGTCATCAACACTAACTATTATACGCCAGTTCTTGTAAGTCTGCATTTCTACACTCTGAACTGCTTTTTTAAAGTAGTTAGGTCTTCCAGAAGTCCTTATTAATATGTTAATTAATGTACTTTGCATACTCTGAATTTCTGATATCTTTAAGTTCTGACTTATCCCACCTCCAACCTTTAGCCCTCTCTTTCAAATAATGCCTTCCAAACCTTTTGTCCAGTCCATTCCTCCAGGCTTTTTGTCGCCTTTTAAGCAGTTCTTTTCTTTGTTCTATGTTCTTTGTCCGACCATACTCGATAAGCACACCCGGAACTGTTATACATCGCCTGTTCTTTACCTGAACACTATCAGCCTTATATTTTATTCCCGGTTCCCACTTATAGATGAACCCCCTGATTAAAGGCTTTGCATCGATGTAATGATAACACTCAAAAGCTGACCCCACTTCGTCTGTTCTACACATACTGATAAGTGGCAGTTCAATAACATTATATCCATTGCTTTCTGCTCTTTTTATAAGTGTTCCCAGTGGCCTATCAAAATGAGAAAAAAGGTCTGCACCCCGGTAAACAACCCAATCCGGTTTTATCTCATCAACTGTCATTACTATTTCTTTCTGCAATCTATCCAAATCAAATGAATCATTTGTCTCTATCCTGTGTGAACGAATATGATTCTTCTGCAACCATTCCCAACTTCCATCTGTTGAATAGTTATCAATAATGTAAAGATCAAGTCCTTCTTTAATGCACCAATCCCGTACGTGAGGCAAGAACTCCATCTCATTGTATATGGTCATTATGCAAAGTATCATCTGTTACGCCTCCTTATTGCTTTTCGTTCCATGTTCCTTTTCATTCTTTTACTTTTTGCCAACTGCTTTTTTGAATTAGTTCTGTTTCTTCCCAGGTGAGATTTTGATGCTGTTCCTTGTGCCCACCTGTAATAGTGCAATACATATAGTCCTTCTGCTATAACTATGTCCTTTTTAGCATCTAAAATAGCATTTGAAAACAGCCCGTCAATATCTAAAATAGCATTTTCAATCTCCGGGAACTTCACTTCATTCCAGGTACTCTTTTTAACCATCATCAGGAAGCCTGAAATATGCCTTCTGGTAAGATGTGTTTTACCCCTGCGAACCCTTAATCTTTGTTGAGCGATCTTGTAATGATCCAAGATGTTTGTAGATCCGTTCCCGGTACGCTGGTATTTATTCGCTATTCTGTTTGTCATGCAGGTAATTATTCCAGCATTAGGATGCAGATCCACCAACTCCTGTAATTGGTGGCCCCAGTCAGGAGTCATGAACATAATATCACCATCAGTCAAACACCCCCAGTCATCATCTTCTTTCAACATTGACATACATTGATTGTAGGCTTTTCCTATGTTTTTTTCAAGTGAATAAGGAATAAATGTTATTACCATGTCAAAGAACTATTTGAATATCTTGTTTACAGCTATATTGATGAGGTTTCCCACCTCTCTAATAGTTGCATTTAGCACTTCCTTTTCTTCTGAAGCTGATAATTCAAAGATAGTTTTGCCGGATCTTTCTTCTAGGCTGTCTGCTTTTACAACCTGTTCAGCTCCTATTATTTCCAAAACGGCTGATTTTTTTTTATCAACTACATGAAGTGAACCGCTTAAATCCCCTTCAGCTTGTAAGTCCCATGTAGAAGTAGTTTTTTTCTTACCAAATTTGTTGTATTTTATGTAAGGTTCTGAGTATGTAGGTAATAAATTACCATGAATATCTTTTGCACCACCCGGCCCCCACACTCTTGACCTGAAAACCCCCTCAGCTTCATTTGCAGCCAAAAAAGCAACAGGTATTCTCTCTATTTGCTTTGAAAGGAGCCTTAATTTTCTGCCTAAATCTTTAAAATCAGTTGCCATATTGATTTATCAATGCCTTTTTAGTGAGATTTATCATATCTTTAGCCTCTTTACCATTTAAATATTTCATTAAATAAGCAAAGGTTTCTGTTTCATTACAATTTTTACCATCAGTATCTATATAAATAGAAGATGTCTTTACATATTTATCACCAATTATTTTATAATCAAAAGGCTTTTCGTCATAATAAGCCCTAAACACTACACTACATTTACAAGTAGAACTATCCAAATAACAAGTTGTTATTATACTAATGTTATCTTTTTTATCATATTCGTAAATATGAAACCCTTTGTCGTATGATAAATCAGCGACCTTAACTTCTGATAATGTCTTATAATTTTTCATTTATTTTGTTGCCAATTTATTATTTATTAAATTTCTTTGTATATTTACAGTACACTAAAACTCAAGTCATGGAAAAATTAGTATTAATTCTTTCTGTTATTTTCTTAATAGTCTCATTTATCTGTATATTACTAGCAATTAAAACTAAAAATACACCTTCTGCACTTGGCTGGTCTTGCGCTTTTATGTGGTGTTTAATGACATTAACTTAAACCACTTCTATATATTTAGCGCTTGTACAGGTTACGCAATTCAAATCAATACTTCTCAGCAATCTTGGCAATGTTTTTGCCATGCTCTCAAACCTTTTTACATAATCTTCCTCAAAACTTTGCTGTAGCTCTCCGGCCTGTTCCCTGCCGACCAATGTAAAATAGTTCAATCGGTCTGTTTCCTGAACTTCTTTCATAAACTCCACCCCAAACTTATAAAGAACAGGATATTTAATTCTTTCTTTCAGCACACAGGCCAGATCGTCATCTGAACAAATTACCGATACATCAGCCCTTAATCCGTAGTGTTCTGATTTTGTTCGTGTACCATTCCATCCCCACACCCTGAATGTCTGGTATCGTTTTCCGCAATTACTGCATGAACTCTTTTTGACCTTCCCTTTGCTCATGGCCAAGGCTGTATTATCCATTGTGATAAATATAATATCCCGGTTTGCTATGTAATTGATTTCAACCCACTGCTCTACACCCGCCGCCAAAGTAACCGTATAATTCGTAGCTATACCTCCGTCTGTTATGGTGATAACATTAGCACCAGGAGTGTTAGACAAAACTTTGACACGATTTACAAATAATTTCGTTAATGTTGATGATGTTTTTTCAAGCTTCAGTCCACGATTAGCAGCACTCACGGCATGATATCCGGTTTTGTATTCGGCTGTTAATTGATGGTCAATTTGCGAATGCAATTTGAAGTAAGGAGCCAGGAAATGTCTTAAATCATCTGTGACAAGTCCTATCGCATGAGTGATCTTGGCATTGATAAATTCTATCCCGGTTGCATAATCGGTATCTGCAACTGCATCTGATTTTTCAAAGTTAATGCCTGGCAAATCGTTAATAAATAACCCGGATACAGGGCTAGCTGTTATCCCTTTTAGACCTAAATAATCTGTAAAACAACCCATATTAAAAAGTTAAAAGAAGGGGCCGGAGCCCCATCTGATTAAGATACTGAGTGACCAGTCTTACATTCAACAACAGAATCGCAAGCTTCATAATTATAGATGCCGTTGACTCCAAAAGTGTCAGCACATGAATCATCGCTGTCATCAGGCATATTCCAAAATTCCCAGTTCAATTGCAACTTGATATAGAACATATCAGTACAATCGTCATAGTGCATTTTTAAGTCAAACCTGATTCCGGTAAACGGATCAACAATAGTTCCATGCTCAAAAGTTGGACTGTTTACTGCATATTTTCCGACATACTTATTCCATGTCAGTAATTGGGCAACACCAGGGGCAAAAACTAAAAATTCATCTTCACCAAAGAGGCCTTGCAAGAACCTGTCATAGAAAAAGTTAGTTGAACCTCCAAGTTTTGATAAATCAAGACCAGCAGCGTTCACAGCTCCAATATCAAGGGCAGAGTAAAAACGATTAAGTTTCCCTGAGCCAATGAAGTTAGGAACTCCATTAAATCCAGCCTGATCGAACTCATCCTGTACAAGACTCAATGCCAGTGCTCTTGGGCCCTGTGCATCAGTAGCAATCGTATTGAACAATTGAACCGGCTTGATAGTATTCCCATCCATGAACAAACCTGTATTTGCCAGTACTTCGGTAAGAACAAGCTTATCAAGTCTGACAAGTAAGGCGTTCATTTGAGCCATCATTATACGTGCCGTCCACTGCTCATCTGTAGCAGCCAAAGGAGCGCACATCCTGCGCATATGATCCTGATCAAATACCTGGTTAGGAATTTCCAGCTCCTTAGTTACCTCGACATCCTCGCAAAAAGGCAAAGTCTCAGTACCAGTTGAACAGTCATCTGTAATAGATTCAGTTACGTCAGTATCGCAAGCCTTTTGATAGTAGTTTAAAGTAACTACTTTACGCTTGCCAGTACCTGGGTCAAGTTGAATGACCTCTGAGCCCCCCGTATTTTCAGGAGAACGCAAATACTCAATCATACCTACCCTATCTCTCCGTAGAGAAGGTGCATTTGTCCCAACAACATTATTTAATGCTTGTTGTATTTTTGGACAGATACAATTTGTAAAACCATGTGACATATTTTCAAAGTTTTATCTGAAATAATAGGTTTGACCCTCTTTGAGTATCAGTTCTCCAACTCTAAAGTCCTTCCGTTCCTTTTCCCTTCCTTGTGTTTGATTTAGCATCAAGGCTTAGGATAGCTTCGGCCATGCCTGCTGGTTTGAAAGTAGTTTGTCCTGGCTCCGGACGTGGCGGTGTCGGAGGCTCCGGATCTCCTGGGGCTCCTTTGGATTGTTTTATTAATCCTTCACTTTCCAGAATACCCTTTATCAGCTCGGCTTCAGTTAAATTTTTTGTCTTATCAGCATTCTGTGGACTTAATCCATCCTTTGTCTCAATCCTGATAGTATTTTTATCTTCTGATAGCTTTGAAACAAGCCCCTGTGAGGCAAGTCCCTTTTCCACTACCGTTGTAGCAACATTCCCTTTTACAATCAGCTCCCCACTTTTTGAGATCAACTCTCCAATATGGTTTGCTATAAAGAATTTATTGACCCTGGCATCTGCTTTGCTCTGAATCTCCGGAACAATAGTGTCTTTGTACTTCTGAATCTCTGAATTAGCATCTTGTAGTTGAACCTGCAACTTTTCGGCTGGTTCTGAGCTTTGTTTCTTTAGTTTCTTACTTGCAAACTTCAGCATCTTGTTATAGTCGCCTTCAAGACCGCCATCTTTAGCTTCCTCGGCAGTCACCCCAAGTTCCCGCATGATAACACGCTCAACAGAACCTCGTTCCTTACCTCTCAATTCATTTTTAATGTTCTTAATAAAGTCCGGGTCATTCTCATAGACTTCTCTCTGGGCAGCCTTAAAATCTGCGCTTAACTTTTCAATATCCGGCTCATCGCCTTCTTTGATATCAACAAACTGGTCCAACTCGTCTCCTGGATGACCACATTTTAATAAGAATTTTTTTAATAATTCTTCCATTGTTTTAAATTTAGTTATTACTCGTTCTCATTTTCTTCTATAAATGTTGGAGTGGCATCGTGAAAACAGTTATACCCTCCTGTAAATTGTGCAAAATTCTTTTTATTCGTTCTTGGTATCATGCCAGCTCCATTATTCTTTGCCCACCTTATTTCCTTATCAAGCTCATCAACTTTCAATATCTTTTTATTCACCCATCTGATACATTGTTTCCTAGATGTTGTCTTTAATGCACCTGTATATCTGTAAGCGTTCATTCCATATTCTTCGGCAACCATTGAGTTAATCATTCCATCATACTGTTTTAGCGTATCTCGTGTAATCTGTTCTGACCATCTCTCTAATTGTCCAAACTTATCTGCACTACCTAATATAAACTCACTCAAATTCTTTCTTGCCGTACTAAAAGGAGTGCCTAAAATCAAATTGTCAAACAATACCTTCTGCACTTCTTTGGTAAACACTTCCCTCATTGCATTACCTGTCAAGTTCTTTTCAATAGCTCCAACTATTCCTGTTGCCAGTTTTGCCGTAACCACTCCTCTCTCTTTCTTCGCCAGGTTAATTACCTGACTGATATTTAGCTTATTTAAAACCTTATGTAGCCTTGTATTTGCTATCTCAATCGTTTCAAATTTCCTTAAATATCCTTTAATTTCTTCATTGTAGCCCTTATTACTACTTATCGCATCAAACAAACTCTTCTCAAATATAGTAGACTTTATCGCATCATCAGCAAATCTCTTTGTCAAGTCCTTCCCTCTATTTTTCGCCTGTTGCTCTGCATAAAAATCAATGCTTTGTTCATAAGCTAACTGTTGCATTCTTTTGACCTCTTTCATAAGGTCATCAACATTCATGAGCTTATCCTTCTCAGATAATATTCTGGTGAATTCACTCATTATTTACCTATTTCACCAGACTTTAAATCTGCTACAACCTGTGCTGATGGCTTTTCAATCAGTTTCCCTGCAACATCTGGAGCAAATCCGTAAACCTCAATCAATAATAATTCCGCACTTGCCTCGCTCATTAATCCCTCTGCAACAGCCTGGTTCACTGCTATTAATCCCTGCACACCCCCAACAGTTCCTTTCAATTTAGCCTGTGCCTCTAATGCAACATCCATTTCGCCCGGTGGTAATGGCAATCCATCTGCTCCTACTAATGAAATCACATCTTCATCAAGTATTCCGAGCTTCTCATCCATTAATTTAGATATCTCTTCATAGGATTTCTCAAACAATAATGGATCATCTATCAATAATTCGTTAATTGCCTGATAAGAATTGACATTTTTAGCCCTTTCCTTATCTGAAATAACCCCCGAAGCCGTTAAAACAGCCTTTTCTTCAGGTACTAAAGCAAATAATGGGTCATAAATAGTCAAAAATGCAATCAAAGCAGACGTTTTTGGGTCGTTTGAGAACCTTTTTTTAGTCAGATCCTTAGTAACCTCTAAAATAAATGGTGCAGGTACTTTTTTCTCTATTAAAATACCTAATTCTTCAACAATATCCTGTTCAGTCTTAACCTCAAACGATGTGGGCTTAATCACAACTGGTAGTTCTGTTGCTGAAATATCCCTGTAACCCTGAATAATCTCTAAACTCTTTAATATAAGATGATCAAAGATATTATTGGAAATGTTTATTAACCAAGCGTAAAAATCACCCCTATCTACAATCTTTGCAACACCACTTTGAGCCTCATCAACTTGTTTGTCAAATATCGCCTCACGAGCTTGCATTAACAGGCTTTCCCATGCTTCCTGACTATATTTGAGTATGTCAGTTGCAGGTGAAGTGAACTCAACCATAGGCCCAGTATCCTCATCTTCAGCAATGTCTCTTTCTTTTCGTATAAACACTCCATAAGGTGATGTGTGAGGCTTATGTCCGGCTCCCTTACATATATCACAAGTAACACGAACATCGTCACAATTATCGCAATCTTTAGGTGCTTCCATCCACCAGCCTTTGCCTCCACATTCTGGGACATCGCATTCCGTGTATTTTTCGGTACGATACGGAAAAGCACTCGTTACATTTACAGCCTGCCAATCAGAATATTGCCTTATTGCCTCATTCCCAAATGGCAAAAATGCTGAAAAATAACTCTGAAATACGTCATCTTCCCACATCCCTCCAAGTATCACAGCCGGGATTATCCCTATCTCGTGTTCATATATCAAAAACAACTCATATTCATCATCATCCTTGACATGAACATAATAAGCATCTTTCGTGAGTGACCAAAACCTCTCTACTATCCCATTAGAATCTGCATGGATAAACCAGGTTAAAACCTCGTCATCCCTATGCTGAATTTTTCCACTCTCGATAAGTTCCGGGACAACAATTACCTTTTCGGTTTCATCTCTCAATCCCTCACCCACCGGAATCCATGCTAGATACCCGTTAGGGTCTTCAATCATTCGTTTTACAACAACTCCGTGCATATACTCGTTAAAAGTCATGCCGTTAAAGTCTGGCTCATCAATATCGGCTTGTAAGCTATCAGTTATTTTATAAGAAAAGTTGGCGTTCTGGAATATCCTAAACAACTTATGAATACTCCTGTTTATTGGCCCTTTTGTAATGGGTTGATAAATAGATTTTCGATACGTAAAGACGTTTTCATCTTCATTCGGCCTTCTTGTTTCGAGTAGTTTTTCAGGAGTATGACCCCTCGTATGAATGACCATTTCCTCAAATATCTCGACCCACCTATCAATCTCTGAAGGTTTTTGCTTCCAGAAATCTTTATTATACAACTCAATATCGAACGCCATACTTTAATTATTAAACAAATACTGAACTATCCTGATTGAAATCAAGATCAACCTCAATAGGAGCATCTATTTCTATGTTGTCCCAACTAATGGAACCATCCATAAATCTACTCCCTTTCTTATCTTCGTCAATTACTTCATCCACTTCAATAGTGAAATCATCAATCGGGCCGTATAACCACTGATCACAGGTTATGAATACCAAACGATACGCCCTCGGATTAGCTAAGATAGTGTTCCAAAACACATACTCGGCAGTTCCTCCGGCTGCTACATCTGAATTATAATCCATGAAAACAATAGATTTTTCGGCCCCGGTTACTTGTTCAGGCGAACATGAATTGACTTTTTTCTTAGTGAAAGACCCCTTTGGCTTACTTCCCATAAGCTCTCCTGACCATATCGCATCACCGGCAGCTATCGCAGCATTCCATTCATCCTGATCGGTAATATCCACGAACTCATAATCACAGACTATGAATCCGATTCTATTAATACCACCAGGTTTGGGATCTACGGTGCAGGCATTGCCATACGGAGGGGGTAGAGGTATTCCACAACTTGAATCACATAATGGCATAATTACTTATTTTAAGTCATTAATAGGGTTTCCCCTCGTGCCTTTAAGGTGTGCTACCTCTGTGTAAAGTTACAAAATAATAATTAACTACATGAACTCTCATCCATTATGTTGAAGTTCTCACAGCATTGACCCTTTACTAAAGGCCCCTGAGTGAACTCAACAGTAATGTGATTATAGCAATTCTTATCCTGCCATTCCGACGTTATATTTATGTCTTCCATCTTTGCAGATTCGCCACTTGGAAGAGTAATATATACGTTATCATAAAGTGGCCAGCGTATCATCATATTATAAATATACTCCGGCACATGATCTCTTAACTGATAGAACTTTTTGAGTATTATACTTAGTTCAAAGTTTTCTCCAAGCCTTTCATCCTGATCTTTGGTAATTTCTTCTCTCGGTGCAGCCAATACTTCATCAAAATACAGCCTGTTTCTATATCCTAACTGATAAATTATATCTTCAAAGTCACATTCATTCCACCAAGTTACCGTAATGTCATCACAAAATTCAAATGTCCTGAACTCCTGAACTGAAACATTATCAAATTCAGCATCACATACACCACCCCTTTTAATTGTAAAGCCTATCTGATCTGCCAAAAATACAATCGTTTTTATTCCGGTAGTCGTAAAATCTACATCTACGGCCGGAGCTTGGATAGCTAGTGTTCCCGTAATTTCATTTATTTCAATAGTTGCTGCATAATATTTACCTATTGTTAATATATCCTGGGATATTGCTATTAAGTTTCCATTAGAAACTAATCTACATCCACCGGCAGGATCTTCTGTCACAAAGTTATTTGCATCTTCGGCAGATACAATCCAGTCATCAGGATCATCACCCGTCCAATTAAAAAAGTTTCCATTTAGTAATTTTTCAATATCATCCCCTACCGGGACAACATGACAATCGCAGACAGTAAACACCTCAGAATACCACAATTCAGATCCTAAATCACCTATAATATTAACTACTATATAGTAATCACCTAAAGGCAAAGGATCAGAAAGATCAACTATACCATTATAGATATACCAGTATGTTTCACAATCTGTTTGTTCATGAAGATGGTTATTTGCAAGGTCTGTTATCCCTGCATTAGCCACTACATTCCCATCCGTATCATACAAGGTAATCCCACCAATGGAACCCCCGTTTGTAGTCATTATCTGGAAGGGAGGAAGCCTTAGAGTATCAGTCCTTAAATAAAACAGCCTGTTTTTACAACAATCACTCCTGTAATGTTGCTCTTCTAGAGTAACATACATCGGTAAACTGGTTTTTAAATAGTCTTCTATCATTATATTCCGTATTTTGCTGCTAAATAATCGTAAATAATTTGTTCATTTGGTGCTGTATCTGCTATTTTACGAAGGATTATTTCTTTTACTTGGATGTTTGATAAATCAAGACCCGTACTTAAAGACCCTAGTGTAAAACCTGACATATTTGTAGCTCCGGCATTTCCAACCCATTGTCCTGTTTCATTTATTTCAAAAGTTGAAGCACCACCATTAAATAAAATCCTTACAATTCCAAATGTATTTAGTGCTAAATTATTATTTACAGGACTTATAGCCCCTGCCCATATAATTAATTCAGGCGTTATAGCGTTTTGTTCTAGAATCC